>ENA-OQBL01001108-OQBL01001108.1-human-gut-metagenome-genome-assembly--contig:-NODE-1108-length-11295-cov-2.588646_pt1 | contig 11295 bp, 14 predicted proteins | sample MGYA00242747_ERZ504553 | MGnify/ENA primary metagenome ERZ504553 (study PRJEB26092, sample SAMD00036240) | human gut metagenome | host: Homo sapiens | study: EMG produced TPA metagenomics assembly of...
ATTTTCGTTTGTAATGACTTTGTTTTTGGGTATTAAGTTTATTGTTAAACCTGTTACAGAGCCTAAGGCACGATTTACACAGGCAACTCCAAAGCAAAAAATTAGTCCGTTCAGCATTATGCGGCGCAATGGTTGGCTTTATTTGCGGTTTCATTGGAGCAGGCGGCGGAATGATGATGCTTCTTGTGCTTACATCCGTTCTCGGATATGAACTTAAAACCGCAGTCGGAACAAGCGTTTTTGTTATGGCGTTTACTGCATTTACCGGCTCAATCAGTCATTTTGCAATCGGCGGCGCTCCCGATTGGTGGACATTAGCTTTTTGTATGTTATCAACTCTTATATTTGCTCAAATTGCAGCGTTTCTTGCAAATAAAGCAAAACCGGAAACACTTAACAGAGTAACCGGCGTTATCCTTGTAATTCTCGGAATAGTTATGATAATTGTTAATAAAATCAAATAATAATTTTAGACTGTCTTTCTCGAAGTCTGCAAGCGTGTAGAAAATTTTTAATTGGTCTTTTTCTACACGCTGAATAATTTGTTCATATTAATTTAATTTAACATTAACCGTTTGATTTTTTGCATATTCTTAATTATGTGATACTGTTATTATAGCAATTGATTTTGCAAATAATTTAAAGGGGACATAATTATGGTAGAATACATTACGGGTATTAACGGCGTAGGTAAAACACGTATTATGTGTGAGGCTTGCATTAATACAGCTTTAGAAAGTAAAGGAAACGTTATATTTATTGATGCTTCAGATAAACTCTCAACCCGCCTGCCAAGTAATATTAGGCTAATTAATGTGTCTGATTTTGGTATTGAGGGTGCAACTGCTCTTTGCGGTTTTCTTGTAGGGCTTTGCGCAAGCGACTATGATTTGACTGATATTTTTGTTGACTCGACTATAGATATAATTAATAACAATAATACTAACTTAGACGACTTCTTTGATATTCTCACTAAATTTTCAGATAAAACAGGTGTTAATTTTCACTTTGCCGTATGTGACAAATATTCCTTAGAGCTTGCTTATCAATCTAACTGATAAAAAACGGTACTGTTGTTGTAATGATAACAGTACCGTTTTTTTCATATTTTCAAATTTAAACCGCTTGTCCTTTGCTCAAGCATTTTTTGAATAAGTTCTGCTATGTATGCACCTGCTTCTGCCGGGTGCATTCCTTTTTTTACATAATACCTTATATTAAAATAGCAAAAGGCAAGGGGATTATTCAGCGCCCTTGCCTTAAATAATATTATACTTGCTTTTTCTCTTTTGTCAATCTTATTTATCTTCGTTTTTTTTGCTTCAACAGCCGGTGCTTTTTTCTTTCTGTGAATAATAAAGCGGTTGCACGGATAAGTCCAAATCATAGGAACTGCCATACCCAAAAGCGTCGCCACGGTAGGTGCCAGCGCAACAGGAAGAAAGCTGTTTGTAAAGCTTGAAAGCCATGGACCGATAATACCTTTAGCCCAAATAGTAAATATAACCATAATTATATAAAGTATTGTTGAAACAAATGGATTTGCGTCTGCATGAAATGTAATTTTCCTGTTAAGAACAAATGCAACGGCATATCCAACGAAAGTTGAGCAGTAATATGCAATTTTTGTTTCTCTCGAATCGGGAGCATCAGCACACTTAAATACGAGATATACTAATATTAGCTGTGTTGCAAGTTCCGGAATATTTGAAAGTGCACCTGCACAGTTGAATTTAATGAATTTCCAAAATTCTGCGTGCTTTTCAGTCCAACGCACAAATGCATTGTCTTTTTTCTTCTTTTCTTCCATATTTTCCTCCTTATAAAAACTTTGCAAGTAAACTATAATAACAATAATTGCTGCAATAATTGCTACGGATTTTGCAATCATCGGTTTTGCCATATCCATTGTTGTCGGCATAACCTTTGCAAGAGCATCATAAACAGGCTTTTGAAGTTTACCGTCGCAAAGCTGTCGGTAAGTTTTTGTATATGTTTCATAATGCTTAGGGTCGTTTTCGTCAATCACAAAACATCTTACTCCACGTTCCTTGCCGTTGCCGTAAACATTAAAGCCGCTTGATTGTGTGAAACCGATATCAATTCCGTCGTACTTTCCGACATAGCTGTTTTTATGGTCGTGGCCGACATATACACCGAGTATGTCACCTTTTTCTTTAAGCGCTTCAAATTCACCTGTGTTTATATCGGGAATTGAAGGCGGCTCAAGCAATACCGAACCGGGAACGCATTTTGTTTCATCAATCTTGTAATATTCACCTTTATGTATTCTGAAAGCAGGAATTGCGCCTTTTTCACTTTTCTTAACCTGTTTTAATACATTGTAATGTTCAAACATAGGAATGTGCTGAAATACAAGAGAGGGAATATAGTCTCCATTCTTTTCCTTAAGTGAGTCTCTTGTCTTTTTGTACCACTCGATAATTTTCGTGTCAAACGGCTCGTATCCTCCGCCCTTAGCATCAGTACCCGTGTCAAACAAATATATGCCGAATACATCCTTGTCGTCATCCTTTGATGATTTAATGCTTAAAAAACATGTTCCGCCGCCGTTGATACCCTCAGCCTGAACACCTACACAGCTCGGATATTTTTTATAAATCTGCTCAAATTGGTCCTTGTTACTTATTCCGACTTGCCTGTCGTGGTTGCCGAATGTTACGGCAAAAGGGATATTCCTTTTTGTTACCGGTTTAATTAGCTTGTCAATCGTTTTTGCAACATTGTTTACAAGTTCGCTTCCCATTCCTTTATATGTTACACCGTAGCCTTTTATTTGATCGCCGGTGTAAACAACAAGGTCAGGCTTTTCCTTTTCAACCGCCGCTTCAAGCAATTTTAACGTGTCATTTGAGACATTATATATTTCCTGAATATCGGTAATCTGCATAATTTTAAATTTGCCGTCTTTATTAAATTTCATAATAACACCTACAGTCAGCATGAAAATACCTATATAGTATAATAGGGCAAAAATGTCTTTTAGACACCTTTGCCCTATAATCATAATATATATTTTTAGCCCATAGTCAAGATTAAGTTAAAATTATGTTAAATATTAATTAACCTTTTGCTTTGATATATTCGCTTATCAGCTCAACCGTACCGTCAATGCCGAGCTTTGCAACATTGATTGACAAATCATAAGTTGTAGCTTCGCCCCATTTTTCCTCGCTGTAGAAATTGTGAAACTTAGCTCATTTTTTTATCTACTGCTTTCATCTCTTTTGGGGCATTCTTAGGCTCAACACCGTATTCTTTAACTACTCTCTTTTGCCTAAAGTCATCGCTTGCGTGAAGAAATACTGTAAGAAGTGCCTCATCGTCCTTAAGTATGTAATCGGCGCATCTGCCGACGATAATGCAGCTTCCTTCCTCGGCAACCTTTCTTATTGTGTCAAATTGATATTGAAATACTTGGTCCTCAAGCGCTAAGCCGTTTGATGCTATGTTTGAAAAACCGTCGGTAGAAACATTATAAAGAAAGCTTCTTGTCGGTCTTTCGTCATAGAAGGTAAAAATGTGCTCGTCAAAACCGCTGTCCTTTGCTGCTCTTTTAATGATTTCTTTATCATAATAAGGAATACCGAGCTTTTTTGAAAGTTTTGTTGCTATTTCGTGAGCACCGCAACCGTATTTGCCTGCCGATTGAAATAATGTGTTTTTTTCATAATTTTATCACCCTTAACAAAGAAAAATATATTTTTTTCAACTTTTATTATACTACTTTTTTAATTCACTTGCAATTTTTATTTATATAAAGTAAAATATTTTTTATGAAAAATAAATTGTACTATACTAAAAAAGCAAAATATTTTGAGCAGTCTTTACCCGTAGGTAACGGACGAATGGGCGCTCTCGTATTCGGCAATCTTAAAAAGGAGAGGATTGCAATTAACGAGGACAGCCTTTGGTCGGGTTATCCTAAGGATAATAATAAAAAAGGACGCTTATAAATATCTTGATTCTGCCCGTAAAGCTGTTTTTGATAAGGATTACAGAAAAGCAGAGGATATTATCAATAAAAATATGCACGGTGTTTGGAGCGATGCATATTTGCCTTTTGGCGATATTTGAATTAATTATTCTAAAAAATATTCTAAAAATTACTCACGTACACTTGATTTGCAAAACGGTGTCGCAACGGTTAAGGCTGATAATTTGACTGAAACTGTTTTTGTTTCATATCCGTCGCAACTTTTGGTTATTAATATCAAAAGCGAAAGCGGCGTATCTTTTTGCGTTAATTTTGACAGTCAGCTTCATCATAAGGTCGAAACGCTTGAGGATAGCCTTGTTATGACAGGTCAGGCACCTGAAATATGTCAGCCCCCTTATTATAATAAGGGAGAAAGCATAGTTTACGGCGATAAGGGAATGAAATTCTGCGGTGTTATTAAAGTTTTGGGTAACGCTAAATTTACAGACTCTTCAATTGTTGTGGAAAATCAAAAGGACGTCACTCTTCTTGTATCTATGGCAACTTCTTTGTCGATTTAAATCTATGCCTACTGCCGACGCCAAGCAAAGAGCATTTGATTACTTTGAAAAATATTGAAAAACTATAACGATTTGCTTTCAGAGCATAAGACGGATTTCTCATCCCATTTTTAACAGAGTCGAATTTACACTTGACGGCGGATATGATGAGTTGCCGACAGATAAACGTATTAAGAATATGAATAAAAAGGGAGACGACTATTCGCTTGTTGCGCTTCTTTTCCAATACGGCAGGTATTTAACTATTTCGTCTTCAAGAAAGGGAAGTAATGCAAGTACACTTCAAGGCATTTGGAATACGCATTTGCGTGCTCCTTGGTCATCGGGATATACTGTTAATATCAATACTGAAATGAACTATTGGTGTACCGATATTGCAAACCTTTCCGATTGTTTTGAGCCGCTCACTCAGCTTGTTGAAAAGCTTGCCTATAACGGCGAAAAAACAGCTAAGGATTATTACGGATGCAATGGATTTTGCGCTCACCACAATACAGATATTTGGGGTATGACTTTCCCTGCAGGCGATCCTGAAGGTTTGGAAGAAACTACTCAATATGCACCGTGGGCAATGGGTGGCGTATGGTTTTTAAATCAGCTTTATGACCATTATCTTTATATTAATGATGAGGAATATAAAAACAGAATTTTGCCTATGTTTGAAAGCGGACTTGCATTTTTTAAGGATTTCCTTGTTGAGCATAACGGTCAGCTCGTGACTTGTCCGTCTATCAGCCCCGAAAATAAATTTAAAGATGCAGGAACAACATCTTGCATAACATATATGCCTTCTATGGATAGGGAACTTCTCTATGAATTTTTCACGAACTGTCGTGAACTCGGTCTTGATACACCGGAAATTGAACAGGTTAAACCCGCATCTGACGGCAGAATACCTGAATATGCAGAAGAGTTTGGTGAAACAGAGATTGAGCATAGACATGTAAGCCATCTTTATTGCATTTATCCGGCAAGACTTCCTGCAAGCGATGAACTTAATAAGGCAGCTGAAAAATCGCTTTTGAAGCGTGGCTTCGGCGGAACAGGCTGGTCGCTCGGCTGGAAAGTTTGTCTTTGGGCACGTCTTGGTAACGGAGAAAATGCTTATAGGCTTATTAAACAGCAGCTTACATATATCAGTCCGTCATCTAAATTTCATAAGGGCGGCGGCTCATATCCAAATCTTTTTGACGCTCATCCGCCATTCCAAATTGACGGTAATTTCGGTGTTTGTGCAGGTATTGCGGAAATGCTTAAAAATGAAGCGCTTCCAAAGGAATGGTCAGGCTCAGTTAAAGGTATTAAACTCCACGCAGGTAAGGAAATATCTTATTCGTTTAAGAACGGCAAGAGAGTATAAGCCGATATTGAAAACCATATTTAAAAAGTATATATAAAGTTTTTAAAGAGATTGCTATTTGGGGCAATCTCATTTTTCTCTAACAATTTTACTGTAATCGTGGCGATTACTGCTCCCAGTGATATTCCAAGCCCTGTTAGGATTGTAGATTTTGCGTAGTGCATAAATTTTACATTGTCCGACGTTATTGCATACATCATTGTATAATATATTGAACTTCCGGGAAGCAGGGGAATGGTTGACGGCATTAATATAACTGTTGACGGCAACTTTTTAACTCTTGATATTAGTTCACAAAAGAACACAAGGCAAATCATTGCAATGCAGCAGGCAATCATCTCGCCGTAGTAATCGCTTAACATTCTTTCAATACTTGCCGTTATGAGCGAGCCTATAAATACAAGATAAATGCAATTTTTCGGCACCTTCATACTGATAGCGAAAAAGGTTGAACCTATTGTGCAAAAAATAATTTGTTTAATCATATTTTACCAAACAACCACAACGCTCCCGCAACGGCAAAAGCGATTGACAATGCCGACATCACAGCGTCGAAAAGTTCACCCATTCCTGCCAAAAGGTCGGAATTCATCATATCCCTTATTGCGTTTACAACTGTAAGCCCAGGCACAAGGAGCATTATTGTTCCGATAATAATTTTGTCCTGATGAACGCTTATTTTCAATAAGCTTGGAACAAATGACAGAATTGTTGCAAAAAATGTACTGACAAGATTTTTAGAAAATGTATTAAATTCGATTTTGTTAAATTTTCCGATGCTTATTGCAATTGAAATAAGACCTGCAAATAATGCGTCAATTAAATTTCCGCCAAAGAAAAGTGAAAAAGATGCGGTTGCAAAAAGTTACTTATAAGCTCAATTATAGGACTTTCATATTCTGTATAATTTTGTATTGCATTGCTTTCGTTTGCAAGTGCACGTGAAACGCTGTTAATTCTTGCAAGTTCGCTTAAATTAACATTGCCTTTATAGATTCTTCTGACCTGAGTGTCTTTTCCATTTTTGCGCCACTATCAGATTGGTTGTGGCAAATACATTGCAGTTGCAGTCGTTAATTCGCCTGACTGTTTCCTCCGCTCGGTTTACTTCTCCGCCACACTCAATAGTTTGCACCGCCAAGTCAACAGATAGCTTGAATTTATCTTCGTTTTCCATTCTACCACCGATTAATATTTTTAGAAAGGATTGAAAAAATATTCAAATAAACCGTTTGATTTTTTTAGGGGGAGGTAGTGTATAATATTTAAAATATATTTTTAGGAGAAATAATGGAACTTTATAATTCTACTTTATATAACTATCAAGCGATAATTAACGGTGTTTCTTACGATTTGAAATCACGTTCAAGCATATTTTTTGATTGTGAAAACAATGCAAGTGTTGAATTAAAGTGTCTTAATAAATCGTTTGCACATATTGACTGGATTTCTGTTATTACCTTGCATATGTTATTCGGCTCGTCAACAATTACGGGAATTTATGCAAATTATTCATTTGTGATAAAAGATGCAGGTGTTGATAAAATTAAACTGTCTTATAACGATTGGTCGTTGCGAGACCAAGTTGAAATTAAAGCGTGCTATGCCGACTCAAATATTTATGATGAAAAATATACTTTGCCAAGCCTTGAAAAGGTTAGGAAAAAGCATGAAATGTTTCATTCGCTTATTTCAAATGCGCTTCCTATCGGCTTAATTCTTTTGATTTTAAGTATAGCTTCAAAATCTCACGTTTTATTCATCGTCTTATTTGCTATATGGCTTTTAGCCTTTGAATTGCCAAGCTTAAAGGAAATGAAGAGATTTAAAGACACGGTTAAGTCTGACTATATTAATGAAAAAATTGTGCGAATACGCAAGTGAAAGAAGGCGCAACGGTATAGCGTTTTGCGAGGATACGTCAAAAACAGCAAAACTTGTTGACAAAATATTCTCTAAAATGTTTAAGCCTAATGAGGATAAAAATGAATGTAAATGATACTGTTTTAATATCGAGCAAGGTTGTTCAGCTCATATTAGTACCCATTTTGCGTGAGCTTGCCGCAGTTTTGCTTGCAATAGCAATTTCTAAGGACTGCAAGGCACGTGATAACGGAAGCGGAACTTTGTGGGGAGTTTTCACTATTTTATCGCCGACCTTGTCCGGACTTATTTATCTTGTTTATAGTCGCTTTGTTGTCAAAAGAAAGCCGCAAAGCGATAAGGATAAAAGAAGCGCTCGCAGTTCTGTTAAATTAACTGCCTTTGCAATACTGATTTATTTTATTGCGTTACTAATTGCCATAGTAGCTATTATTACAGGCACGGCAACGCAGGTAATTCATATTTTGTCGTGAAAAAATAACCCCACACATAAGTATTTCGCTTATGTATGGGGTTTGCTATTTTAATTTACTGTTTAATGTTTCAAAAAGCTTTTTTCGTTTTGAGCGCTGATATAAAACAAGATGTTATACGGCTGTGAGCTGACTGTCAAAACTACATAAGAGGAGTTTCTGTTGCACTTGCCGAAGGGATTATAAATGAAACGATTACACTTGAAATTACCGAAAATGCCAAGCTGTATAAGGTTGCAATTATAAATGCCGATTTTTGAGCGGATTTGCTATATTCAAAATACATATTTTTCTCCTGCATATTTCACATAAAAAAATAACAGATACCAAATGGTATCTGTTATTTTTTGGTGCGAGAGACGGGACTTGAACCCGTACGAGTCGCCCCACACGCCCCTCAAACGTGCGCGTCTGCCGATTCCGCCACTCTCGCTCAACAGTTGACATTATAACAGAACGTTATACGTATGTCAATACTTATTTTGCCAAAATTTGAAATTATTTAATCAGTTTTCAAAAGTTTTTCACGCTCTTTATAATCAGGCAAAAATTCACTGACAAAATTATAAAAAATCTTACTGTGATTATGATGCCTGATATGTGCAAGTTCGTGAACTACTACATAATCAACTGCTTCTTTGGGATATAGCATCAAATAATATGAAAAACAAATTGAATTTTTACCGCTGCAAGACCCAAAAACGCTTTTTTGGCGGAAGTAATTTTAATACCTGTCGGCTTAACATTCATAAGCCTTGAATAATAGTCAACTCTTCCTGGCAAGTATTCCTTTGCAAGATTAATAAGTTTATTTTTTTCATCATCGCTTATATCATATTTTTCAAACTTTTTCTTCTTGCGTTCAATTGCATTTTCAAGCCACGCTTCATTTTTTGAAACAAAAGCATTAATCTCCCTGTTTGTGACAAAATAAGGAGATTTAACAACGGCACACATATCATCATCTACAGAAAGAGAAAGCGTTTTCCTGTTGCTTTTAATAATCTTAATTTCCATTAATCCTTTGGTTTCTTCATCGTTAATCCTATACGTTTTTTATCAATATCAAGGGAAATCACCCAAACTGTGACAATATCTCCTACCTTCAATACATCACCGGGATGTTTGATATATTTATTGGTAATTTGAGAAATATGAACAAGGCCATCTTGATGAACGCCGATATCAACAAAAGCTCCGAAATCAATTACATTACGAACAGTACCCTTAAGTTCCATACCTACCTTTAAATCTTCAATACCCATAACATCGGTACGAAGCATTGGCGCCGGAAGTTCATCACGAGGGTCTCTTCCCGGTTTTGAAATTTCTTTAGTTATATCAATAAGGGTCGGTTCGCCGATATCAAGTTGCTTTGCAAGCGCAGACGTGCCAACGCTTTCAACATATTTTCCGACAGCCGATACAATCCCTTTCCTTACGTCATCGTCAGATACTGAGCAGATTTTCAAAAGCTTACGTGCCGCATCGTAACTTTCGGGGTGAACGGCGGTATTATCAAGAACAATTTTCGCTTTCGGCAACTCTTAAAAAAGCCTGCGCATTGCTCAAATGCCTTAGGACCGAGCATTGAAACCTTTTTTCAATTCATCACGTGATTTGAATACTCCGTGTTCCTGCCTGTAGCTTACTATATTATTAGCGATTTTGCTTGAAACGCCTGCAACACGATTGAGAAGTTGAGCGGAAGCCGTATTGAGATCAACACCAACCGAGTTTACACAATCTTCAACCACACCGTCAAGTGCACTTGAAAGTTGATTTTGAGGCATGTCGTGCTGATATTGACCGACTCCGATTGCCTTGGGGTCAATCTTAACAAGTTCGGCAAGCGGGTCCTGCAAACGTCTTGCAATAGAAACAGCGCTTCTAAGCGATACATCATATTCAGGAAACTCCTCAGCCGCAAGCTTTGAAGCTGAATAAACCGAAGCGCCTGCTTCACTTACAACCATATATGTTATACCGCAGTTAAGTTCCTTAATAACATCAGCGGCAAAAACCTCAGTTTCATGAGATGCAGTACCGTTACCGATTGCAAACATTTGAACATTATATTTTCTAACAAGGTCTTTAATAATTTTCTTAGCCTGTTCAACCTTGTTATGAGGAGGAACAGCATAAATAACACTTGTATCAAGCACTTTGCCCGTTTCATCAACAACAGCAACTTTACAACCTGTTCTGTAACCGGGGTCAAGGCCTAAAGTCACTTTACCTTTAACAGGGGGTTGCATTAGCAAATGCCTTGTATTTTCAGCGAATACTCCTATTGCTTTTTCATCGGCATTTTCTGTTAATGAATTACGCAGTTCACGCTCAATTGATGGGAATATGAGCCTTGAATACGAATCATCAATAGCTTCCTTTACAAGTTCCTCTGTCGGTGAACTTTCCTTAATATGAAGATTATAAGAATTGTTAAAGCTGTGATTTTATCATAATCAATACCAACCTTCAAGAAACCTTCCTTCTCACCTCTGTTAAATGCCCAAAAACACGGTGTGGCGCTACGCTTGAAATCGGCTCTGTATATTCCTTATACATTTCATATACGCCAAGGTCGTCTTTTGTGCCTATAACAACAATATTTACCGTGGTTTTTTGATAGAATTATCTAAGCATTTTTTCTGCCTGACGGGTTCATCTGAAACATATTTCAGCAATAATATCCTTTAGCGCCGTTTGATTGCGTCCTCAATGCTCTCAACCTCGTCATTAAGATATTTTTCTGGCTTCTTCAATCGGTGATAAGCAATTTTTTGTCCTGAGCATAAATAAAATCAGCAAGGCCTTGCAATCCCTTAGCTTTTTGCAACAGAAGCTCTTGTTTTACGTTTAGGACGAAACGGTCTGTATATATCCTCAAGTTCTGTTAATGTTGTCGCATTTTCAATAGATTTTTTTATTTCTATCAGTCATAAGATTCTGCTCTTCTATAGATGAAATAATCTTATCCTTTTGCTCCTCCATATTGCGAAGATAAGTAAGTCTTTCTGACAAATTTCTCAGTAATTGGTCATCAAGCGAGCCTGT
>ENA-OQBL01001109-OQBL01001109.1-human-gut-metagenome-genome-assembly--contig:-NODE-1109-length-11291-cov-3.471247_pt1 | contig 11291 bp, 10 predicted proteins | sample MGYA00242747_ERZ504553 | MGnify/ENA primary metagenome ERZ504553 (study PRJEB26092, sample SAMD00036240) | human gut metagenome | host: Homo sapiens | study: EMG produced TPA metagenomics assembly of...
GATCCGTATGGGTTATGCCACAAAAGAATCAATGCATGCGAACTCTACATTACTATGCTGAGTCCGGGGCAACTTTTATTGAGATTATTATCCATCAACCTGGACTATGCTATTATCCCTGAACTCACTGCCGCTTCAGCACCCAATATTGACAGTCTGAAAAAATTTATTCCATCAGACGAACTATGGCCCATGGGACCAAGTTGGGGATATCATGCCGCTGATATAGACGTTCTTAAAAATCTGAATTATGAAGTATTCGGATATACCTGTACAGGTACACTGGAGGAATTTGTCGAGGCCACACAGATTGCTCAGGGGACCGTTGCTCAATTTGCTCTCGAACATTTTCGGCGTCAAAAGCCCCATGTAAGCGGTGTTTCATTATGTCATTTTATTACCAACTGGCCTATTATTAAATGGGATATCATTGATTATTATGGACAGACAAAAAAATCGTTTGATTACGTAAAGCGTTCTTACCAACCGCTTCTGCCTTCTCTGGAAATCCAGAAGCGAAGGTGGATGCCGAATGAACTTTTCCGTGGCAGACTTTACATTATCAACGATTACTACAAAAACTACCCAAGTCTGACATACAAATGTATTTTTAGAGATTCCGATCAAAATGAACTGTATTCTAACACATTTACTGCATCGGTAACAGAGAACTCATCAACCGCTTATGAGTTTCTTGAATTTAAGCTGCCTTCCGATATTTCAAATTGTTTTTATATACAATTATATCTTTCAGACGGAGATAATGTTTTAAGTGAAAATAACTATCGTCTGCTTGTTGGCGATCAGAAAGCTGCACAGGAAGCTGCATATGGTATGTATAAAATAATGCACCAAAAATCACGCGAATACGGTAAGGGTTATTACAGATATTTCCCAGACATGTTTTCAGATCTTTAAGTATAAAAAAGCGAGGTGCCCATAATGGGGTTCCTCGCTTCGATTAATAGCGTTTAATCCTCAAAATCACATCAACTGATTTCACATACTATTCTTGGTTTCTGAATTCAGAGGGAGACATCCCTTTCACTCGCCTGAATGCGCTGCTAAAATAAGTATAATTAATAAATCCAACACAATGACTGATTTCGCTGATTTTCATGCTGGAATTTAGCAACAGTTTCTCCGCCTTTTGTATCCTGATATTCAAGATATAGTTCGAAATTGTAATTCCCTCACACCGTGAAAATGCCGTACTCAAATAAGAGGCATTTAGTGCCATATATTCAGAAATCGACGACAAGGAAAGTTGCGGATTCTCATAATTCTGTAAAATATAGTTTTTAATCTTTTGATTATTATTCTCCACCGAACTTAGATTTTCTGTTCTTCTGGAAACACAGATCTCATTAACACGTTTTTTGCCTTTTGAAACATTTCTTCGATCGAAAGCTCCATAAAATCTTCCTGCAAATATGAATTACATTTCTGATCTTCTTTGGAATTTAACGCATTCTCCTGTTTGTGATACGTAAAAAATAAATGTTCAAGATAAACCCTTACATCAGCCCCTTCAATCCTACGTTTAAGAACGATCTCTTTTTGTCTATCCAAAATCTGATTTACTTCATCCTTTTTCCTTGAAATCAAATTTTCTATAATAGTATCTTCTGATTCAAATAACTCAACAAACACATCAGTCAATATTTTTCTCTCTAGCACCCCCTCCCTATCATTCTTTAAGTATGTGTTATCAAACGACTCAATATATGAATCCAGAATATGTTGGGTTCCTCGATAAATTCCTCCATTCCTTATTCTTAAATTGGAATAGGAAAATTCTGATAATTCCTTTCTAAGATTTTCTTTTAATTGATGAATTGTATATTCCAATCTGTTTTTTTACGCTATTCATTACGCAATACAGCAGCCCATGACTAGGAAAATTTCAATTTTCAGCAAACTGATCAGACGGAAGATATTTTTCTCATGATACCCTCGACTTTTTTCTCTAAAATTCAACTAAAAAAAAGTTGTGACTTAATTTCTGCATAATTACATCGAAGATTGATTACACAAAAATATTTGCGGTTTAGAGTTTCTTCCAAAAACTCATAATTTAGCAGATCCCCATTTTTTCTCAGCGCCTTTAAAATGATACTCGATAAAGTGTCTCAAGGGAATATTCTCACCTCCTATGTTGTACTTCTTACAAATTTTCTGTACTTCCTTCTGCAATTCATCCGTATTTATCGGTTTCAAAATAAACGCTGACGCCTCGTACTTCATAGCCTCTTGTACATATTTGAAATCTTCGTATCCACTCACAAAAATAACGGGGACTGAACTCCCCTTTTCACGAAGAGATTTTATCAAATCCAATCCGCTCATTCTTGGCATCTTTACATCACTTATAATAATATCAACAGTATTTTCTTCTAGAAAATGAAGAACTTCTAATCCATTTTTTGCTGTATACACAACAGAACAATCAATTTCTTTCCATAGTATGCCCTTTCTAATACCTTCCCTTATTGTTTTTTCATCATCTGCAACCAGTAACTTTATCACTTTTAGCAATCCCCTCTTCTTGTGTACTATATGGTAAACGCACGACTACTTTTGTATATCTATTCTCTTCACTATAAAATGTTAATCCATAATCGAAGCCAAACAGTATCTTAATTCGCTCATCAATATTATAAACTCCATACCCGCTGGATTCTGTTTTCAGTGGACTTCTTTTATTAAACTTTCATTTATTTGTTGCAATCGCGTTTTACTCATTCCTCCACCATTATCATAAACAACGATTTCATAATATTCATTATAACATTTTGTATAAATAATTACATACCCCAACTCATCTTTCTTTTTGATTCCATGATAGATAGAATTTTTCCAACAAGAGGTTGCAAAAGTCATTTTCGGAAGCATATTATCTTTCAACTCCGGATTATATTTGGTGCGGTATTCCATAATTTCTCCGTACCGATGCTCTTGAATCTGCAGATAACTGGTCACATGTTCAAATTCCTGTCCCAACGTAACCATATCTTCCCCTTTACGCAGAGATGTCCTGAAAAACTGAGTAAACGCCATCAAAATTGACAATGCTCTTTTATTATCATTTAGTCGGATATCCCACGCAATTGTATCCAGCGTATTATATAAAAAATGCGGATTAATCTGAGCTTGAAGAGCCTTATAGTTTGCAAGTCTGAGTTTTTTCTGCTCCTCAATAATTTTGGACGTGTATTTCTGTAATGCTACGATCATTTTATTGAAATTCTGATACAGTTCAACAATTTCTCCCGATGTATTCGGTATGTCCATTTGAACATCATATTGTCCTCTTTGTACTAATTTTGTGCTTTCTGTTAATTTTTTTATAGGCATTGATATTTCATTCGCTTTTTTTATCGAAACAATAATTATAATTGAAAAACACACGAGAAGAAGAATCGTAAACAAGATAATCAAAGATTTCACTACTGATAAAAAGATTTCTGTTTTTGAAATATTACTCACAATCTTCCAACCATTGTTTAATTCTTCAACATATGAAAATTTATTTTCATCCAGCATCTCTTCCGTGGCCTTTCTCTGATCGGAATCAGTTGTATAAATCACATGATTCTCCTGATTCAAAATCGAATACTGCGTAGAATCTTTTTCGCTGTCTTTGCGTAAAATTTCCCAAATCTCATCGCAATCCATTTCTATCAAAACAACGCCATTCATCTCTCCGGTAATATAATCAAGATATGGGCATAAGTATGCAACATAATTCCCTTCCAGGGCTGGTGTAACCAGTGAATGTTTGTATGGCGACAGCCAGATTCCCTGTTGTTTCTCCTGCACATCTTGATACCATTGTACATCTGTATTAAAATACTTGTAAACTGCAGTAGTATTCGACTGATAAACCGTCCCATTTTTCTTAATACAATAGATCCCTTCTATTCCACTGACCGAACTGTTTTTTATATAAGACAACGCTTCGTTTATTTTAAACAGGTCTTCCATTGTATGAGTATGACCATACAATCCTGATCTCATCTCTAATTGCATCATTGATGAATTATGTAAGCTATTTGTTATTTTCTCATTTACATCCTGGAACATATTAATCTGTAATGCAACAAGTTCTGATTTTTTATTAGAATACGAAACAGCATATTCGAAACTCACATTGTAAAACGAGACACAGCTAATAATTCCGGCAATTACAAGAGGAAAAACTGATACTACAAGAAAAGCTTTCAGTAAGTGCAGAAAAAAACTGTCCGACAGCATCATTTCTCTAAATTTCTTATTTAATGTTATTTTGACCCCCTCCTCAGTTTACAATATCTTCCAATTTTTTCTTTTTATAGTACATCGAATTACACACCACTTATATTATATCACCGATTTTATAAAACGATAGATATATAATAAAAAACCAGGTATAAAACCAAACACTTTATACCCGGTTTTTTAACCATTTATTTTCTATTTTTCGCTATCGACTGTGCAACAACCACTGCCAGAAGAATCAAACCTGTGGCAATGTTCTGCCACCATGTATTAAGATTTCCCTGTAGGTTGAAAATCTGTTTAATGATTCCTAAATAAGTACCCCGAAGAAAGTTCCTTTTACATCGCCAACACCACCAGTAAGGAGTGTACCTCCAATAACAGTTGATGCAATTGCATCCATTTCCCAACCATCACCGGCACTATATTGTCCGGATCCCAGTCTAGAAGTCATAATAAGTGCAGCAATTGCAGCCATAACACCACTAAGAACATAATTTAAAATTCTTATTCTAGTTCCATTGATTCCCATCATTTTTGAGGCTGAAAGATTTCCTCCAACTGCATAATTATGTCGACCATATCTGGTGTTTCGCTGTACAAACATACATATTGCAAAAACCACCAAATATATGAGAATGGTATTCGGAACGTACGGAATCAATTCTCCATGTCCAATGGCCTTAAACACCTCTGTACATCCGGCTGTCGAAACAGACTTACTGCCAGTAATAATATGAACAATTCCTCGAACTCCAACCATTGTAGCCAGTGTGGCAATAAAGGGAACAATATCCATTTTTGCAACCATAAATCCATTTAAAAAGCCCCAAAAGATTCCCACTCCAAATGTTACCGCAAATACAATAAGAATATTCTGAGATGACAATTTGGCTGCAATAACTCCACAAAGTGCCATAACAGATCCAACAGAAAGGTCAATGTCTCCTGCTATTATCACGAAACTCATTCCAAAAGCCAGAAGTCCTATCATTGTGTTTTGAACAATTAGATTTTTTATAAAATTATATGTAAAAAATTCTTCATACCTCAGGGATGCAAAGATAAAAATCACTGCAAAAATCATGAATGTACTATTATTCTTTACAAATAATAAAACAGTATCTTTTATATTCTTTTCTTTCGCCATTACGCCACACCCCTTTTTCTGCTCTGTAAAAATCTTTGTCCATATAAGGCTACCACAATAACAATTGCTTTTAATACAAGAGAATACTGATAGGAGATATTATTCATATTGACCATCGTCGTCAGCACCTGAATGATGATAACTCCAAATATTGTTCCTACAATATTTGGTTTTCCTCCAATCATACTTGTGCCGCCGATCGCAACAGCTGATATCGCGTCCATTTCAATCGCTTTTCCGAGCGTGTTGGCATCTGAAGCGTACAGACGTGCCGTCTCAATAATTCCTGCACAGCTGGATAAAAGTCCTGTCACCGCATAAATACTCACCAGAACCATAAGTGTGTTAATGCCGGAAAGTCTGGATGCCTCTCTATTATCTCCTACTGCCTCTATTTAATTCCAAATATTGTTTAGAGCTAATAAACCATATTATCACAATAAAAAATAACATAATAAGAATCTGTATTGGTAGATTTCCGAAAATTTTTGCTCTTCCAATCTGTGCATAGGCATCATTGTCAAATCTAAGGATTTTAGAATCATTTAGGATCTGAGCTACGCCTCGTAATCCAATCATTAATGTCATAGACACAATCATCGGTTGGATGTCAAATCGTGCAACTAAAATCCAATCAAGGCTCCCGATGCAATACCTACTAACATTCCTCCAGCCATAGCTGTCAACAAACCGTAATCCAGCAACTTGACTGATACCATAGACGAAAGCGCCATAACAGATCCAACAGAAATGTCTATTCCTCCAGATGCAATTACCCACGTCATTCCAAGTGAAATCAGTAAAGTAGAAGTCATCTGAATCACTATATTAGAGATTGTTGTTATATTAAAAAAAGTTCGGAGTAAAAATAACATTTATAATAATAAGCAATAATGCAACTATCAAGGCCGAATAATCAACTATAAAATTATACAAGTTTTTATTTAATACCTTTTTTTTGCCCCATATCGTTCTCCATTCTACTTATTATCAAGATTAACTTCCATAACAAGAGCTACTACATCTTCAGTTTCACAGTTCAAAAAAGAATGTTCACTTCCCGGATTTATCATAAAACACTATGAGGTGGCATATGGATTTCGTTTCCGTCTGCGATCATAACAGCATTTCCTTTTTCAATATAGTAGAACTCTTCTGAATTAACATGTTTGTGCATTCCTATACATGTTCCTTGGGGCAAAACCAACCGATGTAAAAAGTTGACATCCAATTCAAAATCATCTGGATTACCCGGGAATCCAACGCCCTCCTGGTTTCCAAGCAATTGTACTACCTCCAGGACTCCTGTTCCTCCATGCGCTCCTTCCACTTTTGAGACGGGCAGTTCTTCTAGCTTCCTAACAAAATACCCCATACCAATTGATCTCCTCTCCCTTATTCCTTAGCTATGGTCTGCATAATAGATGCTTCACTGATTCCTTCATACTGTATTTCTCCTCTGGTCTTTCCATCTTTGATCACTTGAATGCGATCACATGTCTGAACCAGTTCTTCCAGAATAGAGGAAATAACCAGCACACTCATCCCCTGTTCTGACAACTCACATACCTTATCCAGGATCTCTTGTTTTGCACCCACATCAATTCCTCGAGTAGGTTCATCAAGAATCAGCAAGGAAGGATTAGCACACAGCCACCGTGCGATCAGAACCTTCTGCTGGTTTCCTCCGCTTAAACTGATAATAGGATCCTTTTCATTCCCTATTTTATTTTCAACATTTCAATGTATTTTTGAACCAGAGCCTTTTGTTTCCTCTTGGAAATAACCCCCCATTTTGAGATTGATTTCAAACATGCAAGGGTAAGATTATTGCTTATTGACATATTGGGAATAATTCCCTCTACTTTTCTGTCCTCTGAGCAGAAAGCAATTCTGTTTGAAATTGCATCTCTCGGAGTATTGATTTTTACCGGTTTTCCTTCTATTTCAATTGTCCCCTCTTTGCATGTATCTGCACCAAAAAGCAGCCTTGCCAATTCCGTACGTCCAGCTCCCAGAAGTCCTGCAAGCCCCAGCACTTCGCCCTTCCTGATTTTAATACTTTGTTCAATTACCTTGGGGAATTTTTTCATTCCTTTGGCTTCGAGGAAAATTTCTTTAGGACTACGATCTGACAAACAGACTTTTGTTTGTCCCATTACATCACTGGCGTTTCTTCCTATCATCTTTGATACCATATCCAGTTTATTTGTTTCTTCTATTTTGCATCTATGAACAAGTTTTCCATCCTTCAAAATTGTGACAGTGTCACATGTTGCAAAAACTTCATCTAGCCTGTGAGTAATAAAAATGACCGCAATCTTATCTCTTTTTAATTTTTCGATAACTTTAAACAGCACTTCAACTTCTGAAGTATCAAGCGATGATGTTGGTTCATCCAAAACGACAATCTGTGATTTTATGGAGATGGCTCTTGCTATTGAGACCATCTGCTGCATGGCTGTGCCTAAACTTGAAAGTTTCGCAGTAACATCCAATAAAATCCCCATCGATTTCAAAATTTTGTCAGCTTCTTTATAAGTATTTTTCCAATCTATAGAGCCTTTTTTCATCATTTCCCGGCCCATAAATATATTCTCGCCAATACTTAATTCCGGTATTAAATCCAGTTCCTGATATACTGCGCTGATGCCATTATTATTTGCTTCGTATACACTGTGAAAATTAACTTCTTTCCCACTTAATACAATACTTCCTGAATCTTTTCCAATTACGCCAGTTAGTATTTTTATTAATGTTGATTTTCCGGCACCATTTTCTCCCATCAAAGCATGAACACTGCCTTCTTCTACAATAAAATCAACACCATCTAATGCTCGTACTCCCGGATATATTTTTGTTATTCCCTTCATTTCCAATACTTTTTTTTCACTCATATTCCGCTCCTTTTTTTGGCAGAAAAGTGGACCTGCTCAGCAAGGTCCACTCCATAATTTCAAAGCCTTTTAAAGTTTCTAATCATTAGAAAACGAGGGACTCGGATTCATCCACATTTTCTTTTGTAATAACCTGATCCGGAACAATCGTTTCCTTCTGAACTGTCTCTCCGTCAAGAATTTTTTGAATAACCTCGAATACTGTCGGTCCATGTTTAGGCGAACATTGTACAGTTCCCAACATTTCACCAGATTTTACAAGCTCCCATGCTTCCTTCTGTCCATCAATACCTACTACCTGAATATCTTCTCCTGGAGTCAGGCCTGCGTCTTTAATTGCCTGTACAGCTCCAAGTGCCATTTCATCGTTGTGGCAGTACACAGCATCAATAGCATCTGGTCCCTTAGCCTGAAGGATATTTGCCATAGCATCCATTGCCTCTTGCCTGGAAAAATTAGCTGTCTGCTCCACTACAATTTCCATATCAGGATATTGCTCAGCCATTACATCACGGAATCCTTTCTCGCGCCCCGCAACAGAAGACGTTCCTTCTATCCCTCGCAATTCTACAACCTTTGCATCCGGTATTTTCTCTCCGATAAGCTCAGCACATCTTTCTCCTTCCCATGCCTGATCAGAATAAACCGTGGTTACATATTCTCCCTGAGTTGTTCTTGCTGACAAAATAACCGGAACTCCCTTTTCCGCCGCCTCGTCAAGAACTGCTTCCAATCCTGTATCTTCCATAGGAGCAATAACCAAAATATCAAGATCTTTTGCCAACATGTCCTCTATATTGGCTACATGCGTCGCCATATCATCATTAGCATCTGTGTATATGTAATTCACACCATATTCATCTGCACTTTGCTGCATACTTTCCGTTAATGCAACCATCCAGGGATTTGGATTTCCGCTCTGAGCAAACCCCACTGTAAGATCCGGACCAATTTCTTTTGAACCGGAGCTTTCCTCTTTAGAAACCTCATCAGCTTTCACCGTATTACCGCATCCTGCTACCATTCCAACTACAAGTGTTGTTGCTGCAATAGCAGCAAAAAAGCATTTTACATTCTTTGTTTTCATAATCGTCTCCATTCTTTTTTATTTAGCGTGCACTGCTATTATGTTTTTACTTTAACTCAATTATGTATTTTTTTATATAAACAAATTTTAGGTATGGTTTAATTTTTTCTATCTTTTAAATTTCACCATTTACATATCCTCCATTCCTATAATATCTTTTAGATACCATTTTTATATAAAGTTTAATAGTTACTTTATTCCATCGGCTTAGTTAAGCCCATGATATAATTGGCCTGGTGTCAATCAGATGATAGTTCTTTTTTCTCCTGTTGAACTCCCAGAGAGTTGCTTCATAGTAAGTCAGTTCCCCTGACATGGAAGTTAGCTTCAAACCTGCTGGCTGTCTGCGTTTCGGTAGAATCAACAAAGAGGTTTATATGGAGGACTACCGCTACAAAGCCCTTCAAAGCCTTACCAGAGCACGCTATTACGCTGTTACCAACCTCACCAGAGAAAAACAACGTTTTATAAATGTGCTTTTCAAGAAGTATTCTACTATGACGCAGAAGAAGGTATTTTCAGATACCTTCAGCACTACCGCCCTTGCCGTCTACGAAGAATTCGAATTCGCAGAAGCATTGGAAAAAAATGGACTTACAAGAACTAACTGCATTTATCATTGAAAAAGGAAAGAACCGTTTCCCTGATCCTGATGCAGTAGCCAAAACCATTCAGAAAGCTGCCCTTGCGAAATATGCTGGTCTCGCCTGGCAACAGCACCAATCAGGTAACTTTGAAGCCCAGACAACCAGAATGATTCATTCCAGCAACCGATTTTTAAAGTATTATCTGTGTGAAGCAGCCTTTTCCCTTGTAAGATGCGACAAGGAATACCGCGACTTCTATAACCTCAAGTACAAAGAAGTAAACAGATTTCAACATAAACGTGCACTCGCATTAACTGCCCGTAAATTTGTGCGGCTTGTCTTTGCACTGTTTAAAGACAAGCGCTTATACCGTTCAGCAGAATAGATGAATCTTCTGCTGATGAGTCAGCCCTGCTTATTTTTCAAAAGTATGATCGACAGGGCTTAGGTAGATGTTTTTTGTCTTTATGAAATGTGGAAAAAAATAAACTATTTGTTTTTCTTTTTCATCTTGACATATCACCGCTGGACTTTCCTAAAAATTTAATAGCCATCTTCTCATATTGAGAGTAAACGCAAAATAGCAAGTACCTGTTCAAAATCATTCAATGTGAGATAATAGACTCATCACTACAAAGTCCAAATAGTTTAGTACTCAACTTTTTAGACTTTATCACAGGAGGTGAGTCATGAAATCTCACACAAGTTTAGTTGCACAGCAAACCCGTCTGAGTGAATGGGCTGATCTGATCAGAGACTGTCAAAACCGTCCGCAAGGAATGAAGATTTAATAGCCAGACCTTTTTATGGGACTGGCTATGTATAAAAATGGATATGAAAAAACCGACTGGCTCTTGGTGAACCAATCGGCTATGTATACCGTGTCTCTAAAACTCTTTTTCATTCATTTTAATCATTTATTTTACTAAAATCATATCATTTTACGGAAAGACAAAAATCTAATTCATTTATATAATCTTTTTAATTAATAAAATATAGGTGTCATAGTTATTTTACAAGTAGATTATACAAATTTGTGCACAAAAAAACCAGCTATCATCTAGCTGGTTTTAGTATATCTTCAAAACTACATACATGTCAACATTCCCTGAAAATCATTCTTCCTGCGATTCTTTGGTCAAGCCCTCACCCGATTAGTAACAGTCAGCTCCATGTGTTGCCACACTTCCACCTCTGCCCTATCTACCTCGTCGTCTTCAAGGGGGTTTACTTCTTTCGAATGGGATATCTCATCTTAAGGGGGGCTTCACGCTTAGATGCCTTCAGCGTTTATCCCTTCCGGGCTTGGC
>ENA-OQBL01001111-OQBL01001111.1-human-gut-metagenome-genome-assembly--contig:-NODE-1111-length-11283-cov-3.344837_pt1 | contig 11283 bp, 10 predicted proteins | sample MGYA00242747_ERZ504553 | MGnify/ENA primary metagenome ERZ504553 (study PRJEB26092, sample SAMD00036240) | human gut metagenome | host: Homo sapiens | study: EMG produced TPA metagenomics assembly of...
CGGACGTCTGACTTATATGCCCAAGGGGGTGATGCCTTCCACACAAGGTAATCCTAACCGTTTGAACGAGGATAAGATATTATTCGGTCTTTCGGGTTCTATCAATGTGGAGAGTGAAAATTGAGAGTACCAATGATACCCGTGTGGGGTTGGAATTTGCTATGTTGAAGAACAAGCTCTATCTGGCGGCTGAAGCTTATTATATGAATGTAGGTTTCACCAAACGGCAAAAGATAAATGAATCGTATAGCTTTTTAGGCGGTTATGTGCAAGGTGGTTACTTTGTCGCTCCCCGCCTACAGCTTGCCGCACGCTACGATATCTTCAATCGTAACGGTACGGATGACGACGGTTTCCTGAATATGCCTGCTGTAGGTATGAACTACTTTTTCCAGAGGATGCAACTTGAAATTGCAGGCAATGTATCAGTATGTAGCCCGTTGGGGACACGACACGCAGCTCGACCGTGATAATGATAATTTAGGTCTGGCCACTCACTCTGCCACGGTGATGCTTCAATATACATTCTAAATGAAGTCAGGAAAGGATTCGTCTATGAAAAAAAGTACATTCTTTTCTTTTTTGCTGCCCGTGCTTCTTATAGGTCTGCATGCATGCGATGAGGGGAGAATTTATGAGAATGCCGTTGTGGCCACGGGTGAAGGACGCACAGTGAAGATGACAGGCCGGATTAGTGGTGTGGATAAGTGGTCGGGCGACTATAGTGTGGTAGTGGCAGGATTTGATGATGAAAGCGATTATGCCATTGTTTCAAAGGTTGTTCCGGCATCCGAATCGGATAATGATGAAATCCAGTTGACAATGTCCGGCATAACGGATGAGGTGACAACTGTCGAGCTATGTGTAATCAATAAGTTGAGGAAGCGCATTGTCAGTTTGGTGGCAATGGAATGTACTGAAATCGCTGATACTATACTTATGGATGCAGGAACAGTTGATGCAAGTATGTACAATGCCATTCAACAAAAAATATTCAATGCCACTTGTACGGCTTGCCATGGTCTTAGCACCACTCCGGGTGGTGGCTTGAATCTGCTGGAAGGACATAGCCATGCTGATCTGGTCAACCGGGCTTCAACGACGGTGGACGGTAAAATGAGGGTTATGCCCGGTAATGCGTCAGAAAGTGTCTTGCATCTCATATTGGGTACGGACATCAGCTCGGATTGGCGTATAGACCATTCTCAGATGATAACCTCATCTGATATGCAGTCTTTGATTGGCAACTGGATTGACGATGGTGCACAGCCGTAATAATGATGGGCCTTACTGGTAATACCGGTACTTTTTTGAACAACAACGACTAATTGATATTTAATATGAAAAATAAACAACAACAAACTAATCAATTGGAGAATACCTTAACCGAAATCTTTAAATATGAGGTAGAAGCGGGTGTTTCGGAATATCATGTAATGATTCATGCCACCAGACCGGAAGCGACTTATGAAGAACAGCTGAATGCGGTGGTCGACACTTACTGCCAACTGCGTGAAAGTGAACTACAAGGTGCTGTTGCCATCTTTAAACGCTACTTTCTAAGTGACGCCGCCAATCAAGCAGATATGCTACTGGCGCTTTCGGCAGAATGTTCGGATTGTGCACTCTCCGTGGTAGAGCAGCCGCCGTTGAACGGTACAAAGATTGCACTGTGGGTCTATCTGCAGAAAGGTGTGGAAACACAGGTGCTTCATAACGGATTGTTCGAAGTGAGACATGGCGCCTACCGTCACCTTTGGGGAGGCGGCTCTTTCAATCGTGCTGCCAATTCGGAATACCAGACCCGTCTGCTGTTGAATGACTATGTGATGCAGCTGATGGAACAGGGCTGTAAGCTGGCTGATAATTGCATACGTACCTGGTTCTTTGTACAGAACGTGGATGTGAATTATGCCGGAGTGGTGAAGGCGCGTAATGAGGTGTTTGTTACCCAGGACTTGACGGAGAAGACTCATTATATTTCCAGTACCGGTATCGGTGGCCGTCATGCCGACCCAAAAGTGACGGTTCAGATGGATACTTATGCTGTAGATGGTTTGAAATCTGAACAAATTCACTACCTTTACGCACCGACACATCTGAATCCCACATACGAATACGGTGTGAGTTTCGAGCGAGGTACGTATGTGGATTATGGCGACCGTCGCCAGGTGTTTATTTCGGGTACTGCGAGCATCAATAATAAAGGTGAGGTGGTATGTCCCGGAGACATTCGCAAGCAGACGGAACGTATGTGGGAGAATGTGGAGGCTTTGTTGAAAGAGGCTGGCTGTACGTTTGATGATTTAGGACAGATGATTGTTTATCTGCGGGATGTTGCAGACTATACCGTGGTCAAAGGAATGTATGACGAGCGTTTTCCGGATACTCCGAGAGTGTTTGTATATGCTCCCGTATGTCGTCCGGGTTGGCTGATAGAGATGGAATGTATGGGAGTCAAGTCTTTAGAAAACAAGGAGTTTGCTCCATATTGACTTTTTTTACTTTTAATTGATAGCTCTTAATTGAAAAAGTTTCTCATAGCTGTTTATGGTTGTTTGCTGCTCTTACTTGCTGCAACTACGTTTGTAGAGCAGACATACAGTACGGATTTTGTAGAAAAGCATGTTTATCATACGATTTGGTTCTGTTGTTTGTGGGGAGCCCTTGCTGCGATGACTGTTGTTGTGCTTGTAAGACAGCGGTTGTGGCGGCGTCTCCCGACGTTGTTGTTGCATGGCTCCTTCCTCGTGATTTTGGCGGAGCCATGACTACGTTTCTTTGTGGCCGAAAAGGATATGTGCATCTTACTGTCGGCAGTGAGGTGAACTGCTTTTTTGGAACAAGACGGCAGGCAGGTTGTAGAGTTACCGTTCACCTTACGTCTGGACAGTTTCCGGATTGAGTACTATCCGGGTACGGATGCTCCTGCAGATTATATCAGCTATATTCACGGTGAGACGCCCGTCTCCATGAACCGTATTCTTTCACGGCAGGGGTTCCGCTTTTATCAGTCTTCCTTTGATGAGGATATGCAGGGGAGCTGGCTGACAGTGAATTATGACCCGTGGGGGATAGGGGTTACCTATAGTGGATACCTCTTGTTAGGTGTCTCCATGCTCTGGATGCTGGTCAGCCGGGGTGGAGAGTTCCGCAGGCTGCTGAGGCATCCGTTGTTGAAGAAGGGAGGAATGTTTGTTCTATTGTTGCTGTGTCTGGGAAGTGGGGTACATGCGCAGAAGAGAAGCCTTCCGGCACTGGCACGCAAGCAGGCGGATAGTCTCGCCCGTAAGCAGGTGATTTATAATGACCGTGTGGTTCCTTTCAATACCCTTGCGCGCGATTTTGTACTGAAACTGACGGGAAAACCGTCTTATGGAGGCATGACGCCGGAGCAGGTGATTGGTGGATGGCTTCTGCGTCCGGAAGTTTGGCAGAATGAGCCGATGATTTATATCAAAAACGAGGCACTCCGTCGCCTGCTTCATTTGGAGACACCCTATGCATGTCTGGCTGATTTGTTCGACGGTGAGAAGTATCGCTTGCAGAAGTTCTGGAAGGGGAAGCAAGACCATCATCAGAAAATGACTTCTCTGGAAAAGGCCATTGTAGAGGCGGATGAAAAGGTGGGACTGATTTTGATGCTCCAAAATGGTACATTGATTCATCCTTTGCCGGAAGACGGGAGTGTGGAGCCTGTTTCCGATACTAAAATACAAGCCGAATTGCTGTATAACCGTATTCCTTTCAGCAAATTACTGTTCATGTTCAACCTTACGGTGGGGATGCTGGCTTTCTTCCGTCTGCTGTATCGCGGCCTGCGTCGTTCGTCGGCATTGTCAGACTCTTCCGGTAGGATTGTAGCGCTCTCTTTCTCTTCGCGTTTGGCAGATACTTTTTTCCCGTTTTCTCTTTATGCGGCGTTTCTCTTTCAGCTCTTCGGGTATGGCCTGAGGTGGTACATCGGTGGGCGAATACCGTTGGGCAACGGATACGAAACGATGCAGTTCATGGCATTGTGTGCGCTGTTCCTGGCTTGTCTGTTTCGGCGGCGCTTCCCGTTTATGGTGCCTTTCGGCTTTTTGCTGTCCGGTTTTGCCTTGCTAGTGTCTTATTTGGGACAGATGAATCCCCAAATCACTCCCTTGATGCCCGTGCTTGTTTCTCCATGGCTCAGTACGCATGTGTCGTTGATAATGATGTCTTATGCTTTGTTTGCCTTTATGATGCTGAACGGCATACTGGCATTGTGTCTTCGCCGTTCAGCCCGGATGTTGATGCTGCTCGGCCGATTGCTGCTTTATCCTGCCGTTTTCTTTTTGGGAGCCGGTATTTTTCTGGGTGCGGTTTGGGCCAATGCTTCTTGGGGGCGATATTGGGCTTGGGACCCGAAGGAAGTATGGGCGCTGATTACCTTTATGGTTTATGGAGCGGCGTTCCATGCGCGCAGCCTGCGCATTTTCCGCAGGCCGTTATTCTTCCACATCTATATGATTGTCGCTTTTCTGACAGTCCTGATGACCTATTTTGGGGTGAACTACATCCTTGGAGGAATGCATAGCTATGCCAATGCTTGATTTGCGGGTGGTTCTACCTATTTATAATGACTGGCTTTTTTCATTATACCTAATTTGAGCGATTGCGTACTGTCTGCCGATGCCTTATCTTTGCAACATCAGATTTGAATGAATTAGTTAGTCATAATTACGTAACCACTTTTATGAAGATAAAAGGATCCCCACTTTCCGATGTGATATCGTGAAGTGGGGATTTGTGTATGGCGTGGCGGATACTGTGGGCAAGGTTGGTTAAGGCTACTTGTCAGACTGCTTGAGTCATAGCATGGGGAGGGCTGACATAGGGGATGAGCTTTGTCTTCAGCCTGAAGATGCACATCTCTATGCAGAAGATATACATCGTTACGCTAAAGATGTATATCGCCAGTCACAAGATAAACCTTAATCAATAGCCAGAGGCCTTTTCCCGTATGGGGGAGAATACTTTTGCAAGGGATTCATCCGATTTTTTCCCTATAGGCCGTAGTAGGTAGGGAAACAGTTGCCGGAAGAACCTTATAGAGAGTCCTTGATGTCTCCCAATTCCACTAGCTTGTTCACAATAGCGTAGATGGTAAGCCCTGCCGGAGAATGTATCTGCAGTTTGCGTGCAATGTTACGGCGATGGGTAATGACAGTATGAATGGAGAGGTAGAGTTTGTCGGCGATGGCTTTGTTGGTCATGCCCTTCACAACGCAGGTGATGATTTCTTTTTCGCGCTGGCTCAGGGTTTCTTGTTCGCTGTCTTTTTCCTCTTCCTCCTCGGTGTGCAGCAAGTGGTTGATTTTGGAGGTGATGACATCTATGTCATCGCACATGGCGAAGTTCTCGTCATATTCCTTCAATATGTTGTTGTCGATGACGGAGCATACCATAGCAATGTACTTGATGCCGGATTTTCCGTGTTCTGCCTTGAAGGCGGGCAGGTCGAACCAGCCACCGAAAGTGGGGTTGATGATGATAATGTCTGCCGGATGCATGTGAATGTAGTTTTGCAGCGATTCCGGAGAAGAAACTTCAATAGGGTGTGCATTCAAGTTGGGAATACGCTTCAAAACAGCCGTCAGACCACTTCGGATGATGACCGAAGTTTCTGCAATGACAATCTTCAAAGAAGTATTATTGTTCATTTTTCAGTTTCCTTTCTATTTGCGCTACGGCGGGAACAAACATATAATCTTCTACCTGGCAGTGGGTGGCAAGGTCTTGTTCGCAGTTGAATATATCGAACAAGACCGCATTCAGGAGATTGTTGTTCTCCTTTTCCGGGTAGTATTTGATGATGATGTTCTTCAGTTCTTTCAGTTTGGTGTCTATCTGATTATGTTTGCTGGCAAAAGTGGCGATGTTGTATTCGTCCGATAGTCTGCCCTGGAGCAAGTGCTCTACGTAGGTGAATACGGCCTGGTTTTCATATTCCATGTGGCGGCGTACCTCCTTGGCATATTCATCGAAGAACTTCAGGATGAGGTAGGCTACATCGTTTGTACTGGAACAATCGATGGCTTCGATGAGTTTGCGGCGGATGGCCGGCAGGTTGAAGTCGAGGAAATACGTGTGGGCACGCTTCAGATAATCCATAAGGGCGGGAATGGAAAAGTCACTTTCATTGCCGCTGTAAGAGTATTGTTCTTTGCTGATAAAGTTGGCTACGGCGAGGAATGTGGGGCAATCTACGCCTTGCGCTTCGCAGACGTCCTTCACGTTCTTGTCTCCGAATCCTAATGACAGTCCGAAGCGGCTCATCACCATTAATAAGGAGTAATTGTCACAGATGAGGTCGCTCATTTTGTCCGTGGAGCGGTACTTATGTTGCTCATTCATTGTGTGTTATTGTTTTTAATTCTTTAATTCGTGCGCAAAGTAACGGCTTTTATCCGAGAACTGCAATCACTATTAGTAGGTATTTTGCTTGTCGGGAGATGGTTGGAGAGTGGTGTTTGCTGGATAAACTAAAAGCTTTAGTTTTATTTAACGAGAGAAATTAGTTTTTGAACTAAATAATTTAGTTATTTGCGGAAAACAAAGAATGTTATGAAAGGATTGACTGCAAAAGAAGAAGAAATCATGGGCTTTTTCTTGGGGAAAAGGACCCTTGTTTGTGAAGGAAATGCTGGCATTCTATGAAGAGCCGAAACCCCATTTCAATACTTTGTCCACCATTGTGAGGGGATTGGAGGATAAGGGATTCCTAAGCCATCATGCATATGGTAACACCTATCAGTATTATGCGGTGGTCAGCGAGGAGGATTTTCGCAAGCGGACACTGAAGAATGTTATCAGTAAATATTTCAATAATTCCTATCTCAGTGCAGTGTCGTCTTTGGTGAGGGAAGAAGATATATCTTTGGGAAGAACTGAAAACTGTTGATACAAGAGGTGGAAAAAGGGGAAAGGATTGAGGTAATTGAAAAATCTAATAACTCTTGCTTATGAAAAAACATCGGATTGGTTTGTTGGTTGCTGGTGAGTATTTGCTGCGGATTGCAAGAAAGAAAATTGTAAAGACTCCCTATTTCATGGCTTGTAATACGCGTAGCATCGAAGTGGAGCGAGTGATACTTGGAGAAGACACGACTTGGCTGGATGTGAAGATATACGGTATGCAGGGTGATAAGGTCAGGATAGATTCGGCAGCCGTATTGCAGGCATCCGGAAAGCATTATGAATATTGGGGGGATACCGGTTTTTCCAGAGGGGAATGGACAAGTATTCCTGCTTCCGGTGAAATGACCGCTACTTTGAAGTTTAGGCCGCTTCCGATGGACACCGAGAGTTTTGACTTTCTGGAGATGCCTGGCAGTGATGAGGGATGGATAATCTACGACATACAGCTCAACGGGCAGAAGCCTCAGGTGGATATTCCCGAAAGGCTACTGGACAAGAAGCCGGATGAAGTTTTACCCTTGCCCGCACCGGAACTGAATGCAGGAAAGGCTGTCATAAAAGGACGGATATTAGGGTATAAGCCGGAATATGGAGTGACGTTACGCTACTATGGCTCGCCTTGGTTCTTTATGTATTTCACCGGCAAGGACTTGGAGATTGCGGAGGATGGCACGTTCCGCTATGAGACGGAGGTGCTGTTGCCAAGCGGTGCTGCGTTGTGGATATCCCGTTCGAAGATAGAATTGTTCCTTGTGCCGGGTGGAGAACTGGATATTACAATCAATCTGCCCGAAATATTCTATTCGCAGAGCCGTCTTTTAAGCAGGAAAAGCGATGGGGAAGTGGAGAACCGCGTCTGGTTTGAAGGAGACTATGCCGGACTGAACACCGAGTTGTTGCGGTTCGGTGAAATGAAAAGCTTATCGGAAGCTGATGATTTTTATTCCGATATTTGTGGGATGACTCCGCAGGCATATAAGAAATATCTGTTCAGGCATTATGAAGATATGCTGGAGGAACTTGTGAAAAACAAGGATATGAGTCAGGCTTGCCGCACCTATATCCGGTCAAATCTGGATATGAATCTATTCAGCCTTATCTATAATTACAAGAGCAACCTTAGTTATGCCCCGATGCTTTCGGGCAGGAAGGGTGTGAAAAGGGCGGACATGACGGTGGACAGCACCTCATACTTCAAGGAAATACTGCAACTAGATATTCTGCATTCTCCCGCGCAGAAGTATTATGACTTTTATACGGATTTTGTGCGGACTGCTACCGGAGAACTTCGTGACAGGTTTGTGCAGGACACCCTTTGGCCGGACATGCTTCTTGCCAGGCGTGCTTCCCGTAATCTGAGCAAGTACATGCCTTTGACTGAGGAAGAGCATCGGACGGTAGACAGCATTGCTTCTCCCGACCTCAGGCAATTGTTCCTGATGAGAAACGAGAGGATTGAGGCTGAATTGAAGGCCGGGATGGAAGCTGCTAAGGGCAAGACCGGATATACGGTTGTTGAAGTAGGAAAGGAGATAGCGGCAGATAGCTTATTGAAAGTTATTACCCGTCCTTATCGTGGTAAGATGGTATTGGTCGATATGTGGAACACCTGGTGCGGTCCTTGTATGCGGGCAATGAAAAGTCTGAAACCTTTGAAGGAAGAGTTGAAAGAGGTGGTCTATTTATACATTGCGGATGAATCATCTCCTGAAGGGAAATGGAAATTGAGGATACCGGATATACACGGCATCCATTGCCGCATCAGTAATGAGCAAAGTACAGCATTGGCAAAGCTGTATGAATATCCGGGCATCCCGACCTATTTCGTAGTGAACCGTGAAGGAGATGTCTCCTACAAAGTAACCGGATTCCCCGGAGTGGAGATGCTACGGAATGAACTGACTAAGTAGCTGTAAATAGTAAATCGTTAAATAGTAAATAACTCCATGGGTCTGTTTTTTGTTTATATACTCAAATCATCCGTTTGTCTGGCGGTATTCTATCTGTTTTATCGCTTGCTGCTGGCACGTGATACATTTCATCGTTTCAACCGGTTTGCGTTGCTGGGCATTTTGTTGTTGTCGTGCCTGCTGCCTTTGGTTGAGGTAAGTGTAAGGCAAGAGACTGAAGTGCATCAGACCATGCTGACATTGGAACAGTTGTTGATGATGGCAGATGCAATGAATGCTACTGAAACCGGAATAACGGCTGAGGCGGCAACGGTCACCTGGATACAGGTGGCGTTGTTGGTTTATCTGGCAGGAATCATTTTCTTTGCTCTCCGCAATGCTTGTTCGTTGGTGCGGTTGCTGATGTTGCTGAAAGCGGGTAAGAAAGAAAGTGTCGGCAATTACTTGCCGGGCAGGAAAGAGCGCGTTACTTTGATTGTACACAACTGTGACATCGCTCCGTTCAGTTGGATGGGATATATTGTCATTCCACGGAAAGACTTGGAGGAGAACGGACGGGAAATCCTTATCCACGAGCTTGCCCATATCCATAACCGCCATTCCTGGGACTTGCTGGTGGCTGATGTCTGCATTTTCTTTCAGTGGTTCAATCCGGCATCATGGCTCCTGAAGCAGGAATTGCAGAATATCCATGAGTTTGAAGCGGATGAAACGGTGATAAAGGAGGGTGTGGATGCAAAACAGTATCAACTATTATTAATAAAAAAAGCTGTCGGCACAAGGCTCTACTCTATGGCCAACAGCTTTAATCACAGTAAACTTAAAAAACGTATCACTATGATGTTAAAAGAAAAATCAAGTCCGTGGGCACGTTTGAAGTATCTTTATGTACTTCCGGTAGCTGCCATTGCAGTGACAACTTTTGCCCGTCCAGAAGTCTCCGATAAGGTTGAGGAGATTTCAAGTGTCAAAGTTAACGATTTGGCTGCAATTGTAGAAACAAAAGTGGTGGAAAGTGTAGGAGACACAACGAAACCTGCCGATGTGAAGTATGTACCTACGGAAGTCCGCAAGCAGTTGAAGGGAACTCCGGTCTTTGAACTGGTAGAGGAGATGCCGGAATTTCCCGGAGGTGGAATGAGTGCTCTTATGGGTTATCTGAAAGACAATATGCGCTATCCGGCATCTGCCAAAGAGAAAGGTACGCAAGGGCGTGTGACTGTCCAATTTGTGGTGGATAAAGATGGAAGTATCAAGGAACCGAAACTTCTCCGTTCTGTAGATAAGGATATGGATGCTGAAGCGTTGCGTTTGATAAGTAATATGCCGAAGTGGAAACCGGGGAGACAGAAGGGGCAGCCGGTGGCGGTGAAATATACGGTTCCGGTGATGTTCAGTTTGGATGATGACAAACTTGAGAAAACTTCTTCTGCCAATGGTATTACAGTTGAAGGATATGCAGGTAATGGGAAAGAACCACTGTATATTGTGGATGGAAAAGAGGTGACACCATCTGTCATGAGTGCATTGGATCCTGATAAGATAGAGCGTGTAACGGTTTTTGAAAGATAAATCTGCCACGGAATTATATGGAGAAAAGGGAAAGAATGGTGTTCTTTTGATAACCCTGAAACAAGGAACTCCAGGTATAGTTATCCGTCGGGATAAAGAGGTGACAGAGAACGCTAAAGTACAGCATAACGGTAGTCTTGATTTAACGAAGACTATTTATATTGATGGAGAAAAGGTTGATTTGGGTACTAAAACTATCGATGATTTAATACCTGCGGAGAATATTGAGAGCATTGAGGTGAAGAAAGAGGCAGGTGGAAAAGGTGAGATTTACATTGCTACTAAAAAAACTAAAGCTGTAGAAAAGACTTCCGTTCAAGGTAATATGAAAGTGGAAGGCAAAGTGGTGGATGAGCAGGGCGAGCCTATTATTGGTGCGGCTGTTCTGATAGAAGGTACCACTACGGGAAGCGTTACCGATGTCAATGGTAATTTTTGTCCTTTCTGTTCCTTCTAAGGATGCTGTATTGGTTGCTTCGTATATAGGCATGGCTACCAGCAAAGTGAAGGCGCAATCCAAGCTTACGATTACACTAAAAAATGAATAGTCTCTAACAACTATGACAAGTAAAATTCTTTCTTTGTTTCTGATTCTGATAGCTGTGGGGGCAGGGCTTTGCTCTGCCCAGACAGCAGGTAAGAAATATTATTTAGTGGATGGCCTTTTCTTCGAAGGCATGCCACCTTGTGTGGATTCGGATAATGTAGCAGCCTACGTTATACATAAGGACGGCGTGGGACACGAGGTTACAGAACTTCGTTTGTGCAGGGATTTTGTGCTGCCTGAAGATGTGAGAAAATACGCTACTCCTGCTGAAGAGGTGTCTGGTGCGGAAGCCTTTTTTGATGAGTTATC
>ENA-OQBL01001112-OQBL01001112.1-human-gut-metagenome-genome-assembly--contig:-NODE-1112-length-11278-cov-3.089857_pt1 | contig 11278 bp, 9 predicted proteins | sample MGYA00242747_ERZ504553 | MGnify/ENA primary metagenome ERZ504553 (study PRJEB26092, sample SAMD00036240) | human gut metagenome | host: Homo sapiens | study: EMG produced TPA metagenomics assembly of...
AGCGTCCTGTTCGTCCCGGATCATTCCGTACTTGTTCTTGCGCCGCAGCGATTCATTGCTGTCAACCAGCCGCTTGGGTTGCTTTTGTTCCGCCATAGCGATCCGCCAATCGGACATCACGCGCTCCCTGCTTACGGAAGTTCTGCTATAGCGCACGCTCGTCTGCAGCTCGGCAATCCGCTGCTCCGTCGTCATCGGGTTAAGCATCGGCCACCTTGACAGCTTCGACAGCATACGTACCTTCCTTACGCTTGCAAGAGATGCACAGTATGCTATAGAAATAGATATAAAAGGGAATCTTTCTGTCAGAGTGTCTCACTTTATAAATAAATATCCCCGGCAAAGCCGGGGTTTTTTCATATGCGGGCATAGCCCTAGAATACTAGCACGCGCGTCACGTCGCGCAAGTACGGTCTGCCAGCCGCGAAAGTTCCGTTACTTGCCGCCCGTAAACGGGCACTTTAGAAGTTTGGCATGGTCAGCTGCTCTCCTGCTTTGTCCTGCTCGTACTGACATTGGATGTACTCCTGTATCTTCTTTGCATTTTTTCCCTGCCGTGTCCACATAGTACCCACGGCACCAGAATTCCCGGTTCCGGTATTTCTATTTTTGCTCCGGGAACTTCTCGTACAGCATCAGGCTGCTTTTTCCTTTCACCTACCCCATGAAACTTGCTACTGCTATCTTTGGCGGTATCTCGATCAGCATGTGGATGTGGTCCGCGCATACCTCTGCCCCCATACCCGATTTGCCGGACAGAAAAACAATCTGTATAATGGAAAGGGGTAATGAAAAATGTCAACCAAAGAACGAAAACACCCAGCGCCGCCGCGTTACGATGAGGCCTTCAAGGCGGGGGCAGTGCGGATGGTCACCGAGCAGGGGCGGCCCAGCCGGGAGGTGGCCGCGGAACTCGGCATCTGCATCGACACGCTGCGCAGCTGGCTGAAAGCGGCGGGCGCACCATCGCCGGGGCAAGCAGACCGCCAAAACCGCGACGCCAGACGCCTGCGCGAACTGGAGGCGGAGATTCGAGCACTGCGCAAGAAGCTTGAAGAGAAAGACGGGGTCATTGACATCCTAAAAAAATTCCGTCGGCATACTTTCCAAACCATAGAGGACAAGTACCGGTACATCCGTACGGCCCGCGCGGGGGCCCTCTGTGGAACTTGTATGCCGACTGCTGGAGGTCTCCCGCAGCGGGTACTACGAATGGCTGGGCCGCAAACCCTCTTTGCGCCGGCAGAAGGATCAGGAACTGAAACGCCGGCTGCTGAGCCTGCATCAGCGTTATCCCGCCCTTGGGCTGGACAGCCTGTATCACCTGATCCGCCCGCAGCTTTCCTGCTCGCGCAAGCGCATCCACCGCCTGATGAACGAGATGAACATCTCCTCCACACGCAGGCGTGCCTACAAAGCCACGACCACTCAAGACACGCGCACCCCATCGCGCCCAATCTCCTTGCGCGCCGCTTCTCCTTTGACAAGCCAGACACCGCATGGGTCGGCGATATTACCTATATCCCCACCGGCGAGGGCTGGCTCTACTGCGCTGTTGTGAAAGACCTTTGCACAAAGCAGATCGTCGGCTACGCCTTCTCCGACCGCATCGACACAAATCTCACTCTCGCCGCCCTCGGCATGGCCGTCCGGCGCCGCAAGCCTCTGCCCGGCCTCATCTTCCACTCCGACCGCGGCGTCCAATACGCCGCCTACGCTTACCGTCAGCGTCTCGCCAGCCTCGGCATCCGGCAAAGCATGTCCCGCAAGGGCGATCCCTATGACAACGCGTGGCCGAAAACTTCTTCAGCTGCCTTAAGTGCGAGTGCGTCCATCTGCGCCATTTCGCCTCAAGGGCACAAGCCATGGCAGACGTCTTCGCTTATATCGAGACCTTTTACAACCCGGTGCGCCCGCATTCCTCTATTGGCTGGCGTCCTCCGGATGCCTTCGCGCGTGCCTTGTCTGAGCATCCCGCCGCCTGAGTGTGATACGACAAGATATCCTGCGTTTCTTTCTGTTTTTTCTTCATTTTTACTGTCCACGAAACCGGGAAGGGCACACTCGCCTCCGCACACCACCAGCATCCGGCACCGTCCCAGCTTTTGCCGGGCGATGCTGTAAAACGTCCTCTTTTCATCGGGACTTTCCAAGGCAAGATACTGCCCGTCGCTGAGTCTGGGACATATGGGATATATCCTAATTCATAAACCTTCCGGCAGTAACGCTTTAAAAGGCGGGGCGCGGCTTCTTCCGAAGCGCAATGTAGGCGAATGCTTTTTCCATGATGATTTTCCTCTCCTTTATATATATCTGATAAAATGGTAGCGGCAGGCTGGTTGTCCATGTGGACGTCCAGCCTGCCGTTTGGTTTCTGTTGGTCATCCACGTGGACAACCACAGGGTTATTCGGTAGTTTCTTCCGCTTCGGTATGGGCTTCCAAGGCAAAACGCACCCGGTCGGAGCCTAATTTGTAGTAGGCGTCGGTAACTTCCACGCCCACGGCTTCATATCCCTCCAGCTTGGCGGCGAGGACGGTGGTCCCTGCCCCGCAGAAGGGATCGAGGATGCGCCCGCCCGGTACGCAGATTTTCACCAAGTCCCGCATAAGCTGCAGGGGCTTCTCTGTCACATGGGTGCGGTTCTGCGGATTGGCGTAGCGGAATACCCCCGGCAAACATCCCACAGGGCGGTTCACCGGCATGGGGCCGTTGGAGCCCCACACCACATATTCGCTCTGCTGGCGGAATCGGCCTTTCTGCGGGCGGCTGGTCATCTTATCCCACACCACGCATCCTCTCCAGATCCATCCGGCCCATTGCAAAGCGTCGGTGATGGAAGGGTACTGCCGCCAGTCGATGAACAGGCAGACAGGCGCTCCCGGCCTGCAGGCTTTCCGGGCGTCGGACAGCCACTCTGCCATCCATCTTGTCCAGCTTCGCTGGTCCCGGTTATCCCCGTCAAAATCCGGCAGGGCGTTCTTGGGGTTCATGCTGCTGTACTTCTGGTTGGTGGTGCGGTTTTTCTCCGAGGGCTTCCACCCGCCCGAAGCGTAGGGCGGATCGGTGATGAGGGCGTCGAACACCTGCGGTTTGAATGCCCGGATGATCTGCAGGGTATCACCATGCAGGATGGTCCAGCCATCCCCGCCGCTATGCTCCAAAGGCAAAATGGATTCGTCTACGACTTGTGCGAGCTCTTTCGTTTTGTTCAGAGGCATCATCCTTTCCTTGTTTGGTTATCGCTCCCTGTCGGAGCGTTTTTTCTGTTGTTCCGGCATAGCAAAGCCTTTCGGCTTCTGCGGCTCACGAAGCCCCATGAGCGGACCGGTATATTCGTTGGCATAGATTTTCAAAGGTTCTCTGCTGTGGTTTTCCAGTTTTTCTCCCGGCGGCAATTCATAGAAACCGGAGATCTCCACATTTCCTACCACGGTTCCGTAGATGACGGCGTCGTTCTTAATGTCAGGAGAACTATGGCCGGAGCCGGGCAGGATTCTTGCATCCCCTTGGATGGTAACCATATTGGTGACGGTTCCTGCGGCAACGATGGCGTTGTCTAAAACCCATACATTCCGATCCAGCCGGGCGTCCCCGGAAATGATAGACGAGCCAAGCGCCCGGCAGGCCCCATGCAGGGTGCTCTGTTCAATGACACGGGAGTTTTCCCCGGCGAGCGCGTTATCGTAGATCCAGCAGCTTCCTTCCTGACTGAGATTCCGTTCGCTTTCTACAAAGCCGCCAAGGTCGCCTTGATGAACATCTTCCCGAACGTCCTGTAACGCCCGGATGCGGTGCAGCCATGGGTATTGCGGGTGAGCGATATCGGTAATCTCATACTTCTGATCTGATTGGCTTTTCCTGTCTGCGTTTTGTGACCTCTGATCCTGATAGTGCTGTAAAAGTTTCTGCATCATTTCGCCGACATTGTACTTTTTCGCAAAAAAGCGGTTTATTTCCTCGATTTCCCTCGAATGTAACGGAGGCGCTTCAATCCCAAGCCCAAGACCTATTTCGCCGTTGTCATTCTGAAGAAGGGCGATCTTGATTCCAACGACTTTTTCCTGTAAAGAGGGATTGTCAAACCCCTCGAAGAATTCTTCCTTGTTCAAAATCAGCGGTTCGCTGTGTTTCAATCTGTCACACCCCCTTTCTATCGTTCTTCTCCACGGCCCTTTTTCGCTTTCTTCGGGCTTTTCTCCGGCAGATCGATTTCCACGTATTGGCTGATGACACCGGATGATAGGTTGTAAAATGTATGGAACTGCTCCATCATCTGTTTCGCCCGTTCCGGCTGCCCATTTTCTATCAGCAGGCGTTCAGCCCTTTTGAGGACGGAGAGGATATCCCCATCCCATTTTTCCAGCTTCATCTTGGGGCGTTTAGGGACAGGCTGCTCTATTTCCACGGAGAAATGATCGGTTTCCCAAAAGTGGACGCTGATTACGCCGCCTTTAACCTTGATTTCCTGCTGTTCAAAATCTTCTCCCCAGCCGCTCGAAAACTGATCCCGCAGGTGATTCTGCAAGGCTTTCATTTCTGCTTCTGTGAGAGGTTCCTTCAGACAAACCGTGGCGCAGGCCATGAGCTCGCCGCCCCGGATTTCCAGCGAGGGGATGGCGCTCAGTACCTTTTCCTTAACGCCGGGGTTCCATTCTTTTCTAAAGCAGAGCATGAGATTCCCCGCATTATGGCTGTTGCAGCTTTCCACAGCGCGAAGGATCGGGCCTTCGTATTCGGCTAAATCAGCACCATTCAGCGGCACGGGAACGTCGGCTGTCCCGTTGTTCCAGCTATCGTCATCCATAAAGTCCCCGGCAAGAGGGAAATAAAGTTTACATATAATGTTGTTTACGTCGATGTTCCAATCTCCTTTCTAACGGGAGCAGGCCGCCCTCTGGCGGGCGGTCTGCTTCTCATATCGTTCTTTTGCCAGATCGGCGTAATCGCAGCCCTCTTTTTCCGGCAGGTTCTTCACCATGCGGTATTTGCCCTGATAGGCTTTTTCCAAGTGCTCAGCCGCCCACCGCCCGGCAAAGTCGTTGTTTGTGCAGATTTCGATTTCCTCAATTTCCGGGTGCCGCTTGAGAAAGGCGTCCAATGCAAGCGGCTTTTTGAAGGAAAAAGAACGTGGCTGTTCTCCTTCTTTTGGGGCGCTGATCCCGCCAAGGGACAACCGCCATTTATCCGCAGTTCCTTCCAACGTCAAGTGGGCGAGGGTTTCGATGGCTGCTTCGTACACAGCCAGCCGGTTGGTTTTTCCCTTGGGCGGGAGGCAAAAGCAGTATTGTTTTTCGCTGCCGGACACCTCCGCCTTGAAAGGCTTTCCTTTGGTATAGGTGCCCCGCAGGAAGGCGTAACGGGCAGTACCGGCTTCATCCTTTCCCACGAACACGGCGTTGTGGTAGTCCGCGCTTTCATAGAGAATCCCCGCCCGGATGCAGGCTTCGATCACCTTGCGGCTGATCCCGCGCTTTAGGAGGTAAGCGAACACCCTGCGGTTGTTTGCAGCTGCCGGGGGCAGGGCGAATTCCTTTTCCTGCTCCGGCTGGGAAGGGGGCGGGATGTAGCAGGGGTTTTCTTCACAGAGGGCCAGCACCGCGTCCACAAACTTCACACCTTCTACCTTGACGAGATAATCGAGGGCGGATCTGCCGCCTGCGTCCCGGCTTTTCCAATGCCAGAAGCTGGTTTCTTCATTGATCTTGAAGCTGTCGTGTTCCCGGAGTTCAAACTCCCCCCGGCTGTCGGTTTTGACCAGTTCTCCGGGCCGGTACCGCCGCAAAAACTCAATGGCGGTCATCCGTCTGGCGGCGATGATTTGTTCTTCCGTTACTCCGGGCATAGGGCTGCTCCTTTCTGGTTAAATGACAGCCGCCCGCAGGATTTTCGCCTGATCGGTGCGTTCCCACGGAAATTCAGGCTTGCCGAAATGCCCATAGGCGGCTGTCTGTGTATATCTTGGCGTTAAAAGGTCAAGCTGGGCGATGATCTCCGCAGGTGTTAAGCCGAACACGAAGCGCGCCGCCTCTGCCAGACAATCGTCGGCACAAACCATACCGGTGCCGAAGGTATCCACCTCCACCATGACCGGCTCGGCTTTCCCGATGGCATAGGCCAGCGTGACTTGGCACTTTTCGCACAAGCCCGCCGCCACAAGGTTTTTGGCGATGTACCGGGCCATGTACGCCCCGGAACGGTCCACTTTGGTGGGATCTTTGCCGGAAAAAGCGCCGCCGCCGTGCGGGGCGAACACGCCGTAGCTGTCCACCATGAGCTTTCGCCCGGTGAGGCCGGTATCGGCTTCCGGGCCGCCCAGCACAAACCGCCCGGAAGGGTTCAGAAGGATTTTCGTATCCTCGTCCGGGGGTAAAGCCTGCAGCGCCGGGGCCAGCACCTTATCGGTGAGTTCCCAGCAGAGTTCGTCTACGGGCTTATTCGGGCTGTGCTGGGCCGAAAGGACGATGGCGTCCAGCCGCAGGGGGGTTCCATTCTCGCCGTATTCCACGGTGACCTGTGCTTTCCCGTCCGGGCGCAGGCCCCGCACCACCCCGGTTTTCCGGGCGGCAGCGAGGGCGCTGGTGAGGCGGTGGGCCAGCATAACCGGCAGAGGCATCCTTTGCGGGGTTTCCGAACAGGCGTACCCCACCATCACCCCTTGATCCCCGGCCCCCAGCTGCAGGGCGGGCTGATCTTCCGAGGGATTTCTACGGCGCTCTAACGAACAGTCCACCCCTGCGGCGATATCCGGGCTTTGCCGGTGGAGCAGGCATTGGACGGAAAAACGGGCGGGATCATATCCCGCCTTTCTAAAAACCGAATGCACAATGGAAGGGATATCCGGCTCAAACAGGCTGGTGATCTCCCCGGCGACGATAACCTGCCCCTTGGTGGCCAGCACCTCGCAGGCCACACGGGAAAGTGCGTCATGGGCGAGGCATTCGTCCAGCACGCTGTCCGCGATGATGTCGCACAGCTTATCCGGATGCCCTTCCGTCACAGATTCGGCGGTATAAAATTGATTCATTTTCTCATTTCACCTCCAAGGAAAAAGGCTTGAGGCTTTTCCCGATTTCCTCGTAATTGTTAAAGCGCACCTCGCAGCCCAACAGGTACGATACGGCTTCTTCCCATTCCTTTAAGGGGTACTTTTCTTTGTTTTCCATGCGGTACAAATCGCCAAGGGACGCCCACTTGAGTTCCGGTAGCAGGCGCAGGTTGGAGATAAAGGTGCGGTGCTGCTCGGCTAAAAGGTCTAACAATCCGGTTTTCTTCAATCAATCCCTCCGATGCAATAAAAAATATGGACGGGTGCCCTGTGGCCCCCGCCCGGTTAAACGCTTCCGCTATTTCTTCCTTCGGTTGCGGATGTGCAGGAAAACAAGGCCGCCTAAAATGACAGCGCATAAGACAATCAAAATAATGGCTTTTGGTTCCATAGGTCGATTCTCACCTCACTTCTGTGGCGACGACTACCGTGCGGGCGCTTTCCCACTCATAGGAACAGGTGACGAGCGTCAGCAGGCGGCGGTCCGCGCCGGGTATGGTTTCGGTTTTGCAGAGCGACTGTGCGAAGAGCTCCTTCTGAAAAGACAGGAAATCCGCATCGTCCGCAAATTCGGTGCGGTTAAAGGAGAGCTTTGTGATATCGGTTTTCAGCACAGCCGCAATGCGGTATTCCCACAGCCCGTCGCTGGTCTGCAGGAGGATTTTGGAATGCTCGGTTCGGAAAGCTTCGTCCGCCATCTTTTGTAGAACAGCGAACATGGTCCCGTCGCTCATGTTGTGCCCGTAGACTACAAGGTTCCGGCTTTCCGGGGAACAGTCCCACTGAAAGAAAATGCTTCCGGCAGTACGATGCTCGCCCTTGTAGGTGCGCCGCAAATAGTATTCAGGTTCATCGGCGCTGCTCTGCAGAACAGGGTAATCCACACAGGTGCCGGGGATGGAAATCCAGCCCTTGATATCCGGGTATTCGGCCTGCAGGGCGGAGAGGTTTACAAGGGAGGCTGCCTGTTCTTTCCCAGCCGGTAACTCCCCGGAGGGTTCTCCGGGGAGGGGCTGTGCGTATTCTTCCTTAAGGGCCTGTGCTTCTCTATTGGTCAGCCCCGGCTGGAGCACCAGAAACCAGAGAAGCCCCAAAAGGCTCAGGGACAAAAGACCGATGCAAAAACCCTTTTTAAAAAAGGGTTTTTCATTCTTCTGTGCCCTGATCCTCATCGCTGCCACCGGCAGCTTTCCGCTTCTTTCCGGTATGGCGCAGGAAGAGCAAAGCGCCGCCGGACAGGGCCGCAAACAGGACAAGCGCGCCGAGCAGGGCGGGCATCCACGGGCTATCGCCGGTCTGCGGAACGGTAGGCACTTCCGGTACCAGCTTGTTGTGCATCTTGACGGTTGTGGTTTCTCCCGCCTTGATTTCTACGGTCTGGTCATCGGGCAGGATGTATTTCTCGGAATCCTCGCCAGCTACTTCGGATACGGTGTATTCGCCCACACGAAGCTCGACGTTGATTTCGCCGTTCTCATCGGTCTGGAATTCCTGCTCATAGGGGTTGCCCATAAAGTCGGTACCGGTGATTTTGAAGGTGCGGCCCTCGATGTTGTCATCGTCGGCTGTCTTTACCACCTTCAGGGAGCCGGTCTGCGCTTTGTTGAGGAAGCCCACGCCAGCTTCGGTTTCGATCCGCACAACGGCCCCGTTTTCCGTGATGGAGAAGGGGTAATAATTCTCGTCACGCTGGAAAAATTCCGGGCTTTCCTTCTCATGCAGGAAATAGTTTCCGTACACGAGGTCCTTCATCTGGTAGAGGCCCAGTTCGGTTTCGGTCATTTCGCCCACCAGATGGTCGATATCCGCATCGAATTCGCCGTTGTTGTCCACATCGGCGTAAATCTCAAAGACAGCCCCGGACAGCTTGTTTTCCGGGAAGTCGGCGTCCACCTTGGTGGTTTCGGCAATGCCCTTGATGATCTGGTTTTCGATACGGATTTCAATGGTCTGCCCGTCCTCGGTGATCTCCACCGGGAAGGTTTCTTCCGTCAATACGAAGGCCGCCGGAGGCGCGATTTCCCGCACCAGCCAATTTCCAACCGGTACCTTGTCAAATTCAAAGTACCCGATCTCATTGCTTTCGGTAACCATGAGTGCGGTTTCCTCGGTGAATTTGGTTTCGTCGAAACGGAACAGGCCGATTTTAGCGCCTGCCAGTTCAAAGCCATCCTGATCCACCTTCCAGCCGGATATTTTGCCGCGCTTTAAGGTGTTTTCAATGGCTTCTCCATCGTTGACCTTGATTTCCACTTTCGCCACATCCTGACCGGCGTACTCAAACACCACCGGGTATTTCTCGCCGCTTAAAATGTAGTGCTCGTCGGCGCCGATTTCCTTTACATACAGGGAAGCCCCGCATGGTACGTCCGTTTTAAAGATGGCATTGCCGTTTTCATCGACGCCAATCGTTTCGATCAGCCCGTCTGCCGGGATGGAGGTTCCATCGGCGGCAGTCAGTTCCTCTGCGGCGAACAGGCCGAAGGTGATGTTTTTCCATTCCTCGTTCATGCCGATGGAGAAGGTTTCGTCCTGCTCCAGCAGCTTCTGGAGAGAAATTTCTACCTTCTGGCGCTCGTTGACAAAACCAACGCTTGCGGAGGTAATCTCCACTTCCTGCCCGGCATAGGACAGGGTAACCTCTTTGGGTTCTGGATCAATTACCATGCCATCCGGCGCGGTTCGCTCCAAAATCTGATAGCGGCCCAGATACAAGGGTTCCGAGGTGGCGGTCCCGTCGCTCCCTGTGGTGAGGGTAGCGGCCAGTTCACCGGCTTTCAGGTGGACGGTGCCATCCGGGGTGACGATATCTTCCAGCGCGGTGATATCGTAAACAGCGCCCGGCTGGCCCTGCACCTCGTATTGAGGCTGGTACAGCCCGCCTGCTTCTGCCACGTGGCTGAATACTTCGCCCTCTTTGGAAACGGTGATGGTGCCTTTCTGCGCGATATTGTATTTCTCAACCGTGACAACGTCCTGCGTTCCGTCCACCACAAAGGGAACCGGCTCCCCGTCAAACACATATCCCCACGGGCTCTGCTGTTCCACCAGTTCGTAATTTCCAAAGCCCAGGGGTTCCGGCAGCATGAGGGTGCCTGTGGCGTCTGTCACGAAGGTGTCGATGTCGATGGGGCTGGGGTAATTGATATGCTGCACCACCCATTCGCCGGTATCGGTATTGCGGATTTTGACAGCAGTTCCCGCAAGAGGAATAATTTTTCCACTTTCCAGATCCTTTTTCTCAAACCGGATGAGGGAGGTAAAGGTAGGGTTATTGAGGATATAATAGTAGGTCTTGCCATGCTCGGAAATGAACACGGAGAAGTCGGGGACAAATTTCTGCCCCTCGGCCCCTGCGGTTTGATGCACCACGTACAGACCGTATGGGAGGTCCTTCGAACGGGCAAAACCATAGGAATCGGTGATTAAAAGGTCACGCTCGGTTTCTTTGGCGTTCTCATAGCTTCCGGCGCTGGCAAGGTAAACCTGAAACTCCGCGCCTTCCTCCGGCTGCTCGATCTGCACTTCATCGCCGGAGGCTGTGGTGGACAAGGGAAGAACAGAAGCTTTGGAGGCAAGGCTGGCAACCGCAGGGACAAGCTGCGGCACAGTCGATGCGCTTGGGGCAGGCTCCGGCTCGCTTTCCGGCGCGGGGCTGCTTTCAGAGGACGGTTCCCCAGCAGGCTCTGCCGGGGCTTCGGATTCCGCAATTTCTTCCGGCTGGCTGGAGGAAGCAGCTTCATCCTCCGGCACAGGGGGGGATTCCGGGATTTCCGAAGAACCGGAGTCGGGCGCTTCCTCGATAGAATTGCTTTCTGCCGGTTCTTCTTCAGCAGGGACGCTCTCTGCGGGATTGCTTTCCTCAGCAGGCGCTTCCGACTGCGGGGCCGGTTCTTCCTGATCGGGGATGGCAGGCTGATCCGTATGCTTGGTGATGGCGATGCTGCCGAGAATGACGTCCTCTGTGGCAGTCATAGGGATGCTGTTGTTCTCCAAGGTGAAATTGCCCGGTTTCCGCGCCTACCGGGTAGATGGTTTCGTCCAGCAGGTACCCTTCGCGGGGGAAATTTCACGGGATGCTGTAATCCGGCCGCAGGGTATTCCTTGGTGGTGAATTTGCCCCCCGTTCGCCGTGGTGTAGGTATCCAGCAGGGTTTCGGCCTTTAAACATCCCGGTACACAGCGCCATCCAAGGTGGAATCGCCTCGCTTCGTCGGTAGCGGAGTCCAC
>ENA-OQBL01001113-OQBL01001113.1-human-gut-metagenome-genome-assembly--contig:-NODE-1113-length-11267-cov-2.184291_pt1 | contig 11267 bp, 13 predicted proteins | sample MGYA00242747_ERZ504553 | MGnify/ENA primary metagenome ERZ504553 (study PRJEB26092, sample SAMD00036240) | human gut metagenome | host: Homo sapiens | study: EMG produced TPA metagenomics assembly of...
ATTTTCCGGTGGCTGAACGATCTCCACATCAAGACCAGCTTCTTCATAGTAGCCTTTTGCCTGTGCTACATAAAGTCCGGTGTGGTTGGTATTCGGTGTCCAGTCCAGGCAGAATGTGATTTTCTCCTGCGCACCATCTTCTGCGTATACACCTGTAGGAACTGCAAACACCATAGCTGCCGCTGCAACTGGTGCGATTACCTTTTTTCAGATTCTTATTCATGATTTTTCTCCTTTTCTACCTGCAGCCATGGCATTGTGATCCGGCTGACAATATTTACTGCCAGAAGAAGTAAAAGGCTGATGATCACAATGAAGATAATAACTGCAAACATTTTATCAAAAGAATATGCATTTTTTTACACGGGTCATATAAACACCAAGTCCGTTAAATCCACCCAGCCACTCAGAAACAACTGCTCCTACAACTGCATAGGAAGCAGATATTTTCAGCCCGGCAAAAAAACTGGGGCAAAGCACCTGGAAATTTCACATGGCGGAAAAATCTGTGCCCGGCTGGCTCCCATGGCCTTCATCAGACGAATGGCATCCGGATCCACACTTTTATATCCATCCAGCAGTCCGATTGTAATTGGGAAAAAAGTGGTGATCACAACCAGAGTGATCTTCGGTGCCATTCCAAACCCCATCCAAAGCACCAGAATTGGCGCAATGGCAATGGTCGGTATGGTCTGTGTAATGATCATGATCGGATAAAATGCCTGATCCATTACACGGAACCGATCCATCATAGTTGCAAACACAAATGCCAGCGCGATTCCAATGAGAAGTCCGTAAAAGGATTCCAGCAAAGTGAATTTCGCATGGAAAAGTATGGTTGGCAGATCGCCAAACAGGGCTGTCAGCACTGCTACCGGAGATGGAAGCATGTAGGATGGAACAATTCCCGAAATGCTTACCACTTCCCAGCCAAGCAGAATCACGGCCATGGCTGCAATTGGAGGTATCTTACTGGTGATGTTTGGTAACTTTCTTTTCAATGGTAAGTACATCCCCTTCTGGTTTATATGCAATTTTAACATATACGCTCATAGCCTTGCAGCCTGCGCGCTCAGCTACATGCTGACACTCTTTTACAATATCCATCAGCTGGTCGTAATCACCTTCAATGGTGGTCTCAAATGGTCCTACATAATAGTTCAGACCAGTGGATCTGATGTAGGCGATCACCTCGTCTACAATGCGGATAACTTCCTCTTCATCCTGTACATTTGGCAGTACCTGAATTGCTACACTTGCGTTCATTTTCTTTTCCTCCTATTTTCTGTCCCATAAACAGGACTTTGCGTTAAAAATCGAATAAGAACCATTCTTGAAACTGTGACGGAACTGAACAGGCTCTGTCAGTCAGTATGAAAAAAGAGCACCTGCCATCCAGACAAATGCTCCTAATTACATCGTTAAACACTTCCTACACTGGCATGATCCAACAGGTTAAAAGGGTCTAAGGACTACCTTACTCTCAGCTTCTCAATTGAAACTCCCCTGGTCTTTATTCAGATTTCGTTGCTTATTATAATACACCTTTCTTCAAATTACAAGAAACTATTTTTATCTCAATTATATTTTACATACCCTTAACAGAATTGTACTGCTCGCAGTCTGACCAGCACGCTCTAATTAATATTCCCATTTCATCAGAATTCGTTAAAAAAATCCCCCTGCATATCACAGTTATTTCCTGCAGAATATATAATAAATCTACAGATTCTCAAAGGCAGCCTGAATACTGTCATAGTGCAGGAATTTTCCCTGGGCTGCAAATTCCTTGATCTGATTCAGGGTGGCAAACATGTGGCCGTCTGTCTCTTCTTCCTGAAGGTGTAGATCTTCTTCTTTCACATCCATCACAAAGCGGTAAACATCTACGAAATAGTTATCTCCCTCCCCGGGATTCTCTCTTTTGTAAGTAAAAAGATAGCCGCCCTGCGCACTGCTTACGTCAAGACCTGTCTCCTCTTTCACTTCGCGGAGTACAGCGTCATAAGAGGATTCCCCTGCCTGTGCTGCACCGCCGGAAACTTCCCACCAGCCTGGTGCCCAGGCTTTTGTCAGCACACGTTTGGTAATGAGAAACGTACCATCTGGTCTTGCCACTACTCCAAGTACGGTGAGATGGTATTCTCCGTCCTTTAAACACCAGTCGTTTCGTTTCATGGTACGGCCGGTAGGTCTCTTGTTAATATCATAGATGTCCCAGAATTCCATTTTATCACTCCTGTTATATTTTTCTCGTGTATATTCTTGTTTCATTCTTATTTCGCAAATATTGTTATCATATGCAATGCTTTTACTATTTCAGCAGTTCCTCCACCCTCTCTCTGGTATACTCTACCTTCTCTACATGGTTGACCTCGATCTGATACAGTGCATTTGCCGCAATGTGCTCTGCTGCCTGCTCCAGATCACGAATGCCTGAAGTATTGGAATAACGCTGGATGATTGCCTCCAGCGCACCCTCTGTGATAATGCACTCACTCTCTTCCATATGCATTCTCTTAAGAACTTTCGGAAGAGAGAATCTGGAAAAGATTACTTTCTTCTCCTCAGCTGTGTAATCCGGGAATATCAATTACTGCGAATCTTGACATCAGCGGTGCACTGATCTGGTCACGGTCATTTGCAGTAGCAATTGGATACACACCACCAGTTGGGATCATACACTCCATATAGTTATCTGTAAATCCAAGGTTGTCCAGAAGGGTAAGAAGTACATCTGCCGGATTTCCATTTCCTTTGCCGGAATTTGCCTTATCAAGCTCGTTAATAATAAATACCAGATTAGAGGCACCAGCCATGGAAAATGCCTCCATAATAATTCCGGGCTTTGCATTTGCGTAAATACGGGGGGCCTTCCGGTAAGCTGCTTGGAGTCGTTAATTGAGCTCATGTCCAGCGTAGTCCACGGAAGTTTCAGGATTCTTGCAACTGCATAGGCTATCTGGGATTTGCCAGTACCGGCAGGTCCGATCAGAAGAAGTCCGTAGGCCGGAAGGGTATGTGTACGGTTGATCTGGATAATCGTCTCGATAATACGTTGTTTCACACGCTCCATTCCATAAAGCTCTTCATCCAGGATTCTCCTTGCCTCAACAGGATCGATTGCTTCAAAATAATTGTTCTTCCACTGGATATTCAACATAATAGAAAGAGCCCTCTGCGCATGATGGCGCTCTTCCTGGGAAACTTCACTGGATCTTGCCACTGCCAGATTTCTTCTGGTCCAGAGTCTGATATTATCCGGCAGTGTTTTGCCTGCGCAGGTCATAAAATCGGTAATGCTCTGAATGCTGGTAAGTTTCATCTCATCACCGTTTTCCTCCTGTTCCTCATCCTCTTCTGCCTCAGCAGGTGCATTACTCTCCAGAAGTCTCTCAATCATAAACTGCAGAAAGCCATCCTCTGCAGAAAGCTTTGTGCCGCCGCCAAAAGCAGTTTCGCGAATGCGGTATACCGCATATCCGTCCTCCCTGTTAGTACCAGACAAACGTACATTGATCCTGCTGTCTCCCAGCCATTTCAAAAGACTGGTAAATCTGGAATCAATTTTCACCACATCTGCTGTATGGTTACCATCTTCTTCCTTAAAATCAAAAGCAGTACGGTTTACCGGATTGGTAAACACACCGCAGGAATGATGTTTCCACTGTCTCTCTTTATTGTCAAGCACCATGATCGGCTGCTCCGGTGAAGGCTTCGTATGGCTGCTGTGAAATGTTGTGTAAGTACACTTTGCCTCCGCTTTACTTGCAGAAGCACCGCTGAAATCAAATACTGGCATAGCTTTTTCCTCTTTCCTGTGTATTTAAAGGGATATATTTCTCTAATTTCTCTTACCTACTATAACAACATTTTTCTCTAATGTCCAGAATGAGTTGGCCTGTTTCATAATTCAGCATTGTCTTGTATTATTGTTCACTTTGTGACCAGTAACTATCTTATTTTTTATATATCTTGGCATTTCTTAGTTTTTTACAAAAAATCTCTTGCCAAAATGGAGAAATTCGTGTATTCTATTATACGGACTACTTTTCAACAATTTGATTTTCACTTAACATTTGATATATATTTCTGATTTTTAGTGCGCAGACACCATAGTCCCTCCCAAAGCTTCTAATGGAATACTGCAATCTAAAAATAAAAGACTCCCGGGCGCTCTAGAGCGTGTCTGAAAAAGCTTTCTGTAAGATTTTTCAAACAGGCTCAAGTGTTCCGGGAGTTTTTCTATTCAATTATGCCAGACTTAACAGCTGCTTTCCTTCTGTTAGTCTTTCTTCAAACTGTTCATAGAAATCTCTGCCCACTTCATATGTTTTCATATAAAAACGATTCACCACATATAAATTCAGATTTTTGATCAGCTGGGCATCTGTGGCATTATAAAGAACCTCCTGCACATCCAGCAAAAAATAATGCCAGTCAGCTACAAACTTTTCATACTGGCGAAGATCCGGAGTGTCGATCCATTTCTTTACCTTGATCTTGCTCCGGCTTGTCTTCTTACATTCATGGATCTGCAGAAAATACTTAAATCCTCCATTTTCATAGCAAACGTCCCCAATGGGGAAAAAGTCTGCAGAAACCAGGACGGAAGTCATGGATGCTGCACCGTCCCTGTTCATTCAGGCAAAACACAACATTGGTTTTTTCCACTCATGCAAAGATGAGGCAGAATGTTCCCATCCATGGCATCAAACTGGATCAGCCCTGCGCTTACCAGTTCCTGCGGTGTTTTTCCCAGATTCGTACACAGGCGGTACACATCCATGGGATCCAGCACAACTGAATCCCCCATTCCCTCACAGCAGTCATGACATCCTGCACAATCCTGGCAGTCTGCCTTTACCATATCGTTTAATTCATAAAGTCTTCCGTCGGAAATCTCTTCCAAAGATACTTCTCGGCGCATATGCAAATTCCTCTTTCTTTTATTTTTTTCGTGGACAAACAAGGTTACGGTTCACTTCGCGATGCACAGAAATCATGCATTCCCATGATTTCCCGCTGAGATTCCCGTTTTTTCTGTAAACGATATTCACAAAAAATCGTCTCGCGAAACATTGCCAGTGAACAGTAATATAACATGCTGCCATCAACAGCATCTCCGTATTATCTATCCTCTGTATTTACAGCTTAATTCCAGACAATGCCTGTGCAAAAGCATTATTCACCGGCTCATTTGCCTCCTTCTGCTGCCTGCGCAGATAGTTCTGCACATCACGCTTGCCTACTCCTGCGCCCTCTTTCTGGCGTCTTGCCTGGAACGCGGAAAGCTTCTCCTTATAACCACACTGGCAGACAAACATCTCTTCCTTACCTTTCACATACATTTCCATACGTTTATGGCATTTCGGACAACGGGCATTAGTAGTGCGGGAAATCGTTTCACGGTAACCGCACTCACGGTCCTGGCATACCAGCATTTTGCTGTTTTTGCCATTGACAGCCAGAAGATTTTTTGCCGCACTGCGGACATACTTTGTTGGTAAGATTGTCGTGGCGGAACGTGCCCTCCCCGGTTTTGATCTCATCTACAATTTCACAGGTATAGTCACGGATTTGGTGAAGAAAATCCCCCTGACGTATCCTGCCTTTTGCAATCTGGGAAAGCTTCATCTCCCAGTCAGCTGTGAGCTCAGGCTTTTTCAGGTCTTCCGGCACCAGCTCCAGAAGCTGTTTTGCCTTTGAGGTAATATGGATCTCATTGCCTTTTTTCTCCATCATAAAGGAATGGAAAAGTTTCTCAATAATGTCTGCTCTTGTGGCAACGGTTCCAAGCCCCCCAGTCTCTCCAAGGGTTTTCACCGCTTCTTTATCTCTTGTCTCCATAAATTTCACCGGATTTTCCATAGCTGCAAGAAGAGTTGCCTCTGTGAATCTTGCTGGCGGTTTTGTTTTTCCTGTATTTAAGGAAGTTTTCAAAATCTTTAGTCTGGTTCCGGTTTTCATCTCCGGAAGACGCTGGTCTTTCAGTTTTTTCTCATCATCCGCCTCATCTTCCAAATCATCATCTGCTCCGCCTTCGTAAACTTCCTTCCAGCCCATGCTCTTTATCACTTTGCCGCTGGCTGCAAAAGTTTCTCCTGCCGCTTTCGCCTCCATGGTCACCTGCTCATACTGGCTTGCAGGATAAAGAACTGCAATGAAACGACGGACAACCATATCATAAATCTTCCGTTCTTCATTTGTCATGTGGTCCAGCTGAACAAACTGTTCTGTCGGAATGATCGCATGGTGGTCACTGACCCTCTTATCATCCACAAAACTTCCATTCACCTGCACAGGTTTATTCATAAGTGCGCCTGCAAGCTTTCTGTACGGGCCGATTCCGCAGGACTTCAGCCTTTCCTTAATAGTAGAAACAATGTCTTTTCCAATGTATCGGGAATCGGTTCTGGGATATGTGAGTACTTTGTGATTTTCGTAAAGGCGCTGCATAATATTCAAGGTCTCTTTTGCAGAAAAACCATATTTCAGGTTGGCTTCCCTCTGCAAAGTTGTCAGGTCGTACAGTCCTGGGGCTATAGTCTTTTTTGCTTTTTTCTCTACACTGGTTATTTCAAGAGCAGTGTTCTCCAGCCTGCCTTTGATCTGCTCTGCTCTTTCCCTAGAAAAAGTACGGAAGCTCTTTGTTTTCTCATCTCTCCAGGTCCATTTCACATCCTGGGTCTCCAGAGAAATACCATAATATTCTTTTGGTCACAAATTTGCGGATTTCTTCTTCGCGCTTTGCGATCATGGCAAGGGTGGGGGTCTGCACCCTGCCACAGGAAAGCTGGGCGTTGTATTTACAGGTGAGAGCTCTGGTACCATTCATTCCCACCAGCCAGTCTGCTTCTGCCCTTGCAACAGCTGCACGGTAAAGATTATCATAGTCATGCCCGTCTTTCAGATTGGCAAAGCCTTCTTTAATTGCTTTATCTGTGACTGAGGAAATCCACAGTCTCTTAATTGGCTTATGGCAGCCTGCTTTTTTCCAGAATCCAGCGGGCCACAAGTTCTCCCTCCCGTCCTGCATCTGTGGCTATAATGATTTCTCCAATATCTTTTCGGAAAAGCTGAGTCTTTACTACGGAAAATTGCCTGCCTGTCTGGCGGATGACTACCAGCTTCATCTCCTTGGGGAGCATGGGCAAGGTCGCCATTTCCCATTTTTCATACTTTCTGTCATATTCTTCCGGGTCAGCCAGGGTTACAAGATGTCCAAGTGCCCAGGTTACTACATAGTTTTTGCCTTCGAGAATACCACCATTTTTCTGGTTTGCGCCAAGAACACGGGCAATGTCTCTGGCAACGGACGGTTTTTCCGCAATTACAAGTGATTTCATGTATACACTCCTGATTATTTTCGTATTTGATGATGTCTGCTTAAGCAAACAGTGAAATCCTCTCCATAATTGTTAAGGAATAGTTACATTATAACACACTTCAGAAATTTTTAAGAATATTTTGTTAAAATTAATTTGTAAAACGATCCCACCAATGCTATTATGTAACCATAAAAGACAGAGAATCTACATCGCAAGGCTTCAGGTTCTTTGCCACAGAGCATGGCCCCCAAATACTTTCCCTGATATGTGCTTCACAATTTATGGGAGATTTTGCAAACATGTTCTAAAAAACCTAGGAGAAGTTATGTATTATTTTATTGTTAATCCCAATTCCCGCTCTGGCAGGGGACGTTCCATCTGGAATGAAATTCATCAGCAGCTTATGCTTCGGGGAATTGATTTCCAGTACTGCCTTACAAGATATTCCGGACATGCTGCAGAGATTGCTTCTGATGCCTGTGCTCTTGGCACTGAATCTGAGCCTGTATATATCATTGCAGTGGGAGGTGACGGCACCATTCACGAGGTGCTCACCGGCATCACCGATTTTGACCGGGTAGTCTTCGGATACATTCCAACCGGCTCTGGCAATGATTTCTGCAGAAGCATGAGACTCCCTTTTGATCCAATGGAATCACTGGAATATATCCTAAAGGCAGAGCATATCAGCAAAATGGATGTTCCTTACCTGCTCCGCAATAATAAGAAGTCCCGATTCGGTATCAGCACGGGAATCGGATATGACGCCGGCGTATGCCAGGAGGTTCTGGCAACGCCCTTAAAGAAGATATTCAATCGTCTTGGGCTGGGAAAGCTGATTTATCTTTTCATTGCATTGAAGCAGCTGATTTTTATTAATCCAGGGAAAAATGACAGTGACCCTAGATGGAGAGAATACTTTTTCCTATGACCACGTATATTTTACAGCGGTTATGAATCAGAAATATGAAGGCGGCGGTTTTAAGTTCTGCCCGGATGCTCAGCCTGACGACCAGCTTCTGGACGTGATCCTTGTGGAAGGTATCCGTAAGATAAAGCTTTTATTTTGCCTGCCTACTGCTTTTTTCGGAAAGCATGTGGGCATCAGGGGAATACATATTCTCACCTGCAGCGATATCCATGTACATAGTGCGTCCGCTCTTCCCATTCATATTGACGGGGAATCTGGCGGAATTCGCGAAGATTTAACAGTTTCCATTGAAAAAAGCTCTTTAAAAATCATTTTACCTGTGGTATAATCTCTCACGATTTGGGGGCATCCGGAATTACAAGACCGGTAACCCAGATTGGAAAAGGAGTGAAAAAGACTTGGTACAATTTATAAAAAAATTACAGGCATGGTCTGATCATACTTGCGTATGCCATTGTTTATATGCTTTTTTTTGGAGTATCTGGAGTGCAGGCCGGTATGGGGATTTCATGTGATCGACACTGTTTTTGATGATTACATACCATTTTGTGAGTATTTTATTGTCCCCTATCTATTATGGTTTCCGTATCAGATTCTCACAGTTTTATACTTTATCTTCAGGAACAAGAATAAAAAAGAATATTATCAGTTGATTTTCAATATGATGATGGGTATGACTGTTTTCCTGATCGTGTCTTATGCATATCCAAATGTACTGCACTTAAGACCATCGGAGTTTCCAAGGGAAAATCGTGTTTACAGATATGGTAAGATGGCTGTATCGGACGGATACACCGACCAATGTTCTGCCAAGTATTCATGTATTTAATTCTCTGGCAGTTCATATGTCACTTACCAATTGTGAGGCGCTGAGAGACCACCAAAGGGGTAAGGTATGGATCATTGGTTCTTACATTACTTATTATCATGTCTACTATGTTCCTGAAGCAGCATTCCGTAATTGATGTGTGCTGTGGTGCTACGCTGGCGCTGATTTGGATATCTGATTTTTCTATCCGCAGAAGGCAGGAGAAGAAGCAAGTGGCATGGCAGTAGAGAGAATTGGACGGAATAATCGCAGGAAACATTATTAAAAAAACGCGCACTTCCAGAAATGAGGGAAGCGCGATTTTTTTTAACGAAAAAATACGAGCGGCGACAACCGAATATAGATAAAATATGCTGCAAAGTGGGGCGTGCAGATTGCAGGAATGATTTTTCAAACAGTCTTCAGAGTGCCCTGATCATTAATCAGTTAAATCCGTAGAACTTCTGGCAAAGCTTGTATGCAGCTACAGACACCTTACGTCCGCCGCGGCCTGGAAGGTTCATGAAGTTACCCATGAGGCTGTGGCGAAGTTTTCCGTAGAGGGCACGGTTCGTGGAGCGGATATATTCCAGAAGCTCCTTCTTCTTGTCGAGAGCTTCCTTTGTGCCGGAGCGGATCAGCATAATGGAGGAAATGGTAGTAATAATATCCAGATAACTGATCATGTAGGCTCTGGTGCGTTTATTCATGCTGCCGCAGCTGGTGTAGGAATTTACCATCAGTTTATTTACGCGGAGCTGCTGGTCGATTCTGCGGATCATAACTGTCTCGTTTACGGACTGGTCATCGCGGCCGATAAAGTAACGGTAGAAATTGGTATCCAGGTAGTACATGTTCTGTACATACGGCAGCGGATCAAAGGCAAAAATATTATCTACGTAGAAGGTATGCTCCGGCAGAGTCAGGTTGCACTCAAGGAGAAGCTGGGTACGGTAGATCATGGAGTGCATGAGAAGATATTTTCCCTTTGGCATGTGACCTACTTCATTCCAGGTGAAAATCTGGTTCACTGGCAGGCAGTGACGGTACTGCATAACCTTCTTGCGGGTCGCACCCTGTTTCTCGTATACAAAGTTACTGATGAGAAGGTCAACTGTTTTGGAGCCTTTTACCAGCTCTTCCAGAGTTTTCAGGATCACTTTGTAGGATTCTTCATTTACCCAGTCATCACTGTCTACAACCTTAAAATAGAGACCCTGGGCATTGTGGATGCCGGTGTTTACAGCGCCGCCGTGGCCAAGGTTTGGCTGATGGATGGCGCGGACAATGCCTGGATATTTCTCCTGGTATTCATCTGCGATCTCGGCTGTTCTGTCCTTGGATCCATCGTCAATTACAAGGATCTCTACTTCATCTCCGCCTGGTAAAAGGGATTTGATGCAGTTCTCCATATAAGCTTCAGAATTATAACATGGAATTGCTATACTCAGTAATTTCATTTATTTTCCTCCTCATGTAGTGTAACGATTCTGTATTTTAAAATTACGCACCTTGCGATGTATTTTCCTTTTTTTCTTTGAATTATGTTCTCAAAAACTCCAGCTGAACCATTACATATATTTTTCATAAGCGCCAAACGCAGAAGGTATGGCGTAGTTTCTCTCTGATTCTTTTTTATCTGCAAAAAGAATTCCCGGGGCATGTGTCTGCTCCAGGGAGGACACGCGGATCCGGTACGCTTTCATCCGCCACTCAATGTGGGAAAAAATATGCCTGGCATCTGGCAGTTCTTCTATATATAAGGGCTCTGCTCCAAGCTCTTTTACGTATTCCAGGGCTTCCTCACGGTTCAGGTATCCTTCTGTATTTGGAAGCTCGTATAATCCGGCAAGAAGACCTTTCGGCGGCCGCTTGCGGATCGCAGTGCAGCTTCCATCCTGAATAACCAGCACGGTACGCTCTTCCACCACTCTTGGCTTCTTTGGTGCTTTCACCGGAAACTTTTCCATGGTGCCGTGAAGTCCCGCCTGGCAAAAGCATCTCACCGGACAAAAATCACATTTGGGCTGTCCGTTGGGGACGCACACTACTGCCCCAAGTTCCATCATTGCCTGATTAAAATCACCTGGACGGTCTTTCGGGATAATTTTCTGCAATGCGCTTTCTGTCTTTTTGCGAAATGCAGGTCTGGTAATATCTTCCGAATCTTCCGTCATTCTGGTGACTACACGGAAAA
>ENA-OQBL01001114-OQBL01001114.1-human-gut-metagenome-genome-assembly--contig:-NODE-1114-length-11265-cov-2.735949_pt1 | contig 11265 bp, 18 predicted proteins | sample MGYA00242747_ERZ504553 | MGnify/ENA primary metagenome ERZ504553 (study PRJEB26092, sample SAMD00036240) | human gut metagenome | host: Homo sapiens | study: EMG produced TPA metagenomics assembly of...
ATCAAAAACAAACAAATTCAGGTAAACGGGGCAGTTCAAAAGGCCAGTTATCCGGTACATACAGAAGATCTCATACGTGTCACCATTCCGGATGCTGTCGAAACGACCATTGAACCGGAAAACATTCCGCTGGACATTCTGTATGAAGACGATGATGTTCTGATTGTGAACAAACCCAAAGGGATGGTCGTTCATCCATCGGCAGGACATTATTCCGGGACACTGGTAAATGCCATTATGAATCATTGCAAAGATTCCCTGAGCGGTATCAACGGACAGATACGTCCGGGGATTGTTCATCGTATTGATATGGATACAACCGGTTCCCTGATTGTATGCAAAAATGATGAAAGTCACGTAAACATTGCAGAGCAGATCAAAGAACATACCGTCAACCGCATCTACGTTGGCATTGTCTGCGGAAATGTAACAGAAGATGAGGGAACCATCGAAGGCGCGATTGGAAGGCATCGGTTGACCGCGAAAAAAATGGCTGTCAATGAGAAAAACGGAAAACCGGCAATTACTCATTATAAAGTTCTTGAACGTTTTGGAAATTATACTTATATGCAGTTTCAACTGGAAACCGGACGAACTCACCAGATCCGTGTACACATGGCAAGCATCGGGCATCCGTTACTCGGAGATACTCTGTATTCCAGTGGCAGATCACCGTTCAAACATTTGCAGGGGCAGACGCTCCACGCAAAAACAATAGGATTCGTTCATCCAAAAAGTGGAGAATATATGGAATTTTCTGCTCCTTTGCCGGAATATTTTGATAATTTGCTAAAATTGTTGAAATCCAGGTCCTAAATGTTGTATAATATGTATATACTTTAAGAGATTACTTAAAGAATTTATGATATCGGAGGTAACGGGTATGGGCAATTATATTTATACAATCGGAAGAGAACTTGGAAGTGGTGGATACACCGTTGCAAAACTTTTAGCAGAACGTCTTGGAATCAAGTTATATGATAAAGAACTTTTGGCACAGGCAGCAAAAGATTCTGGTTTTTGCGAAGAAATTTTCGAAAATCATGATGAACGTCCAACCAACAGTTTTCTGTATTCCTTAGTAATGGATACATATACCGGCGGAAATTATTCTGCAGCACCGTTTTTGGATATGCCGCTTAATCACAAAGTATTTTTAGCACAATTTGATACCATAAAAAAGATTGCATCTGAGGAGTCCTGTGTAATTGTAGGCCGCTGTGCAGATTACGCACTGGCTTCTAATCCGGACTGTCTGAGCATCTTTGTACATGCAGATATGGACGATCGTATCAAGCGTGTCAGCAAACGTGAGGATGTCACGGAATCAAAAGCCAAAGATATGATCCAGAAAAGAGATAAGCAGCGTTCCAGCTATTATAATTATTACACCTGTAAGAAATGGGGAGACTCCAGAAGCTATGATCTGACACTTAACACAAGTAAGATCACACCGGAGGCGTGTGTCGACATTATTCTGGATTTTCGAAAGAAAATGGAACAGAAGAAATAAAGCAATTCAGCTCTGAAAAAAGGAACCGGTCTTAAGGTCCGGTTCCTTTTCTTGTATACTTTAAAAATCTATTGAAAATATTAAGAGGAATGAAATCCATGCGATTTGTAATACAACGTGTCACTGAAGCAACATGTGAAGTTGATCAAAAAATTACCGGACAGATAACAAACGGCTTTTGCGTCCTGATCGGAATTGCAGAAACCGATACCAAGAACATTGCCGATAAAATGATTCGAAAACTCCTTGGGATGCGCATCTTCGGTGATGAAAACGGAAAAACAAACCTGTCTTTACATGATATCGAAGGCTCCCTGTTATTAATATCACAGTTTACATTATATGCGGACTGCCGGAAGGGAAACCGTCCATCTTTTATCAAAGCCGGAAATCCGGAACTTGCAAACAATCTCTACGAATATATTATTGCAAAATGCAAAGAAGAAATTCCGGATGTACAAACCGGAATCTTTGGTGCAGATATGAAAATTTCTCTGGTAAACGACGGGCCTTTTACCATATTGCTGGATTCTGAAGATCTTGCATAATGGCTTGCAAAGGCATACGCGGAGTGATATCCTGATTTTATCAGGAGAACTATTCGTTAAACTTAGGTTTTGCGAATAGTTGCATGGACGCCACTATTGCCGTTTCCGCGAACGCCTTGGAATGCCTTTTGCATATTCCATTAATTTAGCACAAGTAAAGGAACCATTATATGAAACTACAACAATTATACAGTTATGTCCGCCAGGCAATTGACGATTACCAGATGATTGCTGATGGTGACCAGATTGCCGTCGGCATTTCCGGAGGAAAAGATTCTCTGACACTTTTATATGCATTATCCGGATTACGCAGATTTTATCCAAAGAAATTTGAATTGGCAGCTTTGACCGTTGATCTGGGATTTGATCATTATGATCTGTCCGAAATCCGGCAGCTTTGTAAAACGCTCGATGTCGAATACCATGTAATCAAAACCAAAATTGGCGAAATTGTTTTTGAAGAACGAAAAGAAAGTTCTCCATGCGCGCTATGTGCAAAAATGCGAAAAGGCGCATTAAATGACTATGCGAGGCAAATTGGATGCAATAAGGTTGCCTATGCGCATCACATGGACGATATCATAGAAACCATGTTTTTATCAATGTTTTATGAAGGACAGTTTTATTCGTTTGCCCCTGTCACCCATTTAGACCGCAGCGGAATCACTGTCATCCGGCCACTGATGTATGTTCCGGAAGCAAATGTCATCGGATTTCTTCATAAATATCATCTTCCCCTTGTGAAAAATCCGTGTCCGGCAGATGGGGAAACCAAACGTGAATATGTCAAACAACTTGTCCGGCAGATTAATTTAGAAAACCCCGGTGTCAAAAAACGCATTTTCCATGCAATATGCACCGGCAGAATAGAAGGGTGGAATATCAATGGAAAACAATGAAAAAGCATATTACGAAAAAGTAGATATTGATAACGAATTAAAACTGCGAAAGCAGCTTGCTGCTCTTCCACCCTACTGCAAACAGTATTTTATAGCAATCGAATCCAAAACCCAGTCACGGACAAGACTTGCCTATGCCTATGATCTTTCCTGCTTTTTTCGATTATCTGCACGAAAACAACCCAATTTGCCAAAAAAATGAGCATTACGGAGATTCCTCTGAGCATTCTGGAAAGCCTAAAACCCATGGATCTGGAAGAATATCTGTATAATTTAAAAGTATATGAAAAGGACGGTATGGCACATACCAACGAGGAACGGGGAATCAAGCGGAAACTCTCCTCTCTCCGCTCCTTTTATAAATATCTGTACAAAAATGAGTTTATACAGTCGAATCCAGCATCCAAAGTAAGTACCCCGAAAATCCACGACAAAAATATTATCAGGTTAGATGCGGATGAAGTTGCCAATCTGCTTGATGAAGTCGAATCTGGCGAAAATTTAACCAAAAAGCAACAAATGTTCCATGACCGCACAAAAGTGCGTGATTTGGCCCTTCTGACGCTTATGCTGGGGACAGGAATCCGTGTCTCGGAATGTGTCGGTCTGGATCTGGATGATGTCGATTTAAAAAACAATGGAATCAAGATCCACCGGAAAGGTGGCGCAGAAGTTGTTGTATACTTCGGAGAGGAAGTCAGAAATGCCCTGTGCGGATATATGGAAGAACGAAAACTGATCACTCCGGTTTCCGGGGATGAAAACGCACTGTTTTTTATCTATGCAGAAACGAAGAATCGGGGTCCGTGCAGTAGAAAATCTCGTAAAGAAATACGCAAAACTTGTCACAAACTTAAAGAATATTACCCCACATAAACTGCGAAGCACCTATGGCACCTCTCTTTACCGGGAAACAGGTGATATTTATCTGGTTGCAGATGTCCTTGGTCATAAAGATGTCAATACAACAAAAAAAACATTATGCTGCCATTGAAGAGGACAGACGCCGCAGTGCCGCAAAATATGTTCATCTTCGTGAAGACTAAACGTAAAAATCTTTTTAAAAAGGTAAAAAAAGAGGTAAAAAATTTTTTAGGAAAAAATAAAATTCTATGAAAATATAAGGAGGACAAAAAGAAATGGACTTATTATGGAAAGAACGAAAAAGAATCTGGTGCGGACTTCCGCTTACCTTCACTGTGTACAGTTATGACAACGAAAGATTCTATGTAAAAAGCGGTTTTTTTAAATCAGCGGCAGGATGAGGTCCGTCTGTACCGCATTCAGGATCTGACCGTGACCAGATCATTGTCTCAGCGGATTTTCGGAATGGGAACCATTCTTGTAAATTCTTCCGACAAAAACCCTTGGCGATTTTGAAATTAAAATATCAAAAATGTCATGGATGTAAAAGAACAGCTCTCTGCGCTGGTTGAAATACAGCGAGATCAAAAACGGGTATATACCAGAGGAAAATATCTCCGGGGATTCCGAAGCCGATCATGATGATTATATGTAATCAGAATGTAAAATTTCCTGTATCCATTGAAAAAGGATACAGGAAATTTTTTACCTATGTGCCTGCATTTCCTGTTGTATTTTTTCTTCAATCCGGATTTTTACCAGATCGGCAATCTCCTGCGTTTTCATTCCCTTATACTCTTCGTAACAGATCGGTTTTAAATAATGCACATATGTTGTGATTGGTCCGATATGAAAACTGTTAAACACCTTATACTGTAATCAATCAGTGCAATAGGAACGATCGGTGCATGTGATTTTAAAGCGATCTTAAAACTTCCTGCCTTGAAATCGCATACCTTATTTTTATTGTTAAACCGGTATCCGCCCTCTGGGAAAAGAATATACTTTTTTCCGGCAGCCACCTCTTTTTGCCACCTGATTGATAATGGTGATTCCCTGCCTCGGATTATCTTTTTCCAGGCGCTTGGCCTGCACAAGATCACAGAACTCCCGTACAAGTATCGTATGTGACTTGCGTTTGTCCATCACAAAAGAACATGGAGACTTATGGGTATACATAATACCCAGCACATCATATTTGCCCTGATGGTTCGGATACATCATGTATCCTCCCTGCTTTGGCAGGTTTTCCGCACCGGTCTCCACAGTATTAATTTTTCCTGTCTTGTTCATCAGATAAATGGCATGCTGCACGAGCGAATAACGCTGTTCTTCCGTATAGCGCTGCGGATGATCTGCTTCTGCCCGCATTCTAGGAATCATATATGGTGCACGATGCAGATTCATAAATATAACATAAAATAATTTTAACATGGTACTTGTATCCCTTATTCGGTATTCAATCATATTTTAAAGGTTTGATATATATATTCTAGCAAATAATACGGATTTTCTGGTTCTGCGTGTCTTGAAATAACACAAATTTTCACTGATTTTTAGAGATTTTGCTGTATTCTCTCAAAATTGCTAAATTATTCTATAATTTCAAAAAGGAACTTAAATTGCCTGGGAGACATATTCTCAATCTAATTTCATTGATTGTGGTGAATCTAAAGTGTCAAGCTCCTTAAAATAATTGGCATCTTCATTGGTAGCATACATAGCTGACTTTATACGATATAAAATGTCATCAATAGACTTAATATCTGAAACCATATATTTCTCATTCAAAAGCTCAATTAACTCTTTCTTTTGATTTTCTGTTAATTTTAATGACTGCGCAAATGTTACTAGAGCAAAGTCGGCTGTTTACTTACTAATGCTATCCTGCTGAATGGCAATTGAATCAATCTAAAGATGCGCTACCTACTGACTTGCACGCTTATTTTTACCGGAATAACCGGAAAACCCCAAACACTTTTCCGAGAATCTTACAGTCCGGAACTATGATCGGGTCCATCGCATCATTTTCCGGCTGCAGCCGGATATGCCCGTCTTCTTTGTAAAAAGTCTTGACCGTTGCGGAATCATCGACTAAAGCGACAACCATTTCCCCATTCTGTGCGGTACTGCAGCGCTCCACAATGATATTGTCCCCGTCAAAAATACCTGCATTGATCATGCTCTCGCCCTTTACCTTCAGCATAAAGGACTCTGCATTTGGCATATACTCTGCAGGAATCGGGAAATAGGCATCAATATTCTCAACGGCAAGCATCGGCTGACCGGCGGCTACCTGCCCGATCATAGGGACATTCACCACTTCACGCCGTGTCAGATTGAAGTTATCATCCACGATTTCGATTGCACGCGGCTTTGTCGGATCACGACGGATATATCCGTTTTTCTCAAGTGTCTCCAGGTGGGAATGGACGGATGATGTGGACTTTAAATGGACCGCTTCACAAATGTCACGGACTGTTGGCGGATATCCTTTGTTTAAGATTTCTTTTTTTGATATATTCCAGAATTTCTCTCTGTTTATCTGAGATTTTTCCATATGCCATAATGCGTTACCTCCGGGCGTATTTCTTTATGATCTTAGTTTATCATACTACAACATAGAACGCAAACGTATATTCCGAAAATTTGTTCGTATTTTCTATTGACAAACACATGTTCGTGTATTATATTTATCTCATACAAACAAATGTTCGATTTCAGATAAAACAGGAGGAATTTATTATGAAAAGGGTATATAATGAAAAAATCTCACCTCGTGCAAATGAAAGCCTCACCCGAAGAGAACATACCGTTCAGACCCAGAAACGTGTGATTGTTCTGGTCTGTGTTCTTGTCATCTTCGCCGTTATTCTGATTGGAAACAGTATTATTACATTTGCCGGTTCCAGAGCCGAACAGCCGGTTCATAAATATTACACAAGTGTCCAATTACAAAAGGGAGATTCTTTGTGGTCTCTTGCCGATCAATATGCTGCCTCTGACCGTACCTCCCGTGCGCAGTTTATCGATGAGGTGTGCGAACTGAACGGAATCTCGGAAGATAATACACTGCACAGCGGCGAGTATCTCGTAGTTTCCTATTACTCTCCGGAAATTCGGTAGCTAATTATCTGTTCTATTAATATTTATAACCTGCTATATTATTTTGTCACTAAAAAAAGAGAATAACCTTCTTCCCTTTCATATCCGTAGGAAAGAAGTTATTCTCTCACTTTTCATTTATAATCACTCTTTATAATCAATCATGTCTGTTACACAAAATACCTGTTGGAATTACATCTCAATGATCTTTCCATCTCTCCAGATGCGTTCGAGATCATAGAACAGACGGTCTTCTTTGGAAAACAGATGCACAATGATATCCTCATAGTCCATCAGAATCCATGTCGACTTATTATTTCCTTCAATCTGCTTTGCATGCAGCCCTGCTTTGTATAATGCTTCATCTACAGCATCCTGCATTGCAGTCAGCTGATTCTGGTTGTTTCCGTTTGCAATAATAAAATAATCGGCGATAGAGGAAACTCCTGTAATATCAATAACGGTTACATCCTCTGCCTTTTTATCTCTGAGCGCTTCTACGGCGGTCTTTACGATTTCTAATGTTTCCATGGCTGATCCTTTCCATACGGTTCATAAAATTGATAGGTTAACTGGGTCGTTGGGTCTACACTGCCTTTTCTCCCGCTTAAATAATGCAGCGTATCATATAAGATTTCTGCCATACACTGATTCAGATCCGAAAAGGCAATCTGTCTTATGATCGAAAGATGGGGAGCTTCACATCTTAAAGGTTCAATATAATCGGCAATGTAGATAATCTTATCCAATGTATTCATATCCGGCTCTCCGGTTGTATGCACCTTGATGGCATGAAGGATCTGCGGGTCCTTTACTCCATATGCTTCCTCTGCCTAAAACCATACCTGCTTTTGCATGGAGAAGTCCTGGATTTTCACGCTCTACTTTAGAAATCAGGATACGTTTTTTTCACAGAGAGAAATCTTTTTCTCTGTCGGGAGGCATTTGGCGCAATCATGCAGAAGTCCTGCGATCATCGCCTTCTCATAATCATATCCATATGCCATGGCAAGGCTTCCTGCCGTATACATGACCCCAAGCGTATGCTCATAGCGGTTTTTATCCAGTTCTTTTTCAATCTCTTTTGTATTTCTTCTCGTTCCATACGTTTTGCTCCACTTCTTTACGATTGATACAGATGATGCCTGCGAATATACGCAGATACTTCTTCCGGAAACGCATGTTCCGGATGTTCTCCTCTCATCAGTGCCTGGCGGATTTTTGTGGAAGACATCAAAAAACGTTCACAGGGAACGATCCGGATATCACAGGGAAATTGTTCCTGCAACAAACGGATCTTCTTCTCCAGTGCAGCGATGGTAAAAAGATCCCTCGGGATCACCAGAATGGTAGCCAGTTTGGCAATTCGTTCCGGTTGTTTCCATTGTTCAAAATAGTCCAGAGAATCTCCACCCATAATAAAGAAGAAACGATGCATCGGAAACTGTTCTGACAATTTCTCCATGGTGCGGTATGTGTAGCTTCTCTCGGCACTGTCAAGCTCCAACCGGCTGACCGTCATCCAGGGATACGGCTGTGCGGCCAGTTTACACATTTGAAACCGGTCTTTGGCATCGGTCATCCCATGCTCATCCTTATTTGGAGAGTGTCCGGCGGGAATAAGCCATACCTGATCCAGTGCATAAGATTCGTATGCACATTTTGCCATATGAAGATGTCCGTTATGAATTGGATCAAAAGACCCTCCTAATATTCCGATATTCATGTGTCTTATTCCGGAAGTTTAATCTTTGGATTCTTCTTTGCCTTGCGGTAAAAGATCATTTTCTTTCCGATTACTTTTACGACATTGGAATGTGTACGCTCTGCAATGACAGAAGCGATCTCCTTCGGATCATCAATACAGTTTTTCAATACAGAGACTTTAATCAGTTCTCTCTTTTCCAATGCGGCATCAAGTGCTTCAATGATCTCCGGTGTCAGAGATGCTTTTCCAATCTGAAAGATCGGATCTATATTGTTGGCAAGGCTTCCCAGATAGGCGCGCTGTCTGCTGTTCATAGCGTTTCCTCCTGTTACTTATAATAATCAAATTCGTTATAATACATACGGACAGTATCTCCATCCTGTATGCCCTGTTCTTCCAGTTCCTTTAAGATGCCCTGTTCCCGAAGGAATTTCTGGAAGAATAAAAATCCTTTTCGGAATCCATGTTTGTATATCCAAGCACTTTTTCAATCTTTGGACCCTCTACAACAAAGGCACCGTCTTCTGCACGGGTAATTGTATATGGTTCATCCTTAAAGAAGCCAAGTGCCGGATCAAATTCCTGCTCATAGACAACGGCTTCCTTCGGACATTTTGCCAGAAGTTCACGTACATGAAACAGTAATTCCCGAACACCCTGACCGCTCACCGCAGAAATCGGATACACTTTAATGCCTTCTTTTTCCTCAAATTCTGCACGAAGCGCAGAAATAATTTCGTTTTCATTGCCATAAATTGCATCAATCTTGTTTGCTGCAATTACCTGTGGTTTCTTCAACAAGTCCGGATTATATGCATCCAGTTCCCGGTTAATGGCATGAATATCCGCAATTGGATCACGTCCTTCGGTTCCGGCCGCATCCACAATATGGATAATGACTTTGGTTCTTTCAATATGCCGGAGAAATTCATGTCCCAGACCGACACCATCGGAAGCACCTTCAATCAGTCCCGGAATATCCGCAATCACAAAACCGTTTCCGTCTTCCATGTCAACAACACCCAGATTTGGCTGTAATGTCGTAAAATGGTAATTGGCGATCTTTGGCTGTGCATTGGTCACACGCGATAAAAAGGTGGATTTTCCGACATTCGGGAAACCAACCAGTCCCACATCCGCGATCACTTTAAGTTCCAGCTGAACTTCAATCTCGATGGCTTCCTGTCCCGGCTGCGCATATTTTGGAGCCTGCATGGTGGAAGTTGCAAAGTGCTGATTGCCAAGTCCTCCACGGCCGCCATGCAAAATGACAGAACGCTTATTTTCCCCTGACATATCGGCAATTACTTTTCCGGATGCCGCATCTCTTATAATTGTTCCCTCCGGAACTTTTAATATCAGATCTGCACCATTTTTTCCATGGCAGTTTTTCTTGCCACCTTCTTCGCCCGGTTCTGCTGCGAATTTTCGTCTGTGCCGATAGTCTGCAAGCGTATTGATTCCCTCGTCTACTAAGAAAATGACATCTCCGCCTTTTCCTCCATCGCCACCGTCCGGACCACCGTTCGGCACATATTTTTCACGACGGAAGGACACATGTCCGTCTCCGCCTTTTCCTGATTTGATAATAATTTTTGCACGGTCTGCAAACATAATCTCTCTCCTACATAACGATAAAACCCCGGCTCAAAAAGTCGGGGTTTTGTAAACTACTCGTTGTCTACTGGATATACAGAAGCCTGCTTCTTATCTCTTCCTACTCTCTCGAAACGAAGAACACCATCTACTTTAGCAAATAATGTGTCGTCTCCACCGATACCAACATTCACACCTGGATGAATTCTTGTACCACGCTGTCTATAGAGAATATTGCCAGCCTTTACGAACTGTCCGTCTGCTCTCTTTGCTCCTAATCTCTTGGACTCGGAATCACGGCCGTTCTTTGTAGAACCAACTCCCTTTTTATGAGCAAAAAACTGAAGGTTCATATTCAACATGTCCTACACCTCCTTGAAATCAAGAATGATATACTCATTCCCATAATCATTTTGTATTCCTTGTAAGCCCAGAACCATGGACTTCATCAGAAGCTGTGTATCATGACCGGCTTTCTGATCAAGTCTGAAATCAATCAGCCCGGATGTCTCTTCTGTATCAATATGATAAGAATCCTCTGTGAAAGTCTCTATGGAATTGATCGTATTTATCACAAGTGCCGAAACACCTGCGCAGATAATATCACTTCCTGCTTCCGCATATCCGGAATGACCGATGCAGTGAAATCCCACTGCATCTTCATGATCCTGTAAAATCGTTATAGTAATCATATAACAATTCCTATCGATTATCCATTAATCTTTTCAATCTTAACCTGGGTGAACGACTGTCTGTGTCCGTTCTTCTTGTGATAACCGGTTTTTCTCTTGTACTTGTAAACGATTACTTTCTTTGCTCTGCCTTCTTTGATGACAGAAGCTTCAACAGTTGCTCCGGCTACTGTTGGGTTTCCAACCTTCATATCGTCTCCGGATACTGCTAATACCTGATCAAAAGTAACCTTCTCACCAGCTTCAACGCCAAGCTTTTCAATGGTAATGATATCGCCTTCAGATACTTTGTACTGCTTACCACCTGTTGCTATAATTGCGTACATATGGCACCTCCTAT
>ENA-OQBL01001115-OQBL01001115.1-human-gut-metagenome-genome-assembly--contig:-NODE-1115-length-11255-cov-3.074317_pt1 | contig 11255 bp, 17 predicted proteins | sample MGYA00242747_ERZ504553 | MGnify/ENA primary metagenome ERZ504553 (study PRJEB26092, sample SAMD00036240) | human gut metagenome | host: Homo sapiens | study: EMG produced TPA metagenomics assembly of...
CTTCGGCTTTGCCAATACCATAAAGCGCAAGCTTCCCGAGGCAGACATTCTGCTCTATCCCGCTTTCAATTCCTTGCAGACATTGGCACACCGCCTCGTCATGCCGTATGACGACATGCGCACCGTCTCCCTGACAGGACGCCCGTGGCAGGAGTTCGACCGTGCCCTCATAGAGCGTGCCCCCAAAAATAGGCATCCTCACCGACCGCGAACATACCCCGGTCACCATTGCCGCCCGCATGCTGGAATACGGGTACTCCCATTACACGCTATACATCGGCGAGCATCTCGGCAATCCCGAAAAGGAACGCATACGCCGGATGACACCCCAGGAAGCGGTTGCCGGTGACTTCGAACATCCCAACTGCCTGCTGCTTGTCAGCCATCCCGGACAATGCCGCACAAACTCCCTGCACGGCAACGTACAAGCCCCGGACCTTCCAGTCCGTCCTTTCGGCATTCCCGATGAAGAGTTTGCCCATCTTGACGGACGCGCCCGCATGATAACCAAGGCCCCCAATCCGCCTGCTCACCCTGCAGGCATTGGAACTGAACCGCCGCCGTGTCTTCTGGGACATCGGTTTCTGTACCGGTTCCGTCTCCATCGAAGCCCGCCTGCAATTCCCCCCATCTCGCCGTCATCTCCTTCGAGATACGCCCCGAAGGAAAAGAGTTGATGGACACCAACTCCCGCCGCTTCGGCGCGCCGGGTATTACGGCGATAACCGGAGATTTCCTGCACACCGACCTCACTCCCTTTGCCCGCCCCGATGCCGTCTTCATCGGTGGACACGGCGGACATCTGAGGGAAAATGATAGAGAAAAGTGAAACAAGTGCTGCACCCCGAAGGCTGCATCGTCTTCAACTCCGTATCGGCAGAAAGCAAGGAGGCGTTCCTCCGAGGAATCGAGCGGAACGGAATGGTGCTCCACCCTTCCACCCACATCGCCTTGAACGAATATAACCCCATTGAAATTATGAAAGCCACGCTTTCTTAAACATACCCATTATGAAAACAGCTATTATTCTAATCTCCGAAGCCGGTTTGAGCATAGCCCAATCACTGCTCAACGAACTTCCCGACTCCGAAATCTTCACCCTCAGGCACGAAGAGGGATGCACACATATAGAATCTGCCGGCAAATTTACGGCGGAAAACTTCAACCGCTATGATGCCTTTATCTTCATTGGCGCCATGGGAATCTGTGTCCGCACCATCGCTCCTTGCGTGAAGAACAAATATACCGACCCTGCCGTGGTTTGCGTGGACAGTACCGGTAAATTTGCCATCTCCGTACTTTCCGGACACATCGGAGGAGCCAACGAACTGACCCACCAGGTAGCGAATATCCTCGGGGCCGAACCGGTAGTCACCACGCAAAGCGACTGCACCGGTCTATGGGGACTCGATACCCTGCCCCAACGTTTCGGGTGGTTTCCGGTCATCAACGCCGAACCCTCCACCCTCCTGCTGGCAGAACTTGCCAAGACGCCCGAAGAGAAAAAAAGAGTATGCATGAACGAGCATATCAGCCTCTTCGTTTCCGGCAAGCCCACCGCCCTGTTGCTCACGGTGCGCAATGAAGGCACGGACTGGATGGAGGCGCACCTGCCGCCTCATGTAGAAGTATTCTACCGGGTGCAGGACATCAACCCTTCACGCTTCAAACTGATTCTGTGCGTATCTCCCCAAGTCCCCAACTTCCCGGAAATGCCTATGATATGCTACGTGCCTTGTGTCGTACACCTCGGCATCGGCCTTGCCCGGCTGGCAGGCCCTGTGCGGAAAGTGGAGAAAGAGATTATGAACACGCTGAAGGAATACGGTATCATGCCCCAAAGCATCGCCTCCATCTCCACGATTAAAGCCAAAAGTGACGAACCGGTAGTGAAAAGCGCTCCAAAAGAAGTTCCCGGTCTACTTCTATACAGCCGAGGAACTGGCAGAGATAGAGGTGCCCCAATCCCAGCAAAAGCCGTCATGAAGCACATGGGCACCCCGAGCGTCAGCGAAGCCGCCGCCTTGCTGAGTGCAAAGCAACTCCCGGCTGCTGGTGCCCAAAGAAGAAAGGAGAGAACTATACCGTGGCCGCCGCCCTCGACATAAGAACTGTGCGCCAGGGCCACATCGAAATAGTGGGTGCCGGCCCGGGCGACCCGGACCTGGTTTCCGTACGCGGACGCCAAATGCTGGAACGCGCCGACCTCATTCTGTATGCCGGCAGTCTCGTTCCCAGGGAGCTGACTCTCTGTGCCAAGGCCGGGGCTACCGTACTCAGCTCCGCTTCCATGGATTTGGAAGAACAATTTGAAGTGATGAAGAAGTTCTATGACAAGGGAAAATTCATCGTACGCCTGCATACGGGTGACCCATGTATCTATGGTGCCATTCAGGAACAGATGAACTACTTTGACCAGCACGGTATGAGCTACCACATCAACCCCCGGCATATCCTCCTTCCAGGCGGCGGCAGCTGCCTTGAAGTCGCAGTTCACCATTCCGGAAAAAGTGCAAAGCATCATCCTAACACGCGGCGAAGGACGTACACCCATGCCCGAACGCGAAAAGCTACATCTCATGGCACGCTCACAAAGTACCATGTGCATCTTCCTCAGTGCAAGCATTGCGGAGCAGGTGCAGGAAGAACTGTTGCAGGAATATCCGGAAACTACCCCTGTAGCTGTCTGCTATCACTTGACATGGAAAGACGAACAAATATTTAGGGGGGAACTCAAAGACCTTGCCAGGATAGTGAAGGAAAATAACCTCACCTTGACAACCATGATTGTCGTAGGCGAAGCCATCGGCAACCGTGAAGGTCTGTCACGGCTCTATGCACACGAGTTCAAACATCTGTACCGGAAATAAATCAACGATTAATCACCCATAAACATTCAAACATGATATTAATATTTGGCGGAACCACCGAAGGACGCATAGCCATCCAAACCCTTGAAGAAGCCGGAAAAACTTTCTACTATTCTACCAAAGGGGATGAGCAGGACGTACTTCTGCATAATGGCATCCGCCTGCAAGGCGCGATGGATGCAATAGAAATAGAAACATTCTGTGCACAGCATCACATAAAGCTGCTGATAGACGCCGCGCACCCCTTTGCCACACAGCTACATGAGACTCTGGAACAAGTCTCCGTGGAATCGAATATCCCCGTCATCCGTTTCGAGCGTATCTTCCCGGAACGCGATGAGGAACACATCATCTGGTGCAGGGATTATGACGATGCCATCGAGAAGATACAGAAAGAAAATGATTTTCATCTTACTTGCACTGACCGGCGTACAGACCATAGGCAAACTGAAACCTTTGTGGCAGAATGCCTGCTGTTACTTCCGCATCCTTGACCGCGACAGCTCGCGCAAGCTCGCCCGGGAACAGGGCTTCTCCGAGAAGAACCTTTACTACTACACGCCCGGAGAAGACGAGCAAGTCCTGATGAAACAGCTTCATCCCGGAAGCCATCCTCCTCAAAGGAGCGGAATGTCCGGCGGATTCTGCGAGAAGGTGGAAGCTGCCCGGCAACTGGGTATACGCATCTTTGCCATCTGCCGCCCCAAGACATCCGGCAAGTTTATCTGTGTAAACGGTGAGCACGGTCTGCGCCGCATAGTCGAGAAACATTTACCCGACTTCTTCCCCCTGCGCAGCGGACTGACCACCGGAACATGTGCCGCCGCTGACCGCCGTAGCCGCCACCTGGGATGTATTCAATATCTACTTCCAAAAAGCGTCCTACGGAATTTCCGGTAGTTCTTCCCAACGGAGAAACCATCCAGGTTCCCGTAGAGCCTCAGCACCATATTCCCCACTCCGACCTTCTGGAAAACGGTGACGGCATGTTCGAGACAAGCGCTACCGTCATCAAGGATGCCGGCGACGACCCGGACATCACCAACGGGATGAAAGTTGTGGCCAATATAGCCGTACCTTTCCGCACAGACGACCCGCTGCCGGAAGACACTCCCCAGGATGACTACAACATCATCGTCTGCGGCGGCGAAGGCGTAGGTGTCGTCACCATGCCCGGTTTGGGACTTGAGCTCGGTAGCTCTGCCATCAACGACACCCCACGCGAAATGATAAAGAAGAACGTCAAGCTATGTCTTGAACGCCTCCATATTGCCAAACTGCCCAGTCCTATTCTCATTACCATCTCCATCCCCGGTGGAGAAGAGATAGCCAAACGCACCTTCAATCCCCGCCTCGGTATCGAAGGAGGCATTTCCATTATCGGGACCTCCGGCATCGTGAAGCCATTCTCCTCGGAAGCCTTCGTCAATTCCATCCGGAAGTCCATGGAAGTGGCAAAGGCGACCCGGAGCCCTCGTATCGTCATCAGCTCCGGCGCAAAGAGCGAACGTTTCATCAAGGCGTATTATCCCGACCTCCCTGCCCAGGCTTTCGTACATTACGGCAACTTTATCGGCGAAAACCTTGAAAATAGCAGCCGAAGAGCAAGTACCGCACGTCACCCTCGGCGTGATGATGGGAAAGGCCGTGAAACTGGCCGAAGGCAATCTGGATACCCACAGCAAGAAAGTGACCATGAACAAGGAATTCATCCAAGACCTGGCACGCCAGACGGGATGCAGCGAAGAAACGCTTGCCGCCATCGGACAGATGAACCTGGCCCGCGAACTCTGGGACATCATTCCCGAAGAGCTGCTGGAAAAGTTTGGCAAGGCACTGAGTTGAGCTCTGTCACCGGCACTGTGACCCCTTGCTGCCCAATGGCGAACTAACAGTATTACTCATAACCGAAAACGGAAAAATTTACTCATGAAGAAGAAGATAATCATTACCGTCTGTATGGCAATGACCGTACTGACCGGTCTGGCACAAAGCCCGCTGTCCTTTCATGCAAAAGCTGGAATCGGTACCTCCCATTTTCATGGGAAACACTCCAGCAGTGACACCCAAATAGCTTACAAAGCTGGTGTCGGTGCAGAATATGTCCTCAACAAGACCTTGGTGCTGCAATCCGCATTGGAGTTCGTGTCCATCGGCGGTAAAGACGAGATAAGCCAAATCGGCAAGGCCAAAATGCATGAACTGTATCTGCAAATCCCCCTCATGATAGGGGCCCGCCTCCATCTGGGCAGGGATTATCATGCCTCGCTGAGCGTCGGCCCTTATGCGGCCATAGGCGTGGCAGGCAAGACCTCCGGCGAGACCTACGATTATAGCAGCAGTAGTATGCAGGGAGGATACCAGTTCAAGATAGACACTTTCGGCAGCATGGTAGACGGGAAAATGGGTAACAACCGTTTCGATGCAGGTATTGCCCTGGGACTTACTTTTGAATACAGAAGATTCATCATCGGTACAGAGATGCAGGTGGGACTGGTAAAAATCAATGAGCAGATAAACCAGATGATAGACTATTCGGAAGAAGGAGGATATTTCCCCAAGAACTTCGCCGCATTCTTCACGCTGGGGTACCGGTTCTGGTATCCGTAGGCATCGAATACCATGCAGCTCCCCTCGATAAAGTAAAGCGGCAACTGATAGTCCCGTAAGCATTGAATAAGATACTCAAGACTACCGCTGTTGCAGTTGTTCCGCCTCCTTCCTCTTCATCTCCGCCAGCACCCCGCAGGTCAATGGAATGGCGAGGAAGAAGGTCAGCATGTCCGACGCCGCCTGGCACATTTCCACCCCTTTCAGTCCTAAGAAATAAGGAAGAATGAAGATGAGGGGGATGAAGAACAGCCCTTGACGGGCAGAGGAAAGTATCGTAGCGCGTACGGGCTTGCGGATCGTCTGCAGCATCATGTTGCTGACCACAATCCATGCACCCAACGGATAAGTGATGAACTGCCAGCGCAATGCTGCCGCACCGGTAGCTACAACAGCAGGGTCTCCCTTGCGGAAGATAGAGACAATCTCCTCGGCATATCCCATACCTGCCACCGCACAAACCAACAAAAAGAAAAAGCCTACCTTCACACAGAACCAGAATCCCTGGCGCACTCTAGCATACAGCCCGGCACCATAATTGAATCCGCATACCGGTTGGAAGCCTTGTCCGAAACCAATCAGGAAAGCATTGATGAACATAGAGATACGCGTCACAATGGACATCCCTGCAATAGCTGCGTCACCATACGCACCGGCCGCCACGTTCAGCAAAATGGTTGCCACGCTTGCCAGTCCCTGGCGGGTGAGTGACGGAGTTCCACCCCCGATAATTTCCTTGATGAAAGCCAGTGTAGGCGTAAAGTTTCTGTAACGTATACGTATATTCCCTCCTCTGCGCCCCATACATAAAAGAAGGATGAAACTGCATATCTGGCTGATTACCGTGGCAAGTGCGGCACCGGATATGCCCATATCGCATACAAAAATCAGGATAGGATCGAGCACCACGTTAATGACCGCTCCACTCACAATCCCCACCATGGCATACGCCGCATTACCTTGAAAACGTATTTGGTTATTCAGCACCAATGAGGCGGTCATAAAAGGAGTCCCCAGCAGAATGATTTCCAAATAGCGCTCCGTATACGGAAGAATGGTATGCGTTGACCCCAAAGCAAGGGAAAGCGGTGTAAGGAACAGCAATCCCAACACAGCCAGAACCGCCCCGACAAACAAGGCAAAAAAGAAGCCGGTGGATGCCATCTTCTCGGCATCCACCGTTTCCTGCGCCCCTAACTTACGGGAGATGTAGTTCCCCGAACCATGACCGAAGAAAAATCCCACAGCCTGGATAATGGACATCACAGAAAACACGATACCTACGGCAGCCGTAGACTGGGTATTTATTTTACCCACAAAATAGGTATCTGCCATGTTGTAGAAGGACGTCACCAGCATGCTGATGATGGTTGGCACAGCCAATGACGTAATCAGCCGGGGGACCGGAGCCGTCGTCAAGTGGACATAATTATCTTTTGTAGAATGATGTATCATAGTGAATGGAATGACAAAACTATTTGAAGCAATTCCTCAATGGAGTACACCGTTACCGGCTCCTTACCCGGCCGATGGAACACGAAGCTGCCGTCTCCCTTCAAATCTCCGGTTTCGATATAGATCTCCGATTCAACATTCCGGTTTGCCAGAATCCCGTTTCTCTGGAATGCCTTGCGCACCATGGCATACTTCTGTCCGTGACCCGCCAAGCGTATCTGGGAGGTATATTCATTGGCTACCCTGAACAGTCCCGTTTCCAAATCAAAGGCAATACCCTTACGGGCAAAGAAATTGCTCAAGCTGCCGTTTAGCGATAGGTCTTCGGGCGTGCCGATGGTCACTCCGTTCGCCTTGTCCATCAGCCATATTTTGTCCGCTATCTGCAGGGCCAGTTCCAGGTCATGGGTAGAAAGGAAAATCGTCTTGTCCGTTTGCCGGCTGAGCTGGTGAAGCAGTTGCATCATCTCTACTTTACTGGGAAAATCGAGGAAAGCTGTCGGTTCATCCAGATAGATGACGGGAGTTTCCTGGGCGAGCGCCTTGGCTATCATCACCTTCTGCCGTTCACCGTCACTCAGCGTATGCACCATGCGGTGTGCCAGATGGGGAATGCCTACCAGGGCGATGGATTTGTCCACCACAGTCTTGTCCTCTTTCGAAAGAGTTCCCCAGAAACCGGTGTAGGGGCTGCGCCCCAGACCTATCAGTTCTACGACGGACATATTGCGTATATCGCACTTCTCTGTCAGCACCACACTGATGACGCGCGAAAGCTGCTTGTCGGTATAGTCCCCCTATCTCTTTTCCTTCAATAAATATGTTTCCTCCAAGTTTTGACTGGAAGGCGGACAACGTACGGAGCAGCGTGGACTTCCCCACTCCATTAGCTCCCAACAAGCAAGTCAGCTCACCACTGTTGATTCCGGCGCAAATGCCGTCTGCCACCACTTTCACATCCCCCCTTACCGGGGTAACCGATGGAAAGATTCTCTATATGTATGGTTTCCTTATTCATTCAATTTCTCCTTTCCGTTTTCTAAAAAGTACAGAAGCCACTACCGGCGCACCTACCAGTGCCGTCACCGAGTTTACCGGCAAAGCTCCCTCGAAGCCGGGCATACGGGCTATCAGATTGCAGACCAATGCCAGGGAAGCGCCTACCAGCAATGTGGCAGGCATCAGCACCCGATGGTCCGAAGAGTGGAAGATGGCACGACACAAATGAGGAACCGCCAATCCGATAAACATTATCGGACCGCAATAGGCCGTTACAATCGCCACCAGCACACCGGAGCATGAAATAACCAGCAGACGTGCCCGCTTGATGTTCAGTCCCAGATTGCGTGCATAGCCATCGCCCAGCAGCAACAGATTCATCGTCTTTATCAGCAGGAAGGACAACGGAAGCAGCACAGCCATGATGCAGACAAACAGCACCATCTGGTCGCCCGAGACACGGGCAAAGCTACCCAATCCCCAAATGACATATGCACGTATATCTTCCTCCACACTGAAATATTTCAATACGCCGATGACGGCACTTGCCACATAGCCTATCATCACACCGATTATCAGCAGCGTCACGTTACCCTTCACCTTCTGGGAGACGTAGACAATGAGTGCCATCACAGCCAGCGCACCGATAATGGCGGCAACCGACAAGGCAACCTCGCCCATATACCCCAAACGGCTCAACGCCACACCGCCCATCGCCCCGGACAGCAACACCACACAAGCCACACCCAGGCTGGCACCTGAACTGATGCCCAATACCGAAGGCCCTGCCAGCGGATTGCGGAACACCGTCTGCATCTGCAGACCGCTGACCGACAGCCCTGCTCCCGCCACCAATGCCGTCAACGCCTGGGGCACGCGGGACTTCCAGATGATATTCTGCCAAATAACGGATTCATCCGTATTTCCCCACAATATATTCCACACGGAGCGCAGAGGAATGTGAACCGACCCCAAAAGCAGGTTCAGCAGGAAAAAAAGAAAGATAGATGCCAGTGTCAGCAACATCAACGGAAGTACGGGTCATTTTTATCATTTCAGCAGTTCGTAGTAAGTCGGTTTATAGTCGGGCAACAAATCGGGATGGAAAGCATGTATCAGGTCTTCCAATACAATTTCGGGCTGCATGGGCATACTTTCGTAGAAGGGTTTCTCACGCATGTTGCAGTATACCACTCCCTTCTCACGGAACGCACGGAAGTCGGCATAACGCGGGTCGAGGGACTTCAAGGCATCATACGTGAATGTCCCGTCGTAGCTGTTGACAATGCGCCAGTAGTCGGCACTCTCTGCCTGGCTGTATACGGTTTCAAAGTCCAGCGTAACACCTCCCGAACGGGGGTCGTCTTTCAAGAAATAATCCGCACCGGCATCACGGAACAGTTCGGCAAGAAAGCTCTTTCCTCCCACTGCATACCAGTTGCCCCCCCAGTATCTCGCCGCTGAATACCACCGGACGCTTCTTCACATTGGCAGCCAGTTCCTTCAATTCGTTATAGCGCTTCTCTATCGCAGCAAACTTTTCATTCGCCTCCACTTCCCGGCCAATGAACATGCCGATGAATTTTTATCCATTCGGCCTGCCCCAAACGGGGTCATCTCCTTGTACCCCAAATGGGGAACCAGTGGGATGCCTATTTCCCGCATGGCATCATACCCGCCCCGCTTGAAAGGAGAGATAAAGATAACATCCGGATTCATGCTCATTATCACTTCATTATCAAAGTTCCCTTCGATACCAATCTTCACAGTCTCGCCGGACTTCAAACGGTCGTTCATCTCCTTGTTGAAGAGATGGCGCGTACTGGTGATACCCACCACACAATCGCAGGCATCCAGACGGATGAAGTTGGAAAGTTGCAGAGATGTCATACACATGACGTGCTCCACCGGCGTTTCTATCACCGTATAATCATCTGGTACACCGGCGGGTTTTATGCCTTTCGGTACCAGTGCGTAATGAAAGGTGTTGCCATTTTCTTTCTGAGGGTCGTGTATATCCACTAGGCGGACATGGTCCGGCAAGTACTTCACCGTATAGCCTTTAGCATAAAGCGGGACAATGGCAGCCGCCGTATCTGCCGCAACTGGCAAATGACTCTTTTCTGAAGAGGATGCTGTAGAAGTCTGTTTTGATTTTGAACTGCAAGAGGTTACGCATAAAGCGCACAGCAGTGCAATGCCTATGGCAGATATCCGGGTCATGATTATCAGGGTTTATAGAATTCGGGCACAATATTCGTCATTTTTGGGGAGATACGCAAATGCTCTTCCTGCAAATTGACGGATATTGTGCCTAAATAATCTTTAAAAGCCCATCAGGTCATTCAGTGCTTCACTCATGCTGGGATGTGTAAAGACCGGCAGTTTGTTGCCTCTTATATTCAATCCCTTCTTGCGTGCTTCCGGTTTCATACGTCTATTTCCTTAATTGGTTCAATACTCTTTTTGCACTGTCAGACAGTACGACAATGGCACCGGCAAGAATGGCCGTATCCTTGATGACCAAGCGCCCTGCCCCCGTCAGCAACGGAAAGCCGTGCTCCCCGCTTCCCAAGTCGGGCACCCACACCTCAGGAGTTGTCACCAGGAAAGAGAGGGTACCCATCGTCATGACAATGGCAAGTGCGGCTCCCGCCAGTCCGATTTTCGGAGAGAATATCCCCAGAAATGTCAGGATGCCGATGGCCATAATCAGAATGCCCAGACCGTGGGAGAAACCATACGTATTGTTCTCCACGTGCCACTGATGTTTCGCCTCATTGAACTCGCCCTCTTTCAGCTTATACTCCTTGTACTCCGGGGCACTCTTTGTATAAAAGAAGCTCATGAACGGGCTGTTCGCCACAAAAGGGACAATCCCTTCAGCCTCATAATTCCAGAATTTCAACCCACCAATCCATACGAAAATAACCAGGATGGCTACACGAATCAAATTAACACCCAACTTTTGAGTGGAAGCGGCCAGCGTCAACGCAGCCATAAACAAGTTTTGCAATTTCGTTTTCATCTTTGTTCTACTTTTTTAAATGGTTTCAGTAATATGACTTGATTTTTGTTTTTGCAAAGTTCCTTGTTTTCCACCACGTACGAAATGGCAATTATTCCGCAACAGTTGGCAATTCTTCCCGTTTCACTCTTTTCCGGTAGTCCGAGACACTCTCGCCGGTCATTTTCTTGAAAAAACGGCTGAACGCGGGCAAGTCTTCAAAGCCCAGAATGGAGCTGATTTCTTTGGCGCTCTTGCGGGTATACAACAGCAGTCTCATGGCTTCCGCCTCAATGCGCTCATGAATCACCCGC
>ENA-OQBL01001117-OQBL01001117.1-human-gut-metagenome-genome-assembly--contig:-NODE-1117-length-11247-cov-4.998112_pt1 | contig 11247 bp, 15 predicted proteins | sample MGYA00242747_ERZ504553 | MGnify/ENA primary metagenome ERZ504553 (study PRJEB26092, sample SAMD00036240) | human gut metagenome | host: Homo sapiens | study: EMG produced TPA metagenomics assembly of...
AGTATTTTTGCCCCATCCTCCACAGAGATTGCGTACAAAACTCCCGACGGTTTGGAGCGAAGAGCAGATCGAACAACTGATCAACAGTATCGATATCACTACCCCATTGGCAAAAGAGATTACGCTATTATCCTTCTGGGGGCAAGGCTTGGTCTTCGCATTGGCGATATACTTTCTCTTACGTTCAATGACATAGACTGGGGCAAGAAACTTATTACTGTTACCCAGAACAAGACCAGGGAACCGCTATCGCTTCCGCTTCCGGATGATGCGGGGTGGGCGATCATTGATTACCTGAAAAACGGGAGGCCCGTTACGGATTACCCAAAATATCTTTGTGACGCATAACGCCCCCTACAAAGGAAGCCCGTTTCAAAAGTACGCTTCGGCACAACATCAATAAAGCTTTGAAAAGAGCCGGTATTCCAATCGATAAATCCAAGCGCTATGGCTGGCATTCCCTCCGTCATTCGCTTGCAACAAACTTGCTTCAGAATGAAGTGGATGCGTCCACTATCTCAGATATACTTGGGCATTCGGATCCGCAGGTGGCAAAACATTATCTCAGGGTGGATATAAACGGCTTGCGAAAATGCGCCCTGGAAGTGGAGGTGAAGCCTTATGTCAAAGAATAAGACATTCACCGGCCCCCTTGCGGAACATATACAGAGATTCCTTAATGAAAAGCGTTCCCTTGGGTATAAATACGAAGAACAAGAGCGTGTCCTCTATGTTCTGGACCAAATGAGCAAACAGTTTGACTGTTCAAATGGACTCCCCAAAAACCTTTGCCTGGCTTTTATTGAGCGGGATCCTAACTGGCGACAGAAAACGCAGGAACAACGCGTTACACTGATCCGTACTTTTGCCGAATACCTGATCAGACACGAAACCCCTGCGTACCTGGTGGACTTTTCTATCGTAACTAACAGGCACGAAGATTTCAAGCCGTATATTTTTACACATTCGCAGATCAAGGACATTTTTAATGCTGCAGATTCAATCCGTCCGCATTCTTCTAATTCGCATATTTTTTATCCAGCGATTCTGCGCATTCAGTATGGATGCGGCCTTCGCATCTCAGAAACACTCGGGCTGCGGATGAAGGATGTGGACATGGATAAAAATATCCTGCACGTTATAAACGCGAAGAACAATAAGGATCGCGATATCCCGGTGAGCGACTCGGTGATGGAGTACATCAAATGGTATGGACGTAAAACTCACGCAGCTTATGAGCCAGATGGCTTCTTTTTCAGGAGCCGCCGTGGCAATGGGCATTATGACAAAACATCTGTGAATCATTACTTCCGGGATATCCTGTTTGAATGCGGAATAATGCATGGGAACAAAAGCGATGGCGGGCCTCACCTGCATAATCTCCGTCATACTTTCTGTGTGCATAGTCTGGAAGCGATGTTGAGGAATGGGATCTCCCATCAGGTTGCGTTACCGCTGTTAATGACTTACATGGGGCATTCCTCTCTTTCCGCCACTGGCCGTTATCTGAAACTTACAGCGGAAGCATTTCCTGATCTGGTCGATCAGATCAGTAGGATATATGCTGACATCATTCCAGACCTGGAGGTAAAAACTGAGTATGAAGACGAATGATTTTCCCCGCATGCTCAGTGATTTTTTGCTGAAGGAACTGCCAGGGGTACGCAACCAAAGCAGCAACACCATTGTTTCTTACAGAGATACTTACATACGGCTATTGACCTACTGCCGAGATATACTGGGTATAAGGCCAGAAAATCTTAACGTAGCTGACCTGACTGCTGAACGGATCGCAGAGTTTCTAAACTGGTTGGAACGTAAATGCAATAACAGTATAAGCACGAGGAATCAAAGGCTTGCTGCGATTCATTCATTGTTCCGCTATATACAGATGCAGGCTCCGGAGCACATGTTTCAATGTCAGCAGGTGTTAGGAATCCCCTACAAAAAGACCAGTAGGCGTCAGGTGGGATATCTTAGCGAAGCTGAAACCAAAACATTGTTGTCCATGCCAGATACCAAAACACGTAAAGGACGCCGCGATCAGGCATTGCTCACTCTCCTATACGATAGCGGTGCCCGTGTGCAGGAACTTGCAGATTTACGCGTCGGAGACCTTCGTTTGGAATTCCCTGCCCAGGTCAAACTGACTGGGAAAGGAAGGAAAACCCGAAGCGTTCCTCTGATGGATAAAACTACCGCTCTTCTGAAGAATTATCTTTTAGAACAGCATTTGGACTCTCCATCTGACTTTGAGCATCCATTGTTCTATAACTCACAGGGCAGGAAGCTTACACGGCAAGGTATAGCGTATATCCTCAAAAAATATGCGGTTGCTTGTGAAATTGAAGAAATCTCTCCACATAAAATACGGCATACAAAGGCCATGCATCTTACAGAAGCAGATGTAAACCCGATTTTTATAAGAGACTTTCTTGGGCACACTGATCTGAAAGTAACTGAAGTATACTCAAAAACCAGCATCAAGATGAAGAAAGCTGCGCTTGATAAGATGAAGCCTGGAAAAGATGTCCTTCCGGACAAACCCATAAAAGATTGGACCGAAGACAAATCTCTTCTGGATTGGCTTAATGGATTGATGCATTAATTATGGAAAGTTGTTCGGGCGGATATTTCAGCAAAACTGTATATCCGCCAGGGCAACTTGTCATAAGAATTTGCTTGTCATAATACCGTTCTGTTGTGGAGATTGAGGAATGCCCGAGGAAGTTCTTGATTGCCATCATTGGAATCCCGGCCTCTAACATATGCGTGGCGGTTGTATGCCGCATGGTATGTGGGGTATAGCGTTTTTCCAAAAACATTCCCGGGTTCTCGGCCCTCGCAATGGCAACATACTTTTTATAAATCTCTTCGATGCAGGAAATCGTCATCTGCGGATGGGTCTGGCTGGTAAAGATATATGCATCTGCCTGTCCGGCACGCCCTGTTTCTATCAGATACCGTTCCAGAAGGATTCCGCTGGGGCTTGCGATTACGATCCTGCGGGTTTTATTCCCTTTGCCAGTAATCGTCATTTTATATAGATTCTTTTCCTTAAAGAAATCCCTGACTTTGAGGTCGCAGATTTCCTGTGCCCTTGCCCCGCTGGCATACATCAGGTTCAAAAGAACCTGGTCACGGAATCCAAGGCATTTTTCAGGGTCTGGGAGCCGGAGCAGGACGGACACTTCGCTAAGGGTAAAGATAGTCCTCGGCTGAATGGCTTTCCTTTTTTACAGGCACCCTCCTGACCGCATTGGCAAACACAGTCGTCGCTTCAAAGTTCCTGTTCTGTGCATAAGCGGCAAAAGAAGCAAGCGCTGAAAGCCGGAGGTTCCTTGTGGATACCGAGCATCCCCGTTCTGTCTCAATCCACCGTAAGAATCCGTCAACTGTCTCATAATCCAGATCCCGGAACAGTATCTCACCGGCTTCTTTCTTTTTGACCTGATGGATGTACTGGAACAGGAGACGGAAAGAATGCTTGTAGGATCTGACGGTATTAGGGGAAAGCCCTGATGAGAGCGGCATATATTCCGTAAAAAACTGTTCCAGGAGGAACGTGAATTCAGGAAGTTTTTTATTCCTCATATGCCACCTCCGCAAATACGCCGGAAGCAAAATCTTCAAACAGCTCTATATATTCCGGAAACATGTCGCCGCTGAATTTCAGGTATTTTTCTGTCTCATCCATGTCATGGTGTCCAAGATAGACCGACAGGAAGGGCACAGAATCTTCCGCTGGCCGTCCGTTCTGTTCTGCCTGCGCAAAGGAATGGATGGCAAAATAGTGACGGAAACAATGAAGGCACTGGCCTCTTGAATGGGCCTTGCCCGGAACATACAGGCCGGTTTCCTGTAAAAGGTTCCGGAAGCGTAAATCAAAAGTCCCTTTGCTGACGGCAGCCCCCTTTGTTTTTTGGATGACGGGAACAGATAGCTTTCCGGCTCTGTTTTGATCCCCATAGCGATGCAGTATCTTTCCAGCATCTGCGTCAGGGTCACATCCATTGGGATGACACGCTGTTTATTGTTTTTAGCATGGCGGATCAGGATGGTTCCGCTTTGGAAATTTATATCTTTGACTTTGGCGGCGAGCGGCTCACCCAGCCGGAACCCGCACCCAAGGAGCATCCGCAGCAGCATACAGAACTCCATGTCGGTCTGACAGATTTTCGGGTCTGTATGTTTGTCGGCCCAGCTGTCGGCGCGGGCCAGAAGGATTTGTATTTCCTCGTCTGAAAAGATATATGGGACATAGCTGTCTGATGTTTTGGGGCAGTCCGGCATAAAAACACGGTAACCTTTATACTGGAGATACCGCAGGAATTTACGGAGATAACTTACCTTGTCGCTGACCGTTTTGGCTGCGTTTGTCTGGCGGATTTCTCTGATCCATCGATTCACTGCCGCTTCTGAAATCACATTTGTATTTTCTTCCGCCAGCGATGAATCGAAGGAAAGCAATACTCTGCGTGTATTCCGCAAGGTGTCCTCATTGACAGTACCCTGATTGATTTTCAGGTATTCTTCCAATTCGTTTCTGAAAACGGACTGAAACTCCTTCATAACAGGGAGCACCTCCCCTCAAGAAAAGCGGCGAATGTGCCCGCCGCCTCCATTACCGGGAGGGCGTATCCCCGAAGCTGTTCCAAATCCAGCCGGGCATAGGAACGGATGGCGTTCTGGTCTGTATGCCCTAGAGTTTTCCTTACCACTTCATAAGGGATGTTGTCATTGACCATGGAGCTTGCAAGGGATGAGCGGAAAGCATGGGGGCCCTGTTTTCGCCCGTCAGGGTCAATCCCGGCTGCCGCTATGGCAGTCCTTACAATCTTAGTGATTGCCTGAACAGAGATATGGCTGTAAGGCGGGACAATGCGCAGGAACACATATGGGCTGTCATAGTCGGAACGTTCTTCCTGTAAATATCTCTTTAAAGCGTCTTTTACATCTGGAACCATGGGAAGTTCAATGGGAATGCCTGTTTTGTGCTGCGTAAGCCGGACTAAATTCCCCTCAAAATCCAGCTCCTTAAACGTCATGGATGAAATATCGCCGCTCCTGATTCCAAGGCGTGTCGCAAGGAGCAGAGCAGCGTAGTCACGTTTCCCATGCGGAGAATCCTGGTCAACACTGTTTTCAATCTTCAGGATTTCCTCTGCCGTGTAAACAGAGGGGTACGGCTGCGGCCTTTTAAAGAGAGGGACGACACCGCTGTAATCCCTGCCGGTATATCCGGGAATGATAAGCATACCGGAGAAAAGTGCGGATATGTGAAAGATACCACCTGCTGCGGATTCTCAGGCAGGCAGCCCCTATACTGTGGGCATCCATTTCCTGTGGCTTCAAACAGCCTGTTTCAGTTACAGCGGATAAAAAGTAATGGCCGATCTTGTCATGGAGATGGATGGTGCTTTCCCGCAAACCTCTGATGCCGCCCATCTTCAAGATATCCCGCAAGGAAAGCGTCCATCTCTGGATTCAGTTCCTGATACACACAAGATGTTGATTTGTTTTCATTTGTTTTTTGTCTCATGGTTAAAGCCTCCTGTTTTCTTTGGTGACTTTAACTGTATCATGTAGAGAAAGATTATCCGAGGAAATTTCTTTGAAATCCTTATATATAGCCACTATTTGAAAATTTCCTCGGATAGTTGAATATCTCGGATAATGCGCCCTTTGTTCCAAAGGGATTATTCGCTTTTCCCCGCCCTCGGTGCGTTTTTTCAGATAGCCCCGCGCTTCCTCGCTCGTCAGGGCAAGCCGGAGAAAGGCGGCGGCTTCTTCGTCGGTCATGGTCTTTGCTTCCGGCACAATGCTCTCAAAGACCGCACCCCGGACGATCAGCCGATGGCTGCGCGTCCTGCGTTCCTCTTGGGATAACTTTTGCCGCAACACCTTTTCCCGGTTTTCAAGCTGCCGGATTTTCTTCTTCCCGTCCTCAATCTCGGCTTGCAATTCCTCGCGGTTTTTTTCTCTCGGTTTCGTCATGGGTGGTCACTCCTTTCTACCTGTCGGCATAGAAAAAGGACAGTCGATTTCCTCGGCTGTCCTTTTGATTAGGGTGTTTGGTTTACTCCGTTCTGCTCAATAAATGGGAATATTAAATATCAATACGCCCTTTAATACATTCCTATTAAAACATCAGCTTCGATTGTCAAATGTGTGAGAGTACACCAATCAACGCAATCTTTTTCAACGCAAAAGAGAAGCGGCGTCATTTCAATAAACGACATTCTTTGTTCTGATGACAACTGTACGGTGGCTGAAACCGTTTCTCTTGAAATGGTTTTAAGATATTTCTCAAAATATTCAACGACAGACTCATTTGAATAATCTGGATTTTTCAAGTGTGCTTGCACTTTAGTCCTGATTTCCCTCAAATGATTTTTCGTAGGAATTACTTTCACAACATATCCGTTAGGAGATAGCAATCGCTGAAATTCTTTGTAGTGTGCAGGCGAAAATATGTCTAAAATACAATCCATACTTCCGTCTTTCAAAGGGATTTTTGATAAGTCAGTAACAAACCACTTCACTGCTTTGCGCTTGTCATTTTTTTGATGCAATCTGTATTGCCTCCCTTGACAAGTCAAAAGCAAAGATGTTTCGTTCTGTTCTTTGCTGTATCTGCCTTGCATAGAAACCCTCGCCGCAACCAACATCTAAAATGTTTCTTATAGATGGCGTATCAGAAATAAACTGTATGATTTTCTCCAACACAACATCATACATGCCATACTCCAAAATTTGGTGCCGGTTGTCAAAAGACCGCTTGCTGTAGTTGGTTTTGGGCGATGATTTTAACAACAAATTTACATACCCATATCTTGAAATATCAAAGCAATGTCCATGTCTACAAATTAGGCTATTGCCTTGTATATCCATTGATTTTGTGCAAATTGGGCATTGAAAATAAACCTTGCTGTCTGCAAAGCGTGATAAATTATTATTCATTTGTTTTTCCTCCGTAATTACATCTCTGCTTCAATAAGCGAGTTATGCAGTACGGATAACCGCAACATAACTCGCGGTTTTATCTTAATCTCATAAATGTAACCATTGTGTTGTCCTCCAATCAATTCCGCAGTATTACTCTGCTTTTAGAAAAAGTATAGCACAAAACTATGAACATTTCCACTCTATTTCAGCCTGTCGGCGGCGTTGCTCTCTCTGGCGTACCGCCGCGCCGCTTCCCGCCGTTCCTCGCTGTATGGGGCGGTCAGACGGAAAGAGAAGCGGCCTTTCTCAATATCAAACTCCATGCAGCCCGTTTCCGGGTCTACATCGGTCTGCTGGCAGATCGCCGGATAACGGCGGCTGTATGCAAGCAGACGCTTTTTCAAGGCGGTGTTGTGGGTGCGGATATGGATAAGGGGGTCTTTCTCGTCAAACCAAATATCGGTGGTCTTTTCCTGCTTGGTAAGCCCTGTTCTCATGCAAGCTCCTTTCTACGCCCCTGTTACGCAATAGGGGCATTTTTCGGGTGTTTTCTCCGGCTCTTGACTTGGAGAAAACGGCGTTTTTGACGATAAAAACCGCCCGGACGGGAAATGTATCGTCGGGGCGGCTGTTATCGCAAGATTTCTGTTTTTTCCGACTCTTGACCGTCAGACGCGGATAAACGCGAACTGTCGGCAAGTATCGTCTTGAGCAGCTTGTCGCGGAATGTTTCTGTGCTGCTGTGATTGAAAAATAACTCCGCAACAATGGTCTGCCCGTTCCTCTGCGTCGTGATGATACTGTCGGGGGTCTGTTCTGCCATAGGCGGCTCCTTTCTCCGGGCGCGAAAAAGGGGATTCCCCGTAGTTGGAAAATCCCCTCTCGGCTGTCGGTTATTCTGTTTACAGTGCGGGCTGTGCGGCGGCCTGCGCCTTTTTCCTCGCCCTGTATTCCCGCGCTTTCATGCGGTCGTATTCCCGCTGCTTTTCAAGGTTTCGCGCCCGGTACTCCCTTGAATATGCCCTGTGGTAAGCGCGGCTCTTTTCCTTTTTGGCTTCTTCGATTTCCTCCCGCATTTGCCGGATTTCCTGCTCCGTCGGCTCTGCAAGCTGCGTCACTTCGTTCTCAAACCTGCCGATATAGTTGAAATATATGCTGATATGCTGGATTGCGTATTTTGCCCTTTTCTGGTCGCGCTCATGCACTTCAATCCTGCTGATAAACTCGTTGAGAATGGCGGGGGTAAGGTCGGTAAAGGCGGCATGGCGTTCCGTCAGCTTCAAAAACTTCTGCGCCCGTCCTCCCGCGTTCTCATAAGCGGATAGCTGCTCTTGGAGTCCCGCAAGCTCCGTTTTCAGTGTGTAGTATTCTTCCGAATACTTCTGCGACATTTGCTCATAGCGGTCTTGCGGGATAGTGCCGAGGGCGTTGTCCTCATAGAGCTTATTCAGCACCTTGTCAATCTGTTCAAGGCGTGTCGTGATTTGCGGGATACGTTTCTGCTGTTTCTTGGTCTGGTCGGTCTGCTGCATGGCAAGGCTCTTTTTCACTAAGGCTTCAAACTCCGCCCGGTTGCTGATAGAGTAGTCCTCGATTTTCTTCAGCACTTCCGCGACGGTCTGCATAAGCAAGTCAGCGTCAATGATGTGTGGGGAATGGCACTTGGGGTTTTTGGCTTTCCCCTTGTGGTACTCGCTGCAATAGGCAACGTGCCGCTTGCCGCCGTTTCTGTAATCTATGCGGATGTGCATTTTTGCGCCGCAATCCTTACAGAAAAGCAAGCCCGACAAAGGGTGGATTTCCCCGTCCCCGTTGGGGCGTCTGACGGGCGCGTTTTCCAAAATCCGCTGTGCGGTTTCAAAGTCGGCGCGGTCAATAATCGGCTCATGCACATTTTCGGTTATCTGCCATTGGCTCCGGTCTACATAGTGGTTCCGCTTGTCCCGGAAATGCTTTGTAGTCTTGAAGTTGACTACATCGCCGCAATACTCCTGCCGCGTAAGGATATGGGTCAAGGTGGCTTTGTTCCACTTGTAGCGGTTATCCTCATTGAGCGCCTTGTTTTTAACACGTTCCCCGTCCCCGGTCTTTCATGTAGAAAGTGGGGGTTAGGGATTTGCTCGTTTTTCAGATATACGGCGATTTGGTTGCGGTTCTTCCCGCCGATAAACAAACGGAAAATAAGGCGCACAACCTCGGCGGCTTCCTCGTCGATTATCCAAAAAATCCTTGTTGTCCGGGTCTTTGACATAGCCGTAGGGGGCTTCGGTGGCAATCGGCTTTCCGCTCATGCCTTTGGTCTTAATGCCCGTTTTCACTTTCTTGCTGATGTCCTTTGCGTACCACTCCGACATGATGTTGATAAAGGGCGCAAACTCCAATGTGTCGGGCTTCTCGCTGTCAATGCCGTTGTTGACCGCGATAAAACGCACGTTGTTCCGTCTGAATATCTCCATAGCGTTGCCGACTTGGAGATAGTCGCGCCCCCAGCGGGTAAGGTCTTTCATAATGCAAACGCCGATTTTCCCGTTTTCAACGTCCTCCATCATGCGGGAGTAGGCAGAACGGTCAAAAAATCTGCCGCTTTCATCGTCGTCGATGTAGTGCCGGATATTCGTCAGCCGCTGCCCTCTGGCGTAGTTCTCCAAAAAGATTTTCTGGTTCTGTATGCTGTTGCTCTCGCCGCCGTCCCTGTCCTCGTCCCCTACGGAAAGACGGGAGTAAAGGGCTGTGATTTTGTTGTAATCATTCATGTGCATATCCTCCTGTGCGTCCATGTAGGTGTCCTTTACACTTAAGATTATGCACTCCAACGGGCAGAGCCGTATTCCATGCCTTTCCTGTACTTCTTCGCGTTTTGCCTTTCATGTAAACGGCAAGCCGGATAATGACCGCCCCCGCAACGCCGATAAGCAGATCGGCGGGGTGCAGGCTCGGCGCGATACTGGAAAAGGCAGCGGCAAAGCCTGTACCAAGCTGCAAGAGTTTTTCGCTTGCGTCTGCGCCAGGGGGTAAGGCGTATTGCTGCGCCTATCTTGTCAAAGAGATAGACAAAGAGCAGATAAGGCAGATTGAGGATAAGCAGCTTTTTAACTTCCTGCTTCATAGCGATACCTCCCTGTCCTTGTTCTTTACTTTGTCCCGCTGTGCGTTTAAGCCCGCCGCCTTTTCTTTCAGAGAGGAAAGCAGCTTGCGGATAGAGGGGCTTTTTCTCCTGTGTCAGCTTCTTTGCGGAAAATTCCTTAAAGGCTGCGGTCAGCACGTCAGCGTCGCGCCCTTTGAAAAATACAAGGTAGCGGGGCGGACTTTCTGTCGTGTCCTTTTTCAGCGCAAAGTCGATACCGTACTTTTTCGCCGTACTCTCAAAGGCTTTGATATTGCCCTCGGTAATCTCAATGTTGGAAACGCCCGCGTTCTGCTTCATAAGCTGCTTTAAGGTCTGCTTGCCCTGCGGCGTTTTGTCTTTCTGCTTCTTCATCTGTGCAAGCAGCGTTTTCATAGCCTTTTGAAGCGTCTGCGCGGTCAGCTTCCCGGTCTTGATGTAAAGGGCTATGGTCTTTTCGTTGATTTCATCTTGCATTTACCGTCCTCCTTTCGCGGTAGTCTGATAGTGTTAGGGTGGTACGCCGCTGCGGTAGCCGCCCATAGGCTTTAGATACGGACGCGCAAGCCGTTCAAAATCCTCGGCGCGGATACCCACAAGGTACCATTCCTGCGCCGCGCTCATTTCAATGCGGGTCGGCTTCCATTTGCCGCCTGTGAATACGTCGAAACACTCCCCGCAATGCAAACCGCCGTAATAGTCGGCAATGTCAAAACGAATGTCGTAGCGGTCGGTCTGTTCGTCAAAAATCAAAGCTCCTGTTTTCTGTGCCATGTGGTAATCCTCCTTTAGATTTTGCCTGTCGCTATATCGTGAGCGACAAGGGCGGTATAGTAGCTGTCAATGGTATTCGGCGCATTGAACAGCACCGCTTTAAGGTACTGTTTGATATTGCGGATTTTGGTGGTATTCTCTTTCATGCAGTCAAAGACAAATTCAATGTGACTGCTGTTCAGCTTCATAAACTTTGCCTTGACAAGCTCTGCCGGGTAATCGTCCCCGGCGATACGGATTGTCTTTCTCTTGCTGCATACCGTTTCAAGGATAATCGAAACAATTTTCGTCTAAGCGGTCTTTGTCTACCTGCCCGTAGCGTACAAAATGGTCGTACTCGATATTGTCCTTGATGATTTCCTCATACACGCTGTATGCGTCTGTCGCTTCCTTTCGTTTCCGTTCCGGCGGCGTAGCCGCTT
>ENA-OQBL01001118-OQBL01001118.1-human-gut-metagenome-genome-assembly--contig:-NODE-1118-length-11242-cov-7.290418_pt1 | contig 11242 bp, 10 predicted proteins | sample MGYA00242747_ERZ504553 | MGnify/ENA primary metagenome ERZ504553 (study PRJEB26092, sample SAMD00036240) | human gut metagenome | host: Homo sapiens | study: EMG produced TPA metagenomics assembly of...
ATAACGTCCGGTGGAGGCGACTCCCAGACCAGTGCAACAGAAATAAACCGCCATGGCTTGCCATGGTAAGGGTGGAAAGGCAGTGTAAGAGACTACCGCCGTCCTGGTAACAGGCCGGGCACATGTAAACTCCATTCGAAGCAAGACCGAATAGAAAGCGATACGGCTGCCCGTCGTGCTTTCAGGTGGGTCGCTTGAGCCTTATGGCAACGTAAGGCCTAGACAGATGATTACCCAATGACATAACCCGGCTTATCGGTCTGATTGCGTACAAAAAAAATCAGAACGGATTTCTTCCGTTCTGTTTTTTTCGATATTTGTTTTATTATTTATTGCGTTTACCTGTATATTTCTCTTCGCAGTATTTACATCTGTAAACTTCTTTCTCTTTATCTGCAAGAACAAAGATCTGGTCGAGTCCCTGTTCAATGGAAGTGATGCAGCGTGGATTCTTGCATTTGATCACGTTGACAACCTGATTCGGAAGTTTCAGTTCTTTTTTGGCAACGATCTTCTCGTCCTTGATTACGTTTACAGTAATGTTATGATCGATAAAGCCGAGAATGTCAAGATCAAGATTCTCAACCGGGCATTCAACCTTGATGATATCTTTCTTACCCATTTTGTTGCTGCGCGCGTTCTTGATGATGGCAACGGTGCAGTCAAGTTTATCAAGCTTCAGATCATGATAGATAGTCATGGCCTTGCCTGCTTTGATATGGTCTAATACATAACCTTCGCGAAGTGCTCCAACATTTAACATGGTAATTTTACCTCCAGTAATGTGAGAATCAGGGCCATACGTACATATACACCGTACTGTGCCTGTTTGAAATAAGCTGCTCTCGGGTCTGCATCCACCTCTGTTGAGATTTCATTTACACGTGGAAGCGGATGGAGAATGTACATGTCTTCTTTTGCAAGTTCCATTTCTGTTTGTCCAGAATGTAGAAATCCTTCATGCGGACATAGTCTTCTTCGTTGAAGAAACGTTCTTTCTGTACACGTGTCATGTAGAGGATATCAAGATCAGGTAAAGCATCTTCCAGTCTCTCTACTTCCTGGAATTCGATATTGTTCTTTTTCAGAACATCCTCGCGGATATAGCTTGGGATGCGAAGCTCTTCCGGTGAGATCAGAATGAATTTTACATTTGTGTAACGTACAAGTGCTTCGATCAGGGAGTGAACTGTACGTCCGAATTTCAGGTCGCCGCACAGACCAATGGTCAGATTGTCCAGACGTCCTTTCAGGGAACGGATGGTAAGTAAGTCGGTTAATGTCTGGGTAGGATGTTGATGACCACCGTCGCCGGCGTTGATAACAGGAATAGAAGAAGCCATAGAAGCTACTAACGGAGCACCTTCTTTCGGGTGGCGCATAGCACAGATGTCAGCGTAACAGGATACAACGCGGATTGTATCGGCAACACTTTCACCCTTTGAAGCGGAACTGGAATCAGCTGATGAAAAACCAAGAACTTTACCGCCAAGGTTCATCATAGCAGCTTCAAAGCTGAGACGGGTACGGGTGCTTGGCTCATAGAATAAAGTTGCCAGTCTTTTATCATCGCAGACATGTGCGTATTTATCAGGGTGTTTCTCAATATCGCTGGCCAAGTCAAGAAGAGTATTTAACTCATCAACAGACAGATCCAGCGGACTCATTAAGTGTCTCATTTCATACCTCCATATTTTACTGGTTCAGGAATTTTTATTTAATCCTTCATAACATCATATAATAATCAGGTGCTTTTTTCAAGAGAGTTTTCCAAGTATTTTCTCAAAAAAAAGTCCGGCTCCGAACCAGAGGGGAGCGTAGTCCGGTCTTATCAGTCCCCGGTAATTCAGAGGAGTGTTGCTGTAGTCCCAGGGACACATATGAAAACAGCGCAAAAGAGCACCGCTGATAAATTCCACGAAGAAAAATCCGACAGTATAAATGCAGCCGCGGACAAAAAGCGGGACAGCAGAAAGTTTACCGGAGAGCGGGCGGATGATGGCACCGCATCCGTAAATGGGAAACATTAAAAGGGAAGTTTTTCCTGTCATGGTAAGTTCTCCTGAAAGGATGGAATGCAGTCCGGTCCAGAGGATTTCCATGCACCAGCCCGTCAGACCGCAGAGAATGAAAGCTTTTTTCATAGGTAACGCTCCTGTATAAATTTCTATGATTCTAGTATTGCCTGCCTTGAAAAAAACATACACGTAGGATATAATGAGAACACGTTATTACACTATAGCAATGAGGTGCCTTATGCGCAAAAGGAACGTGTGGAGGGGATCTCATGGAAATAAGAGGAGTTTATTATGAATTATCAGGAAAGCCGGGAGTACATAGACAAAATCACCCGGGAAATTCCCAGTGTCCTGGGACTGGAGCATATGCGTGAGCTGATGAAACGTCTTGGAAATCCACAGGATGATCTGAAATATGTGCATGTAGCCGGTACCAATGGCAAGGGTTCTGTCATTGCTTTTTTGTATTCTGCTTTATCAGGTGCGGGATATCGCATTGGAAGATATGTTTCGCCTACCCTGTATTCTTACAGAGGCAGGATGGAAGTTTCGGGAAGCAGGATCAGCAGAGAGGACTTTGCTGCTTATATTACACAGGTGTCTGATGTTATTGCTGCTATGACAAAGGATGGTTATCCCCATCCCACTGCATTTGAAATAGAGACTGCGGTGGCATTTCTGTTCTTTAAAAAAGAGAATTGTGATCTCGTTTTGCTGGAAGTGGGAATGGGCGGAAATCTGGACGCCACAAATATTATTAAGAATACGCTGCTGGCAGTGCTGGTATCGATCAGTATGGATCATATGTCTTTTCTTGGAAATACTCTGGCACAGATCGCAGAGAAGAAAGCCGGGATCATCAAAGACGGCTGCAGAGTGGTGACTGCCAGACAGAAGCCGGAAGCAATGCAGGTGATCGAGAGGATCAGCAGAGAACATGGTGCAAAATGTACCATAGCAGATGCTTCTGAGGCAGAGGTGCTAAAGGAAAGCTGCCTTGGACAGACAATCCGGTACAGGGGTGAAGAGTATGAGATTCCGCTGGCAGGTGTTTATCAGAAGGAAAATGCAGTAGTTGCACTGAATGCTTTAAAAGTATTGGATGAGCTGGGCTTTCCCACCGCTGCGGAGCAGAAAAAAGAAGGGCTTCGCACAGTAAACTGGAATGGACGGTTTACAGTTATCTGTAAAAAACCGCTGTTTGTGGTAGACGGGGCTCATAATCCTGCTGCTGCGGATATGATGGCAGCTTCAATAGAGCATTATTTTAAGGGAAAACGGATCATCTATATTATGGGAGTGTTTGCAGATAAGGATTACAGAAGTGTGATTCAGAAAACTGCGCACTTTGCAGACCAGATACTTACGATCCAGACTCCGGATAATATAAGGGCGCTGCCTGCCGGAGAGCTGGCGAAGACTGTCAGTGAATACAATCCCAATGTACAGGCAATGGATACGATTAAAGATGCAGTGGAGGAGGCTTTTTCACTTGCCGGGGAACAGGATGTGATCATTGCCTTTGGTTCTCTTTCCTTTATCGGAGAGATGACTGATATTGTAGAGAATTTGTGAAAGTAAAAAAGGTACAACATAAATGATAGATTTACAGGAATGCAGAAATGAAATAGATAAGATCGACAGCGATATCATACGTCTTTTTGAACAGAGAATGAAGGTGTGTGAGGATGTTGCAGAATATAAGATACGTACAGGAAAGAAGGTTCTGGATCCGGAAAGAGAGAGACAGAAGCTGGAGGTCCTGAGAGGTAAGGCACATGGAGAATTTAATCAGCTTGGTGCGCAGGAGCTTTTTCAGCAGATCATGGCGATCAGCCGTAAGAGACAGTATCAGCTTCTCACAGAGCATGGAATCGAGGACGATGAGAAACTGGAAATGGTAGATGCACTTCCGTTGAAAGATGTAAGAGTTGTCTTTCAGGGTGTGGAAGGTGCATACAGCTATGCTGCAATGAGGGAATATTTCCAGGACGATATTGAGAGCTTTCATGTAAAAACCTGGCGCGATGCAATGGAAGCAGTTGTGGAGGGAAGAGCAGACTATGCGGTACTTCCCATTGAGAATACAACTGCCGGTATTGTTGCTGATATTTATGATCTTCTTACAGAGTATGAGCTTAGCATTGTAGGAGAACAGATCATCCGTCCGGAGCATGTACTTCTGGGACTGCCGGATGCTGAACTGGAGGATATCAGACAGGTATGTTCTCATCCTCAGGCACTTTCCCAGTGTGGAAAATATCTGGAATCTCATCCGGACTGGAAGAAGAAAGAGATGGAAAATACTGCCGGTTCTGCCAAGAAGATAAAAGAAGACAATGACAAGACGCAGGCAGCTATTGCCAGCAGACAGGCAGGAGAGCTTTATGGACTGAAGATCCTGGCTGAGAATATCTGCTATAACGGACAGAATGCCACACGTTTTGTGATCGTGAGTAAGAAACCGATCTATGTGAAGGATGCACATAAGATCAGTATTTTCTTTGAACTGCATCATGAGAGCGGAACTCTTTACAATATGTTGTCTCACATTATTTATAATGGACTGAATATGACGAAGATTGAATCCCGCCCGATCACAGGGAAGAACTGGCAGTACCGTTTTTTTGTTGATTTCGAGGGAAATTTAAAGGACAGTGCAGTGAAGAATGCCCTGAGAGGAATTGAGGCAGAAGCTGACAGAATGAGAATTTTGGGAAATTATTAAAAATCATTTCCATAATGCCAGAGCGTGTTTGAAAAATCATTTCCACAATCTGCACGTCCCACTTTGCGGCATATTTTGCGTAAAGCATTTTTCAAACACACTCTGGTACATCGTTTTCGAAATAATTATACCACTCACAGCAGAACAATAAGATAAAACAACAAGGTAAGAAGGAAGTAATAAAAATGGCTAGATTAAATGAATGCATCTTATACCGTAACTTTGAACATGGAGAAATCCTTGATAAAATGGCAGAACTGATGAATGCCTGGGAACAGAAAGCACCTGATCTGAAAGAAAAGGAAGGGCTGTTCTTTGAGTGTGCCAACGGACTGGTGGAAACTGCCGGCGCTTATGGATTTTCCGGAAATTTATGGCACTGTTATCTGACATTTCTTCTGGTAAATAATGAAAATGCATTCAGTACAGCCTGTGAGATCAGAGGGGCTGTCAACGGAAGTATTAATGAACTGGCACTGAATGATTTCGGTGTGTTTAAAGAACTGTATGATTTTGACCTGACTGTACTGGATGAGGCATTTGGAATTTCCTGCTGTAAGGTTCTCGGTGATTATACCAACACCGGAAGCAACAGCAAGATGTTTAATTCCCGCATCAGGGACCGTATCTGTGATCTGAGCAAAACGCTGGCAGCAGCGGAGTCCACAGAGGAATTCATGAAGGATATGGTACAGTTTTATAAGGATTTTGGTGTGGGTAAGCTGGGATTACATAAGGCTTTTCGTGTAGGACATGATGAGAATGACAATGTGGAGATCCAGCCGATCACAAGGATCGCTCATGTGAAACTGGAAGACCTGGTCGGCTATGAAATCCCGAAGCAGAAGCTGATCGAGAATACAGAAGCGTTCGTAAGAGGCAGAAAGGCAAACAACTGTCTGCTTTTTGGTGATGCAGGTACAGGTAAATCTTCAAGTATCAAGGGAATCCTGAACCGTTATTATGATGAGGGACTTCGTATTATCGAGGTGTATAAGCATCAGTTTCAGGATCTGAATGACGTGATAGCGCAGATTAAGAACAGGAACTATAAATTCATTATCTATATGGATGACCTGTCATTTGAGGAATTTGAAATCGAATATAAATATCTGAAGGCAGTGATCGAAGGCGGTCTGGAGAAGAAACCAGACAATATCCTGATCTATGCAACAAGTAACAGAAGACATCTGGTAAGAGAGAAGTCCAGTGACAAGCTGGAGATCATGGATGATGACGATCTGCATTCCTCCGATACAGTGCAGGAGAAGCTTTCACTGGTTTATCGTTTTGGTGTCCGTATTTACTATGGCGCACCGAGCAAAAAAGAATTCCAGACAATTGTGAAAGCTCTCGCAGAGAGAAACGGAATTACCATGCCGGAGGACGAACTGCTTCTGGAAGCAAATAAGTGGGAGCTTTCCCATGGAGGACTTACAGGACGAACTGCACAGCAGTTTATCGACCATCTGCTGGGTGTGGAGAAGGAATAAAAAAGCAAATAGATGAATGGTAAAGGGGGAACGCATATGGCAGTCATGACATTTGCAGCCATTGACATCGGATCTTATGAAGTCAGCATGAAGATCTTTGAGATGTCAAAAAGAATTGGTTTTCGTGAACTGAATGATGTCAGATACAGTCTGGAAATCGGAAAGGGTGTCTATTCTGACGGAAAGATCGATTCAGAAATGCTGAATGTTTTATGTGAGGTGCTGAACGACTTTAAGAGGCTGATGCAGGACTTTGGGGTGGAAGAGTATCGTGCCTGCGGCACCAGTGCATTCAGAGAACTTGTGAATCCGCTGCTGATCATTGAACAGATCTATCAGCGTACAGGAATGAAAATTGAAATCCTAAGCAGTGCAGAACAGCATTTCCTTGGGTACAAATCAATTGCTGCCATAGAAAAGGGATTCAAAAAGATGATCCAGAAAGGCACCGCAATCCTGGATGTGGGCGGCGGAAGCCTTCAGGTTTCCCTCTTTGACAAGGATGCTCTGGTCACTACCCAGGGACTTAAAATGGGAAGTTTAAGAATCCGCCAGCGCCTGCAGGAACTGGAGAAAACAACCATTCATTATGACAAGCTGGTTGAGGAATTTATCCGAAATGACCTGATGAGCTTTCAGCGTCTGTATCTGAAGGATAAGGATATCCGGAATGTAATTCTGATGGGAGATTTCATTACAGACATGATCTTCCAGGAGGAAATGGAAGACAGGATCATTACAAGGGAAGAATTTATGAAACGCTATGAGGATACAGTTGGAAAATCTGTTGACCTGCTGGCACAGGAGATGGAGATTGATCCGGAATATGCATCCCTTGTTGTGCCGACCATGGTAGTGTGCAGAAATTTTATTGATATTTTCAATGCAGAGTCTCTCTGGGCACCAGGTGTTTCCCTGCTGGATGGAATTGCCTATGATTTTGCAGAGAAGGAAAAAATTTCTCAAAAGTGTCCACAATTTTGAGAATGACATTCTGGTTACATCAAAGAACATTGCAAAACGCTATTCCAGCAGTAAGAGCCATATCCAGGGAACTATGAATCTTTGCCTGAATATTTTTGACAGTATGAAGAAAGTTCATGGTATGGGAGCAAGAGAACGTCTGTTATTGCAGATCGCGGCACTGCTTCATGACTGTGGCAAATATATCAGTATGGAAAAGGTTTCCGAGTGTTCCTATCAGATCATTATGTCTACAGATATCATTGGGCTGTCCTCTCTGGAACGCCAGATGATCGCATGTGCGGTCAGATTCAATAATTCTGCGTTTGTTTATTATGATGAACTTTACAGTATGGGAATCGCTATTGACAGAGAGAGCTATATCAAGGTGGCAAAGATGACTGCAATCCTTCGCCTGGCAAATGCCATGGACAGAAGTCATTATCAGAAAGTAAAAGGGATCAAGGCAGTGCTCAAAGATAGAGAACTGCAGATGATCGTGGATTCTGCACAGGACATTTCCCTGGAACTGGGACTGCTGAAAGATAAAGAGGCATTTTTTGAAGAAGTATTTGGCATTCGTCTGGTTCTCAGACGCAAGGGCAGAGCGTAAAGGAGGATGAACTTATGGACTTTGAAAAATTTGAAAAGAAAGAATATTTCGTGAATCGCGAGCTGAGCTGGCTCAAATTTGATGAGCGTGTTCTGAGTGAAGCAAGAGATAAAAATCTTCCTTTGTTTGACAGACTGAAGTTCTTAAGCATTACCGCATCCAATCTGGATGAATTCTTTATGGTGCGTGTGGCGTCTCTTAAGGATCAGGTACATGCAGGATATCATAAAACAGACATTGCAGGAATGACAGCCAAGGAACAGTTAAAAGAAATCAGTGTCCGTACCCATGAACTGGTTCATGTACAGTATAATACCCTGAACCGTTCTCTGATCCCTGCGCTTGAGAAAGCAGGAATGCACCTGGTGGCAGCCCATGAGAATCTTACAGAAGCACAGAGTGCATTTGTAGACAGATACTTTGAGGATAATGTATATCCGGTACTTACACCGATGGCGATGGATTCTTCCAGACCGTTTCCACTGATCAGAAACAAGACATTAAATATCGGTGCTCTGATCTCCAAGAAGGAGAAGAGTGATAAACTCAGCAAAAAGGATAAAACAGGAGAACTTCTGTTTGCTACAGTGCAGGTTCCGTCTGTGCTTCCAAGGGTGGTGCAGATTCCGTCAAAGAAGGATGGAGATACCACAGTGATCCTGCTGGAAGAGATTATTGAAAGAAATATTGACAAACTTTTCCTGAGTTATGATGTGATATGTGCCCATCCTTACCGTATTATGCGTAATGCGGATCTTACCATCGATGAAGATGAGGCAGAGGATCTGCTGGTGGAGATCCAGCGTCAGTTAAAGAAACGTCAGTGGGGTGAGGTTATCCGTCTGGAAGTAGAGGATAAGATGGATGAACGTCTGCTGAAGATCCTGAAGACGGAATTTGATATCAAAGAGGCAGATATTTTTGAGATAAACGGACCTCTGGATCTTACCATGCTTATGAAAGTATATGGTGCGGATGGCTTTGATGCTTACAAGACACCGAGATATCAGCCGGCACCTGTACCGGAATTTCAGAATGAGAAGGATATTTTCCAGGTGATACGTGAGGGCGATGTATTCCTGCATCATCCTTATATGAGTTTCGATCCTGTTGTAAATTTCGTGCGTCAGTCAGCGAAAGATCCGGATGTTCTGGCTATTAAACAGACTCTGTATCGCGTCAGCGGCAATTCACCGATCATTGCTGCCCTTGCGCAGGCAGCAGAAAACGGCAAACAGGTTTCCGTACTGGTAGAGCTGAAAGCACGTTTTGATGAAGAAAATAATATTGTATGGGCGAAGAAGCTGGAGAAGGCAGGATGTCATGTAATTTATGGTCTGGTAGGCCTTAAGACACACAGCAAGATCACACTGGTTGTGCGCAGGGAAGAGACAGGAATCCGCCGTTATGTGCATCTGGCAACCGGAAACTACAATGATTCCACTGCCAAACTCTATACAGACTGCGGTATCTTTACCTGCGATGAACGTTTTGGTGAAGATGCAACAGCAGTATTTAACATGCTCTCCGGATATTCTGAACCGAAAAGTTGGAATAAGCTGATCGTAGCACCAATCTGGATGAAGGACAGGTTCTTAAGCCTGATTGAACGTGAGGCAGAGAATGCGAAGAAAGGACTTCCGGCGTTGATCCGCGCAAAGATGAATTCTCTCTGTGATCCGAAGATTATTGCTGGATTGTATTATGCATCTTCCTGCGGAGTTCAGGTGGAGCTTCTGGTAAGGGGTATCTGCTGTCTGAAAGTAGGAGTGCCGGGAATCAGTGAGAATATTCATGTCCGTTCTATTGTAGGGGAATTTCTGGAGCATAGCCGTATTTTCTATTTTGAAAACGGTGGAAACCCGGAAATTTATATGGGAAGTGCGGACTGGATGCCGCGTAACCTTGACCGCAGGGTAGAGATTGTTTTCCCTGTGGAAGATGAGAAGATTAAGAAAGAGCTGGAGCATGTACTTGATCTGGAGTTTAAGGATAATGTAAAAGCTCATATCCTGCAGCCGGATGGAACTTATGTGAAGCCGGATAAACGAGGCAAAGCCCAGATTAACTCTCAGATGGAATTCTGTATTGAGGCAACTGAGAAAGCAGCACTTCATAAACACGAAGAAAAGAAATCCCGCGTATTCATTCCGGCAGAGCCTGCGGAGGATATAGAGGAATAAGAAACAGTCAGAAACAGAAATAAATAACTGGGAAATGCCATGGAAAGCGGTGGAGCTGCCATGGCATTTCTTCTCTGGGACGAAAAAAATCAAAAAATTTTTTTGTGGCAAAAACCGCATAAATACAAGGGCTTTTTGAACGAAAAATTCGAGTAAAAATCAAAAAAAATTGAAAATTTTTTTGAAAAAAGTACTTGCATTTTAGAAAAAGATGGTGTATATTAAACGAGTCGACAGCGAAGAGCGAACGACAGATAAACAAATGGCCAGTTGGTCAAGGGGTTAAGACGTCGCCCTCTCACGGCGAAAACACGGGTTCGATTCCCGTACTGGCTGCTACAAAATAGTGAGAATTTAACCAGAGCTTAGGCTCTGGTTACTTTTTTTGTCAGGGATTTCTCCTGACATGTTGTATGTCTTCGCAGACAAAAATGATTCACGAACCTGGAGCTTTCATCTGACAATAGAGGAGTAATACTTGGAAAGGAAGAACGATATGGCCACGGATGAAGAACTTTATGGGCAATATCTGTGCGGTGATGAGACAGGACTTGAACTGTTGATAAAAAAAATACGGTGATCCGCTGACCTTATACATTGATGGTTATCTGCATGACGTCCACGAAGCGGAGGACTTAATGATGGAAACCTTTTCCTGGCTGTTTATGAAAAAGCCCCGCATCCGGGATGGATGTTTTAAGGCTTACCTCTATAAAGCAGCGCGTCACATGGCATTACGCCACAAAAGCAGACGGCGGATTATCTTCAGTCTTGACAACCTGACCAGAGAACCGGAGGCACAAACGCTGGTAGAGGAAGTCGTCCGCACAAAAGAGCGAAACCAGATCCTGCATCTCTGCATGGACGAGTTAAATCCAGATTATAGGGAGGCTCTTTATCTGACCTATTTTGAGGGCATGAGCTATCAACAGGCAGCTGAGGTTATGGGGAAAAGTGTAAAGCAGATCACAAATATGGTGTACCGGGGGAAAAGAGCGTTTACGCGGATTATTGAAACGGGAGGGTATTACAAATGCTGAAAGATGAGGAACGGATTGCTGAGGTAAAACGGCGTATTGCAAAAAAAGAACAACAGCAGAGAATGCGGCGCAGACAGATTATCTCTGCTGTCTGTATAGCGGCATGCTTTGCAGTGATCGTTGGGGTTTCCTTTGCCATGCCCGGTATTGTCGGACAGATTGAACCCGGTACTTCTTCAGGCTTTGAAACTGCGGCAACGATTT
>ENA-OQBL01001119-OQBL01001119.1-human-gut-metagenome-genome-assembly--contig:-NODE-1119-length-11242-cov-6.993342_pt1 | contig 11242 bp, 10 predicted proteins | sample MGYA00242747_ERZ504553 | MGnify/ENA primary metagenome ERZ504553 (study PRJEB26092, sample SAMD00036240) | human gut metagenome | host: Homo sapiens | study: EMG produced TPA metagenomics assembly of...
GACCTGTGGTACGATGTAAAGCCCTATCTGGATGCTCTCCACCGTGCTCCTGAACTGGTGCGCGGTTTTCTGGAAAAGATTCTTGCTCCCAAGCAGGAGCGCACCATGAATGTGCCGCAGCGAAGCCGCAAGCGTGGGCAGGATGTAGAACTTTAAACTGAATTTTTAGATAATATGACAATACAAGGAGAAATGCTTATGGATTTTGACCGTAATTCTATGAACGTCCCTGTGCAATCTTCCGATTATACGAAAAATGTTCTTGCAAAAGGACTCGAATCTCACTACAATGGAGGTGGTCACTCAAACCAATGCCGTCAAGTCTCCGACTGACAGCCCGGAAAACCACGAAGCTGGTGTACACGGTGAACGATATTGCACGAATGCTGGCCATCAGTCTGCGCTCTGCTTACAACCTGTGCAACAGCACCACCGAATTCCGTGTTCTGCGGGTAGGCGGAAGCATCCGTGTACCGAAAGACAGTTTCGATGCGTGGCTCTACCGGGCAGCTTGATAAGGAGGCAAACAGTATGGCATATATTACGAAGCGCGGCAACTCTTACAGCGTCCGATACACCTACGAAGATGAACACGGCAAAAGCTGCGACAAATGGGAAAAGTTTTCCTTCCCACAAAAGAGGAGGCAACGAACCGAAAAAAGCAAATCGAGCATGAACTGACCGCCGGCACGTTCCTGATTCCGTCCTCGGTGACGGTGGCAGAGTTCCTCATGGATTGGCTGCCCAAGCAGTGCAGCAAGCACAAGTGGGCACCCAAAACCTACGAATCCAACCTCTCCACCATCCAAAACCTCATCATCCCCTATATTGGCAGCATGGAGATGCAGAAACTCAAGCCCTACCACATGGAAAACCTCTATACGACCTTGAGCAAAACGCCCTGCGGTTCGTATATCGAGGGAAAAAAGCAGGAACTGACCAAAAAGCAGAAGCAGCGGTTCCTTTCCGGCACGACTATCCACGAGGTTCATCGGCTGCTGGGTACAGCGTTCCAGTATGCCGTAGAGTGGGGCATCCTGATTAAAAGTCCTGTTCCCGTGGACAGCCCCAAGAAGTCCACGCAGGAGCGCATCATCTGGACGGTAGAGGAAATGCGAGCAGCTCTGGACAGCATGGAGGACCCCATCCTGCATCTGGCAGTCCACCTCACGCTGGTGGGCGCACTGCGAGAGGGCGAGATCGTAGGTCTGACCCCGGAGGATATTGACTTTGATGCAGCGGATGGCATCGGAACATTCCGTATCAACAAGTCCATGCAGCGGGTGCGAAAAGAAGCCCTGAACCAAGTGGACGATGGCTGCATCATCAAGGTATTCCCGGACAAGCTGGAACGCAGCACCACTTCCCTCATCCTGAAAAGCACCAAAACGGCATCCTCCTGCCGCACCATCTTCATGACCTCTGCTCTGAAAGAGGAATTGAAGAAGTGGCTGAATCAGTTAGCGGCAGACGAGATGAAAGACCCGGCACGCTACCGTGACAGCGGAATGCTGTTCCGTCTGCCCAATGGTCTGGCGGTGGAGCCTGTACTGATTCGCAAGAAGTTCCTCAAATGGCAGGATGCACACCCGGAGTTCCCGCGTATCGTGTTCCATGGCCTGCGGCATTCCAGCGCAACCTATCAGCTGATGATCTCCGGCGGCGATGTGAAGGCCGTTCAGGGAACCACTGGACACGCTACGGCAGATATGCTGGTGAACACCTACGCCCATATCCAGCAGTCCTCCCGTGTAGAACTGGGCAAGAAGTTTGAGGAAGGTTTCTACGCTAAACAGGAAAGCCCCAGCCCGCAGGCTGTACCCGCCGCAGGCGAACCGACCATCTCTATGACCGCTCTGCTGGAACTTTTGAAGAATGCAGACCCCGAAGTAAAGGCGCAGCTCCGTCTGGCTCTGCTGACCTGATGCAAAATCCGACACGCATTTTCAAGCAATTTCGCCCCTTGCAAAATCTGCTGGCGAAAACTACGACCGTGCAAAAACCGTGCATTGACCGTGCAAGCCCCGATTTTTCGGGGTTACATAACAAAAAAGAACGCCAAATCTTACGATTTGACGTTCAATATCTGGTGCACCTCCAGGGACTCGAACCCTGGGCCCACTGATTAAGAGAAACCAACGTGCAACAATCGTCAATTCCCAGAATTGCGTAAATTCGTTATTTTTATCGTTTCACCGTAAATTTGCATTTTGCATCTGCTGCATTCTTTGCATCTGTTATCCCTTCTTGCATCCGTTATCCAGCCGTTCCGGTGTGCAAAAAGTGTGCAAAAATGTGCAGAACCAAAATCAGCCCCTTAAAACAGGTATCGGATTTTTATGCAATGGGGTGAAAACAGGTCTGTTTCATCCGGCGAAAGGCACACTCTATATCACCAATTTATACCACACATCAAATGTACATCAACAATTTGATTCTTGGCAGGGATATGGACAATCGAACTGACACCACCTTATATAAAAGGAGTTTTCCCATGAACAAACTGCTTTCCTGCCGCTACAACATGGACACTAACCGGGTAGAAGCCCGGTTCGCTGATGGCTCTGCCGTTGCCATCGACTGCGTCGCCATCGAGGACGAGTACGGCAGCACCCCGGCACAGCGGGCGGAGCTGGACTGGCTGCTGTGCAACAGGCCGCTGGAGTACGCACAGCTTGTGCTGGGAGGAGAGATGGAGCACTATCTCTCGCTGGGATGCGACCACGGCAGGCTGGAAGATTAAGTCCCTATAAAGAACACGATGCCCACCGACCTATGGTTTGCCATAAGCTGGTAGCATCGCTTCTTATCCATAAGCAACTCGCTCTTTTCGGCTAACGCTTTTTTGTAAATGTTTCCCTTGCAGAATCTTTCCAGATTCTCTATAATAAGAAAGAGCTTTATAAATCTTCTTTCAAATGTTGAATCTGCTCTTGGAGGTGAGTAAGCCCATGACCGGCAGCGGCGCAAATAACCGTGATGTTAAAAAAAATCAACCGCATCCGAACGATTCGCAGCATTTTTTCCTGCGACCGAATCTCGCAGCCGGAACTTGCGGCAAAAGTCAACAACAGCTGGCCGACCGTATTGCAGAATGTCAAAGAACTGATGGCGATGGGACTGGTGCAGGAGGTCGGCACCTTTGAATCTACCGGTGGGCGCAAGGCGAGAGCATTTGCTCCCGTGCGGAATGCCAGACTTGCGGTCGGACTGGAGATCACCCAGAATCATGTCGGAGCAGTTCTGGTCGATCTGTCCGGTAACCTTCTCCACTATGAGCGCAAAAAGCGTCTTTATGAGCGGTCGGACATCTATGCGGAAATGCTTGCCAGAATCGTGCAGGGGCTGATTGAAAAAGAGGGCTGCCCGGTCGAAAAAATCTTGGGCGTCGGCATTTCGCTGCCCGGTATTCTGGACAAAGAGGGGCAGACATTGGTTTACTCTCATGCCTTGGGTCTGCGGAATGTTCCTACCGAAGAATTCAGCCGTTACATCCCGTTCTCCTGCCGGTTCATCAACGACGCGAACGCTGCCGGACTTGCTGAAGTGCGCGACCTCGAATCTCCCCGCAGCCTTGTCTACCTTTCTCTGAGCAACAGTGTCGGCGGTGCGATTCTGACCGGTGGAGCGCTCTATGGCGGCGACCATCTTCGTGCCGGAGAGTTCGGGCACAACACGCTCGTTCCCGATGGCCGCCCCTGCTACTGCGGAAAAAAGGGCTGTCTGGATGCCTATTGCTCTGCAAAAGTCCTCTCCCAGCTGACCGACGGAAATCTTGCACTATTCTTTGACGGGTTGCGCTCCGGCAATGCAGCTTTGCAAACGGCATGGAATGAATACCTTTCTTACCTTGCTGTAGCAGTCAATAATCTGCGCATGACCTTCGACTGTGATGTAATTGTTGGCGGCTACGTTGGCGGCTTTCTGGCAGAGTTTGGCGAACCGCTCCGGGAAATGCTGGTCGAGCGTAATACGTTTGAGCCGGACAGTTCCTACCTGAAGTTCAGCCGCTATAGGCTGGAAGCCTCTGCGCTGGGAGCCGCTCTGCTCCATATCGAAGCCTTTATTCAGAACCTATAAACCTTCCCATCGAGGACGGCACCTGCCGTCCTCGATTTTTTGCACAATTTCGCCGCTTTTTCCTTGTGCAGTTCTCCGAATCCGCGAAAAAGGGCTTGACTTTGGTTGTGCGGTGTGTTAATTTGTAGTAACATTCATAAACACTTTATAAAAGTCAATAAACAAATAAAAACGGAGGTCATCTTATGAAAGGCACAATGAAAGTTGCAGTCATGAACGGCATCGGCAAGATGGGCTACACCACCCGCCCGATCCCCACACCCAAAGAGGACGAAGTTCTTGTCAAGCTGGAATACGTTGGCATCTGCGGCAGCGATATGCACTACTATGAAACGGGTGCGATCGGCAATTATGTGGTCAAGCCACCGTTCGTGCTGGGCCACGAGCCGGGCGGCACAGTCGTGGAAGTTGGCAGTGCTGTCAAGCATCTGAAAGTTGGCGACCGCGTTGCGCTGGAGCCGGGCAAGACCTGCGGTCACTGCAAGTTCTGCCGTGAGGGCAAATACAACCTCTGCCCGGATGTTGTGTTCTTCGCTACCCCGCCGGTAGACGGTGTTTTTCAGGAGTATGTGGCACATGAAGCAAACCTCTGCTTCAAGCTACCGGACAACGTAAGCACCATGGAAGGTGCGCTGATCGAGCCTCTGGCCGTTGGTTTCCACGCCGCCAATCAGGGCGGTGCTCATGCCGGTCAGACTGCGGTGGTCATGGGTGCAGGCTGCATTGGTCTGGTCTCCATGATGGCGCTGAAAGCCGAGGGTGTTTCCCGTGTTTACGTTGTAGATATCATGCAGAAGCGTCTGGATAAGGCTCTTGAACTGGGTGCAGACGGTGTGATCAACAGCCGCGAAAAGGATGCTGTCCAGACGATTCTCGACCTGACCGATGGTCTGGGCTGCGACCTCGTTATCGAGACTGCTGGTACAGAAATCACTACCCGCCAGGCCATTGAGATGGCGCAGAAGGGCGCAAACATCGTTCTGGTTGGTTACTCCAAATCCGGCGAGATGACCCTGCCTATGAGCCTTGCACTGGACAAGGAACTGACCTTCAAGACCGTGTTCCGTTATCGCCACATTTACCCCATGGCGATTGATGCCGTTGCTTCCGGCAAAATCAATCTGAAGGGCATTGTGACCAACATCTTTGACTTTGACGACATCCAGAATGCCATGGACAAGAGCATTTCGGACAAGGCCAACATCGTCAAAGCAGTGGTGAAGATTGCGGAGGAAACGAAGGTATGAGCTTTCCGCAGGTTCTGACCGGTGTGGCGCACATTGGCATCCCAACAAATGATCTCGACAAGACCATTGTATTTTACAAGAAGCTGGGGTTTGTTTCTGCGCTGGAAACGGTGAACAAAGCCGCCGGGGAGCGCGTTGCGTTTCTTCAGCTTGGCGATCTGATGATCGAAACCTATGAAAACCATCGTGCGGCGGAAAAGGCCGGAGCAATCGACCATGTAGCTCTGGCAACGACCGATATCGAAGCCGCCTTTGCTGCGGCAAAAGAGGCAGGGATGCACCTGCTACATTCCAGCATCCAGTCACTGCCGTTCTGGGAAAACGGTGTTCGCTTTTTCATGGTCGAAGGCCCGAATAAAGAGAGAATAGAGTTCTGCCAGAAATTATAAGCATCGCGTCAAGAGGAGAAAGGAGCGCGCCGTATGAGTTACACAGCAGAGCCGAAGCAGCAGGATACGAACATCAAAGTCCCTCTGATCAGTAAAATCGCTTACGGCATGGGCGATGTGGGCTGCAACTTCAGCTGGATGTTCGTTGGCAACTTCTTGATGATTTTTTACACCGATGTCTGCGGCATCAGCATGGCGGCAGTGTCCCTCCTGATGCTGGTCTCCCGCTTCTGGGATGCCATCAATGACCCCGTGATCGGTTCGCTGAGCGACCGTACCCGTTCCCGCTGGGGACGCTACCGTCCATGGCTGTTGTTCGGCGCGCCGGCAACTGCTGTGGTGCTCGTGCTGACGTTCTGGGCGCACCCCACATGGTCAGACAGTGCTAAGAGCCTGTATATGTACATTACTTACTGTGTACTGGTTCTGGGCTATACTTGCGTGAACATCCCTTATGGTACGCTCTGCGGCACCCTGACCCAGAACATCGAGGAGCGTGCGAAAATCAACACCTCCCGCTCCGTCTGTGCCATGATCGCCATCAATATCATCAACATCATCACCCTGCCTTTGATCTCTGCTTTTGGCGGTGATAATGCAGCACGGGGATATCTTCTGGTGACCGTCCTTTACGGCGGTATCTTCACCCTCTGTCACTGGTTCTGTTTTGCCAAAACCAAAGAGGTCGTCCAGCCCCCGGAGCGGAAAAAAGTCTCACTGAAAAAGCAGTTGGATGCAGCGCTTCAGAACAAGCCCTACCTGATTGCACTGGCGGGTCAGTTCCTGTTCGGTGTAACGCTGTATGGCCGCAATGCCGACCTGCTCTATTACTTCAAATATGTGGAAGGCAACGAGAATCTGTTTACCATCTACTCGATGATCCTGATCGTTCCCTCCATTCTGGGTGCTGCGGCATTCCCCTTCGTGTTTGAAAAGCTGGGCAACAAAGGGCACACCGCTTCCCTTTTCGCTGCCGGAACCGGCGTTTCCCTGATTGCGCTCTATTTCTTCAGTGCAGTTTCTTCTCCCATTCCGTTCTATACATTCGCTGCACTGTCCCAGTTCTTCTTCTGTGGATTCAATACCGCCATTTACGCCATCGTTCCCGACTGCGTGGAGTATGGCGAGTGGAAAACCGGTGTCCGCAACGATGGTTTCCAGTACGCATTCGTTTCACTGGGGAACAAGCTGGGCATGGCGATTGGCACCTCTGCGCTGGCTGGTGTGCTGAGTACATTGAGTTTTGCCCCCAATCAGGTGCAGAATGCTGCCGTGCAGAATGCGATGCACTATGCATTCTCGCTGCTTCCCGGTGTGCTGTGGCTGATAACAGCGATTGTCCTGTTCTTCTACCGAATCAGTAAGCGTTCGTATAACCAGATTATGTCCGAACTGAACGCTAAAAAAACAGGTTGAGGTGATACCATGTTTGATGTTGTAGCTTTGGGAGAAAGCCTGATCGACTTTACCCCGAACGGAACCAATGCACAGGGCATCGAATTGTTTGCCCGGAATCCCGGCGGTGCACCCGCCAATGTCCTTGCCATGAATGCCCGTCTGGGCGGCAAAACAGCATTCATCGGAAAAGTCGGCAAAGACGGATTTGGCGATTTTCTCCGCCAGACCCTTGTGGAAAGCAGCATTGATGTGTCCGGTCTGGTGATTGACGAAAAGATTCCCACGACCCTTGCCTTCGTACAGCTTGACAGCAAGGGAGACCGCTCCTTTACCTTTTACCGGAACCCCGGTGCCGATGTGATGCTGACTTCGGCAGAAGTCAACAGGAATCTGATCGACGATGCTGCCATCTTCCATTTCGGCTCTGTCTCTCTGACCGCCGACCCGAGCCGCACCGCCACGTTGGAAGCTGCGCGGTATGCACGGCAGCAGGGCAAGCTGGTCAGCTTTGACCCCAATTACCGTCCGCTTCTGTGGGAGCACCCGGCAGATGCCGTTGTCCAGATGCAGGAAGGTGTCACGCTGGCGGATCTTCTGAAAGTTTCCGAGGAAGAAATGCAGCTTATCACAAACGAAAGCGACCTTGCCCGCGGCTCACAAGCCCTGCTCGAAATGGGGCCATCTCTTGTGCTGGTATCGCTGGGTGCAAAGGGTGCTTATTACCGGAACGCTGTGGGCGCAGGGCATCTTCCCACCTATGATGTGCCTACCGTGGACACGACGGGTGCAGGCGATGCTTTCATGGGCGCAATTCACTACCAGCTGCGGAGAAAAGCTGCGGAGGATTTGCGTACCCTCCCTGCATTTGAGCTTGAAGAAATCGTCCGCTTCGGCAATGCAGCGGGCAGTCTGACCACGACAAAGGGCGGCGCAATCCCTGCAATGCCCTCCATGGTGGAAATTCAGAACTGCATTGCCTCTATCCCACTGATGTAAAAGAAAGGATACCCTATGACAAAATTACAGATCAGAATGCGGCAGGTCGATCAGGTCAAGGACTTTGTAGATTTGCTGTCCAAATATCCCTATGAGATGGACTTAGTCTCCGGGCGATATACCATTGATGCCAAATCCCTGCTTGGCATTTACAGTCTCGACCTGAGCAATCCGCTTACCCTTGTGATTTATTCCGATTCCTGCGAAGAACTGCTGACACAGCTCCATGCGCTGCTCCCAGATTGCATCGTCTGATTTTCTACGCTTTTCTCCTTCTTCCATTTGCACCGTTCAATTCTGGTTCTCCTTCACCAGAATCGGGCGGTGTTTTGATTTGTATAAGTCCTACGATCACCGCATTCCCTTAATAAATTTTGCAAGCCCATATTGATGTGCCTCATTGCCTTGTCAAGAGGGCTGGCACCGTCCAGCCCTCTCTCTTTTTGCCAAGGTTTCCCTCACGTTTTCTTGCACACTGCCGAAAGTGACGTATTCTCAAAACTTTTTGTTGACACGGCTCGATTTTTGTGGTAATCTATCCCAACAATTGAATATAACATATTTTTACATATTCGTTCAGACCCTGCGGGGCTGAACATTTTGGCTTTCAGCCGTTACATAACCGACTAGCATGACCTTCCAGAAAAAGCGAAGGCAGGGCTGGTCTGTTCTGTGACGGCTTTTTTGTTGCCGTTTTGCCCGTTGGACCTTGAAAACCGCATGACCGTCTGCATGGGATACCCGGCGATGACCCTGAGAAGGAGAGCCGGAAAACGCCGCCGGAAGGGGGCAGGAAAGCCATGCAGGGAGAACGGCAGGACGTTGATTTCCCAGTTGCGGAGAAAAACGATGTGGTCAAATTGACCACATCGTTTTCCGTAGCGCCAACGAAAGGATGGAATGCCTATGAGTAATTTTACCCCCGCATGGTTCAAGAAGGGCTTTTTCAACGAATCCCTGTTCTGTGACGATTTTCTGAGCACCCACCAACTGCTTTACTCGAATGGCGCATTTTTCACCCCGGACGGCAGAATGGTGGACCCCATGCCCCTGCGGTGTGAGATCTTCGAGATGATGCGTGAATACGTCGGGGCAAACCTTGCCAAGAAGGTCACCAATGTGGTAGACGTGCTGAAACTGGCGGCACAGGTGGAGGACTTCCCGCCCGTCACTGACCGTATTGCACTGGCAAACGGCACCCTGTATCTGGACGGCACTTTTCAGGAGGGCAAGCCGGAGATCGTCCGCAACCGGCTCCCGGTCAAATATGACCCGAAAGCCCCACAGCCTGTCCATTGGCTGCAGTTCCTGTCCGACCTGCTCTACCCGGAGGACATTCCCACGGTGCAGGAGTTCATCGGCTACTGCCTGATCCCCAGCAACAAGGGGCAGCGCATGATGGTCATCAAGGGCAACGGCGGCGAGGGAAAGTCGCAGATCGGTGTGGTGCTGTCCCGGCTGTTCGGCTGCAACATGAAGGATGGCAGCATCGGCAAGATCTCGGAGAACCGCTTTGCCCGTGCTGACCTCGAGCACACCCTGCTTTGTGTGGACGATGATATGCGGATGGAAGCCCTGCGCCAGACCAACTATGTCAAGTCCATCGTGACCGCGCAGGGGCAGATGGATTTGGAGCGCAAGGGCAAGCAGAGCTATCAGGGCTGGATGTACGCCCGCCTGCTGGCGTTCAGCAACGGCGACCTGCAGGCTCTGTATGACCGCTCGGATGGCTTCTACCGCCGCCAGCTCATTCTGACCACCAAGGACAAGCCCCTGTCTCGTGTGGATGACCCGGACATTGCCGAGAAGATGGCGGCAGAGGTCGAGGGCATCCTGCTGTGGGCATTTGAGGGCTTGCAGCGGCTGGTGAAGAATGGCTTCCAGTTCACCGAGAGTGACCGTGCCAAGCGGAACCGGGAACTGGTGAAGCGGGACAACAACAATGTGTTCGATTTCCTCGAATCCGAGGGCTACATCCGCCTGAAGGCGGATGCCTGCACCAGCTCGAAAGAGCTGTATGAGGTCTACAAAATGTGGTGCGAGGAGAACAGCCTGAACGCCATCAAGTCCCGTGGATTCAGCGATGCGCTGATCGCCAACCAGCGCAGGTATAATCTGGAATCTACCAACAACATCGTCAACTCGTCCGGGCGGCGTGTCCGGGGCTTTGTGGGCATCGAAGCCCTTGTGCAGCCTGACCTCACCCCCAATGGCTGGCGGGCATGACCCACTTTTGATCCCCCCTATATGGTGCGTTTTCGGTCTTTCACTGCGTACGTGCGTACAGAGAAAGCCGCCTGCTGCGTACGCACGTACGCAGCAAAACGCCAAAGTTCTCCTTTATAGGGGGGTCTTGGCAAAGTGTCAGGTTGACAGTTTGCCAAAATCAGAGGGTCAAAATGACCCTCTGAAAAACCGGACGAGCTGTCCTTCAGGGCAGCTTGCCCGGAGCAAGAGTGCAGAGAGCGCAGCTCTTTGCCCCAGTGATATGATGCTGTGCGTCATATCCTACTGGGTATTATCTGGCGCAAAATGGCGGCAGATCCAGCAGCTCCGCTGCTGCATTCTCCCACGCCAAGAAGTCGAAATGGAGGGATGCTTATCTGAAACTGACACGACACAACGGACGAGCCGGAGCACACGGCACTTACAACCCCAAGCACAATGACCGCAGTTTCAACCTTGCCAACAGTGAGCACATCGACCCGGAACGAGCCAAGGGCAACATCTACTGGGACTGCTTTCACGGTTTCCGTTCGGCTCTCGCTCCACCCGACCCGGATGATCTGGCGGCGACTTTCTCGGAGGTGGAACGGCAATTCTATGAAACCCACTACACTGCCTTTGTCGAAGCCAAACGAGCGCAACGCCAAGATCCGGCACACAGAGCGCAACCGATCCATTCCCGACCTGCTGTCCAGCCGCAAGACCTGCCCGGAAGAGACCATCTACCAACTTGGAACGCTGGATGAACACGCTTCGGCAGAGGTCTTGCTGAACATTGTCACCGAGTTCATTGAGGAGTTCAAGGCTAAATTCGGCGACCATGTTCATGTGCTGGACTGGGCACTGCATCTGGACGAAAGCACACCCCACATCCACGAGCGTCATGTGTTCGACTGCGAGAACAAG
>ENA-OQBL01001120-OQBL01001120.1-human-gut-metagenome-genome-assembly--contig:-NODE-1120-length-11236-cov-2.951301_pt1 | contig 11236 bp, 9 predicted proteins | sample MGYA00242747_ERZ504553 | MGnify/ENA primary metagenome ERZ504553 (study PRJEB26092, sample SAMD00036240) | human gut metagenome | host: Homo sapiens | study: EMG produced TPA metagenomics assembly of...
AACCCTTTCTCATAGAGAATCGGGTTCGAGTACGAACTGTATGGTGGAGAATTAGGGACTCGAACCCCAGACCCCCTGCGTGTGATGCAGGTGCTCTAACCAGCTGAGCTAATCCTCCATATTTTGTGTTTGTTTTGCGCTCCGAATTGGAACGTGATTATTATAGCACGGCCTTTGCCAAAATGCAAGCCCTAATTTTAAAAAAATTTCAAAGTTTTTTTCCGCGCGGCATTCCGGTTGCGCTCCGGGGCAAAATCGTGTATACTGAGGGCGGAAACGTTCCGCATGAAAAGAGGTTTTTAAAATGTTGACACTGCGTGGAATTATTACCCTGCTGGTGCTGGCCGTCCTGTTTGCACTGGCCGTTGTGTGGATTTCCAAGAACGGCGGCTGGAAGGGTGAGGGCTGCGGCGGCAACTGTGCATCCTGCCACAGCCGCTGCGAAAACCCGGAGCGCAAAAAGCCGTAACGCTTAAAGCACCCCCGTCTGCTCTGATATATGCCCCTATTCCGGACAACCGGAATGGGGGCATTTTCATGAAATAGAGATGCGAGCGCAAAAAGAAATGCATTGAATTACATCGACAAGCAACCGGTCGAAAGAGAAACAACATTCCCACAAAGGCGATGCAGGTGATGACGCAGAAGGCCAGCACATACGCCGAGTGATTCCATTCTCCGAATATACAAAAGCCGCTGGCTTCCTGTTACAGAAACCAGCGGGAGTTGATGCTTTCTTGGTGCTTTTTTCAGGCGCTCACGCAGAACCCTGCGTGGATTTCAGGACATCCGCCGGGGCGCTCAGCCCAGGTCCTCGCCGTTGCTCTCGATGACCTTTTTGTACCACCAGAAGCTGTCCTTGCGGTAACGTTTGAAGGTGCCGGTGCCGTCATCGTGGGCGTCCACATAGACAAAGCCATAGCGCTTGCGCAGCTCACCGCTGCCGGCGCTGACCAGGTCGATGCAGGACCACATCGTGTAGCCCATCAGGTCAACACCTTCCTCCACGGCTTCCTTCATGGCAGCAATGTGGCGTTTCATGTAGTCCACACGATACGGGTCGTGGATGGTGCCGTCTGTTTCCAGCGTGTCCTGTGCGCCCAGACCGGTTTTCGATCACAAGCAGCGGCAGCTGATAGCGGTCGTACAGTTCATGCAGGGCACGCTTGAAGCCCACCGGGTCGATCTGCCAGCCCCATTCGCTGGCATCCAGATAGGGGTTTTTGATGCTGCCCATCATGTTGCCCTTTACGGTCGCATCCACTTCATGGGTCGTGATGCAGCTGGAATTGTAGTAAGAGAACGCCATGTAGTCCACCTTACCGGCCGCAAGGTCTGCTTTATCTTCCTCGGAGACATTCATCACGACGCCTTCCTTGTCGAAGATCGACTTTGCATAGCTGGGGTAGTAACCGCGCACAAAGACATCCGAGAACAGATAGAATCCCGCCTGCGCCTCCTGCTGCAGCTTCAGGAAGTCGTTGGGATCGCAGGTATACGGATAGGCAAAGAATCCTGCACACATGCAGCCGACTTTGTTGTCCGGGTCGATCTGATGAGCCAGCTGCACCACCTTTGCCGAGGCCACCAGCTGATTGTGGATCTCTTCATAGCCGCGCTGCAGATCGGCCGTTGTCTTGTGGACCATCTTGCACAACATCAGCGGAACGTTGATCTCATTGAAGGTGTTCCAGATGGTGGCCAGACCCTTGTACTCAGTCAGGCAGACCCTTGCAAACTCGACGTATTCGTCGATCAGCTTCCGGTTCGACCAGCTGCCCCAGTCCTCGATGTAAAAAGCCGGCATATCGTACTTGTACAGCGTGACCACCGGCTCGATGCCATATTTCCGGCACTCTTTGAGCACATCGCGGTAGAACTCCACGCCTTTCTGGTTCACGCCCTTTTCCACACCGTAGGGGTAAATGCGTGCCCAGGAGATCGAGAGATTCAGCGCCCTGAAGCCCATCTCACCCAGCAGGGCGATGTCCTCCTTGTAGTGATGGTAGAAATCCGTTGCCTTGTGGTTGGGGTAAAAAACGCCATCCTTCAGGATGTACTTTGCCCCTTTGGGCAGCATGCCGCTCATCACCGGAACCTTGCCCTCGGTGCCGTCCGGCATCCGATAGCAGGCCACACGCATGCTGTTCTTATCTGCCCCCAGAAGATAGTCTGCCTCCGTGGGAGACTTGCCGTCCTCATCCCAGGCACCTTCGATCTGCGCAGCGCTGCTGTCGGTGTTTTTATCTTCTGCGGCAGAAAAAAACTCCCCCTGTTTCCGAAACGGGAAATCAGGGGGAGTTGATGCTTTATTTTGTGCTTTTTCAAGCGCTCACACAAAAACCTTGCGAAGATTTTTATGCAGCAGCCCCTTTCGGCTTACTTCATGGGGGACAGAGAATATCCGGGGCAGCGCTTCACAAGCGCAGCCTTTAGTGCAGTTCGGGCCAGTAGTCCTTATTGGCAACGATCAGGTCATCCAGAATCTCCTTGGCTACCTTGGCGCTGGGCACGGTCTTGCTCAGGGTCAATGCCTGCCACATCTTCTGGTAGCTGTGCTCGCAGTAGGCCTCGACCACCAGCTTTTCCACGGCGACCTGCTGGTTCATCATGCCCAGCTGGAAGGTCGGGATCTCACCCTGACACAGAGGCTCCGGACCATCGTTGCCCACCAGACAGGGCACCTCCACCATGGCATGGGGATCAAAGTTGCTGATAGCACCCTTGTTCTCCACAATGCAGAGCATCCGCTCGTGGGTGTTGTAGGCGATAGCGCGGGCCAGGTCCACGATAAAGCTTGCATGGTTGTCGATGCTGAACTCGTCACCGTGGAACTCCCCGGAGGCAGTAATGGCACGGGCAGCACCAAACACGGTCTTTTCACGGCCGTCGATGACCTCGTTGGCACGGGTGTAGTTGGGATCGCTGTGCTCCACCACATAGTCCGGGAACAGATAGTACTTCAGGTAGGTGTTGGGCAGGCAATCCGGGGTAACAGCCTGCAGGTCTGCCGCCTTGCGGTGGGTCTCCTGCCAGCTGGCATCCATGTGCTGGGTCTCAATGGCCTTCTGGGTCAGATAGCCGTTTTTGCTGACATAGTCAATGAGCTGGGGGGTGTAGTCGGTGCCGTCCTTGTCCTTCACGCTGGTCCACCAGCCAAAGTGGTTCAGGCCGTAGTACTTCACGTCCAGGTCCTTGGGGGTCTTGCCCACGATGTAGCTCATGCGGCGCAGGGTGCCCACCGGCATATCGCAGATGTTGATGATCTTGGAGTTGGGCCGCAGCACACGGCAGGCCTCTGCCACGATGGAGGCAGGGTTGGAGTAGTTGAGCATCCAGCAGTTGGGGCTGTACTTTTCCATGTAGTCGATCAGCTGCATGATGTCGGGAATGCTGCGCATGCCATAGGCCATGCCGCCGGGGCCGCAGGTCTCCTGACCCACTACGCCGTGGCGCAGGGGGATCTTTTCGTCCTGCTCACGCATGGGATAGCCGCCGCTGCGGATGTGTGCCATGCAGAAATCCACATCGGTAAAGGCCTCTTCGGGATCGGTGGTATAGCTGAAGGCCACATCCGGAGCAACTTTCTTCATGGCCAGCGCCACAGCATCGGCAATGACCTTCTGACGCTCGGGGTTATTGTCGTACAGCTTCAAGCTGCGGATCGGGAACCGATCCAGACTGTGCATCAGCATCATAACGATACCCGGCGTATAGGTACTGCCGCCGCCGGCGATCACAATAGAAAACTTTTTCATGGAATATTACCCTCCCTCTTACTGGATGTTTTGATATGGGTGTTGGAATGCAAGATTTTATTCTTCGCCGCTGAGGCCCAGCTCAGCGTCCACTGCCTTGCGGACAGCGTTGACCTTCAGGCCGTAGACCACCTGGACATTTTTGGCCCTTGTGGATCACGGCAGAAGCACCGGTCTGGTTTTTACAGCACATCGTCCTGGACCTTGTTGGGATCTGCCAGCTCGGTACGCAGACGGGTGTAGCAGTTGGTGACCTTCAGGATGTTGTCCTTGCCGCCCAGAGCCTCCACGATGACAGCAGCGTCCACGGTGTTGTCTGCAGCAGGGGCAGCAGCGGTGCCGTTCTCAGCAGCCACCTTGGCCTTGTACTCGGACTTGGAGTGGAGCTTCATCTCCATGCCCTCTGCCTCACGGCCCAGGGTGTGGAGGTTCATCTTGACGATCAGCACGCGGAAGATCACATAGTACAGGAAGAAGTACAGCACGCCCACAGCGATGTAGACAGGCCAACGGGTCTTGGCAATGCCCAGAGGCAGGTTGTACAGCAGGAAGTCGATGAAGCCGTTGGGGCCGATGGCACGGCAGCCCAGCAGGTTCAGCACCACAAAGCTGGAACCAGCCAGAACGGCATGGACCACAAACAGGATGGGAGCCACGAACAGGAAGCTGAACTCGATGGGCTCGGTAACGCCGGCAATAAAGGAGGTGACCGCAGCGGTGATCAGCACAGGCTTGATCTTTTCGCGGTTCTCAGGACGTGCAGTCTGGTACATAGCCAGGCAGGCACCGATCAGACCAAACATCTTGGAGATGCCGCGGGCATCCCAGATGACGGACTGGCTCAGCACAGCAACGGAGGGATCTGCGATCTCGGCGTAGTAGATGTTGCGGGCACCCTCCAGCACCGACCGCCCACAGTGGCAGTGCCGCCCAGAGAGGTGTACAGGAACGGGGTGTAGACCAGATGGTGCAGACCGGTGGGGATCAGCAGACGCTCCAGCGTGCCGTAGATGAACAGGCCAAAGTTGCCTGCGCTGCGGATAAAGCCGCCCAGCGCATTGATGCCAGCCTGTGCATACGGCCACACAAAGGTGAACAGCACAGCCATGACCACCATGACCGGAATCAGCACGATGAACACAAAGCGGGTGCCGCCGTAGATCTGGAAAGCGTTGTTGAACTCGGTCTCGCAGAAGCGGTTGTGGATGTAAGCCACCACGATGCCCAGCAGCAGGCCGATGAACACGCCCATATCCAGCACCTGAACGCCCAGAACCATGGCCTGACCGGTACCGGAAAGGCTGCCCTCTACCAGCATGCCGCGCATATTCATAAACTTGTTCATGGCGTTGAGGAACACCAGGAAAGCCAGCAGAGAGATAAAGCCTGCCTCAGACTTTTTCTTGTTGGCCAGGCCCACGCTGAGGCCCACGCAGAAGATGACGCCCAGGTTGCCCAGGATGGCGTTGAGCGAGCCGGACAGCAGCGTGCCGAAGCCGATGGTGACCGGGTTGTTCAGGAACGGCAGCACCGCCTGCAGCCGGACATTGGTGAACAGGTTGCCCACAGCGATCAGAATACCGGCAATGGGCAGGATCAGAACGGGGATGAACATTGCTTTGGAGAACCGCTGCAATGCATCCATTACCTTATCCTTCATGGGTTGACTCCTTTTCATTTACGATTCCAAAAACCATTCTCCTGGGATGCGTCCATCCCCTGGGACCCGGCCGGGTCTGTGATACTACTATCCCACAAACCAACGCAACTGTAAACAATTTTTGAACAAATGAAAACGCGTTACCCAAAACAGTAACGCGTTTCTATTACTTTTGTTTAAGAACCCATGATTTTTTTCGTGCGAAATGCACAGACATTCTTACTTGATGCCGTTTTCCATGCACAGACGGCGGTACTCGTAGGCGATCAGCTCGATGAGCATCATCACCTGCGGAAAAAAGGTATTGGGCATGGTGTTCTGGTCGTCCAGCTTCCACTGGTTCTCCACCCGGAACCACAGGTCGGCGTACCGGCCCACGCTGTTCTCCTGCTCCCCGGTAATTGCCACAGTGCACACGCCGTTTTCCTGCGCGGTCTTGATCTTGTCGCGCACCATCGAGGTCTCGCCGGATTTGGAGATGCAGAAAAACATCCCCATCCGCTCCAGCGTATTCTCAAAAATGCCCACGGAATCGCCGCCGGTGGCACTGAAGCACAGGATGCCCATGTTCACCAGCTTCTGAGTCAGGTAGGTGGCCACCGTGCCGGAAAATCCGGTACCATAGACAAAGATCATCTTGTCCCGCTGCTCCAGCAGCTTTTCCGCACAGATCTTCAGCTGGGTGTAGGTGTTGTAGTTCAGCAAGGACTGGGTGCTGAAGCCGTTGAGGAAATCTTCCTCCTCCTGCATGGTCTGATGCGGTGTCTCGGTAAAGGAGCGCAGCTTGTAGCACATATCCACAAAGCCACTGTAATTCATCTTGCGCGCCAGCCGCATAATGGTGGAGGTGGAGGTATAGTTCGCCCGCGCCACCCCGCGCACACCCTCGGTCTGTACCGTGTCCAGATGGTCCAGAATGTACTCCAGCACGGTTTGCTCCGTATCGGTCAGATTTTTTTGCCCTGCGTGATTTTTTTACGATGTTCAAAAAATGCACCCCCTGTGCCGGTTTATCCTGCATCGTTCGCCAGCTCTTTTTCTGCGGTCTTAATGGTATCGTACCGCTTATTCATGTAAACGTCAAGAACAGATTTCCGGACGATAGGATTGTTGCCAACAAGGCTTACTGGCCGGAGTTGCACTGATATAGAACGAATGGGTGGCGTTTGCAAGGAGCAATCATGCACAAAACGCCCCCGGCTTCCTGTCATGGAAACCGGGGGCGCTGCAGTTTTATGGGAAACGCCTCAGGCGCTGCAAAGCCTCAGTGCAGCAGAGAGCTGACCCATGCCCGGGCGGCCGTCTTGGCCTGGAGCTTATTGTACATCTTCAGGGTGGTGTTGTACACCTTCTGGCTCATGGCATTGCTGGCGTTGGTGGCGGCAGCCTGCTTGGCCTCAAGCGTGTCAGCGGCGGCAACGGCGGCCTTCATATCGGCGTAGTCGGCCATGATCTCCTGCTGGAGCGCGGCATAGCTGGCCTTGGCTGCTGCCCGATCCTTTGCGGTGACCTGATTGCCATTGCTGCCGTAGGTCAGCAGGTTGGAGAGGGCGTCACGCACGCCGTAGAAGGAGTCGGTCCAGTCGTCCGGGTAGGTATAGTAGCGGCCCTTGGCATCCTGATACCAGACGCCCTCGGTGGGCTGCTCGTCGGAGCGGGTGACCGTGTGGACCGAGACCTTGTAGACATCTGCGGTGTCGGTGGTCAGCATCGGATAGTAAGGGACGAAGGCGTTGTACACGTCGTCGTCAAAAGCGGTCCACTCGGTAATGGCGGTGTTCAGATCGCCGGTGGCGCTCACCTGGAACAGATGAGTCTCCACATTGCCCGTCTTGCCGATGGGCTCGGTCTGAAAGAAGTGGATGGAATCCTCCACCGAGAACTTCTTGGTCAGCTGGATGTTGGAGTAGACCGGGACGATGGCACCGTTCTCACCGACGTTGCTGATAGCAAAGTCGGTCTCGCTGTAGTTGTCCTTCGTAAAGGTGTCGGTGCCGTACAGGTAGTTCAGGCCGGCTGCCATGCGGTCCGATGCGATGTCGCCGTTGTAGGAGGCATCCAGATCGATGACATTGGCAGCGGCGTCGCCCACAAAGGTACCGGCCTTCTGGGCCACGGAAATCAGGTTGGCAGAGGCCACCACATGGTCGGTGTCATCCAGATCGATCTTGCCCATAGCGGCGATGTTGGGCTGCATGAAGACCACGCTGGAGGAGAGCTTCAGGGCAAGGTAGGTGTGGCCCGTCAGGTTCTCCACGAACCAGGTCTCGTTCTGGTCGGCAATGAACACGCCGGAGCCGCCGGCTGCGACCGCGTTGTCGTAGATGGAGGTCAGCAGGGCAACACCCTCGCGGGCCGTGGAAGCTTCGCTCAGCAGCACCGTGGTGATCTCAGCTTCCTCAATGCCGTTGTCCACATAGGGGTCTACGCTCAGCACGGCGTCGGTGCCGTAGAGAGACTCGGTGGCAGAGACCATGACGCCCTTCTCGTTGGTGCCAGCCTCCTCATAGGGGGTGTGCTCGTGGGTGCTGTCGCAGTCCGGGCAGACACCCAGACCGTTGTCGTCCCGGCGGGCGGTGTAGCGGTAGCTGTCGTGGGTGAAGGTGTAGGTAAAGCCGTAGCAGCCCTCGTACACCTCGCCCGCGGTGTGCTTCCCGGCGGGGCTGATGTTGAACAGCTTGTTGTAATCGTTGGTGCCCAGATCCTCGATCCGGCCAAACATGGTGGTGCCGTCCTCGGTGAGGTCGCTGCCGACATAGAGTGCCGTGCAGGCGAAGGCGGAAGGAACCACGGCAAGCGTCATCGCACAGGCGATGAAAGCCGCAGCAATTTTCTTCTTCAAAGACATAATAGTATCGATCCCTCTCTTGTTGATTGTCGGCATTTCGTCGGCAGGTGTATAATACACCCACTTTAATGAAAATACAAGTATTTTCCCAAAATTTTAGCATATATTCATTTTTATATGGTATATATTCATACTGCGTTCTTCATCTGCCCCTCCGTGAGCGCAAAAAATCCGCCCCGGCTTCCTGTTACGGAAAACCGGGGCGGCTCATATACTTTATTGGTGCTCTCTCAAGCTCTCACGCAATTACTTGCGGGGGTTCTTGATGGCAGCCTGGGCAGCGGCCAAAATTGCAGAGCGTTCGGAACAACAGTATGAAATTCAGGAACTACTGTTTTCGCCTTTTGCAATTGCTTCAACCTGATACTGTAATAGGTCCTCCGGCAACATTGAACACTTCTTCTCATCAAGTGTTTTGCGTAGCTTTTGTTCCAATTCCTTAAACAAAAGGTCTTGAAAACACCATGGGCTTGTGCTATTCGAGTACTCTTTAGCTTTTCTCTCAGCCAATGCTTTTTCTTCTCGTAGTTCAGCAATTTTATCTTCCAACTTTGGTGCCCGGCCTATGCACTCTAGCAAACCCTCCAATCGTTTGATTTTCTCTCCTTTTGTATAATATTCTTCAATCATGCTCGCCGCATCCCGTTTCAATGTAGTCTTTGAACGTCCTTCAAATTTAGGATCTGCTGCACACCAAGCATATAACTGATTTAAAAAAATCGCTTGATTTGCAGAGCTTGTATACCATTCAAATGTAGCATTTTCCCAGCTTTGAATCAAATACATCCTTTGAGGATTTTTTTCTAGAGACTCAATGCATTTACAAAGCATTTCATAAGTCTCCCCCCCTAATTCTTCTAAGCTTTTTAGAAGTACTGCATAGTCTTCCGTCGTTGTTGGTTTTTCTTTTCTTAGGCGGTTCTGCACCCATTGATCGTATTTTTGTTTCTCAATGTCGTTTGTCTCTTCGGATTGATTGTGCGCCCAAGCCGTTCTCAATGCTTTAATCGTATCAACACATGCCCTTAAATCTTCAGATGCTTCACACGGATACTCATTATTCTTCAACCAACCTTTTTTCGTTAGCTTGCGAATAATACAGCTGCTGTCTATTACCGCCTTATACAAATTCAAACAGCCTGCCACAAATTTTGCATCTTCACTAAATACATCCACACATGGCTCATAATGACATATCAGAAAAAGATGCTCTGCTATTTTTGTCGGACAAGTTTATTCAACTCTTCTGCAGGAGTATTTGAAAAACAGAATAATTTTCCAGTTTTTTACCTCCGCTCCTGCCCATTATCTTTATATGCCGAGAATCCATTATAGCCAATTCCCAAAATCAGCCCACGCAGATATTCGTTTTCCCGGGGTGGATTGTTCATACTGGTTACACCAACCATACGGTAACGAACCTTGTGCATCCCACTCAAGTAAGGGTCATCTGTTTCCAAATGGATCCAAGCTGTCCTCCCTTCCAGCTTTTCAATCATACCATTATAATGAATTGGACCATCCTGGTCACAATAAATAAATGGAACTCTCATTCTAGGAGATCTAGTAAAGAGATCCACTCCAATACCTTGAATAATCTCCTCACAATTTTTTGAAATCGCGAGTACATTGCAATACCGCCAGCGCTCGAATCAATGAAAAAATCGGCCGTGCGCGATTTCCAACAGTGTTGCTCTGCGCAGCTTCACAGCACAACTCGCTGATATGCCTTATCTCTTTCCATTGAGTTGGTAAGAGTTGAAATTTTCTGTCCTTCTTTTTCCATCAGGCGGTAACCTGTGGCGTTCATCCATACCGCTCTTAGGAGAAGACTCAGTGCAAAGTAATTTCCCTGAATGCATGTTTTATTAGGTTCCTCTTGCATAAATTCTGCAACTTTTCGGCAAGTATTACGCTGCTCTTTCGTAAGTTCTAAGTCGCCAAGCTTCCTGTTTTCTCCCGTAACACCTGCCGCATCCAGTTCTTGCTGGCAAACAAATGTAACCGCCGTTGCCTGATTCGTTTCAATCATCTCATGATATAGCTGTGCAAACTCCGGTTTCATTGTATTTTTCTGAACATCTCGAATTGTAACTTTGTACTCCGTAGCGAACTCTTGAATTTTGAGAAGGTGTTCTTGGATCTCATCGTGGTCATCCGCACCCCTGTTTTGAATCTCAAGAACTGCACAATCATCTGCAATTAGCTTTGTTTCACTTAAGTATTTCAGTTTTTGCTGTTCATTCAGATCTCCGTGTTCATATACTTCCTCAAATGCATCAAAGAGTGCATTATAAACATGGCCATTCTCTGGACTATAAAGGATTGCCTTATAGAGTTGCTCATAGATATCTCTATAATTCAATCCCGGCAACATGCCCATGGTTTTACCAAACTTATCGCGATATCTTCGATAATTTTTCTGTAGCCAAATATTGCAGCGAGTTATTTCAACAATCAAACCGTTTTTCTGATCCGAAAGGTATTTTTTCTCTCTGGTACCTGTCGGCACTTCATCAATTCCTCGTTCAAGATATTCCAGTTGACGATTTGCAAAAGTAATGGTCTCTTCCAACTCTTTAATTCGCTTTTCATAACTTTCTTCTGGGTAAGTCTCCGGCTTAGACTTATAAAGTTCTTCCCACTTTTTTCCATAATATTCACGAGAGTATGTTACTAACAGTGTAGCAAATCCTGCATCCCTGTCCGGAACAACATGGCATACCGTTCTCAATGTTTGAACAAGTTTTTTCACTTTGCCGTAAAATGTCACTATGTTCCTGCCGTTTTTTCACCGTTTTCACGAAATGCTGTATACTGTGAGTTCGGCCCCATCAGTCGGATAAGTTGCTGTAGGTTTCGTGCAAAAGAAGACGGAAGTTCTTCCCAATGTTCTTGATATACTCTCAGAATTTCGCACAGCAGTTCAACCTGTTGATTTGCATTAATTCCATTCCGACTCAAAAAAAT
>ENA-OQBL01001121-OQBL01001121.1-human-gut-metagenome-genome-assembly--contig:-NODE-1121-length-11222-cov-2.863813_pt1 | contig 11222 bp, 11 predicted proteins | sample MGYA00242747_ERZ504553 | MGnify/ENA primary metagenome ERZ504553 (study PRJEB26092, sample SAMD00036240) | human gut metagenome | host: Homo sapiens | study: EMG produced TPA metagenomics assembly of...
GACGATACCTCATATCTTGTGTTATACTTGCCATGCGGGAATACTTCCTTTCTTAAATGTTTAGGTTTGGTAAGCTTAAAGCATAAACAACAGAAAAGGTATTTCCGCTTTTTTAATTATTCAGTTGTAACACATGTATTGTAATCCTACAGGACCTGACTTTAAGATTTTAAATTAGGACTTGAGATAGAAATAAAAACACGGTATACTAAAAACATGTTGTGCCGTGGTGATAAAGAACGGTACAGACGATATTTTTAACAACGGGAGAGGAGAATCGTTATGGTACGATTTGGAAAAAAAGCCGCTCTTCTTGCAATGGCAGGAGTGTTGACGGCGGCGTCGGTTACAGGATGCAGCGGGGCGATTGATGCAGAAGCGACTGTTGTAACGGTAGGAAAGGAAAAGGTTCCGCTTGGAGTTGTGAATTTTTATGCAAGGATGATGCAGGGACAGTATGAGACATATTATGCGGGGATGATGGGGACAACTGCAGAAGAACTGTGGACGCAGGATGCGGGAGATGACAAGACGTATGAAGAGTCAGTGAAAGACAGCGTGATGGAAGCAGTGGAAAACATGTACCTCATCTCACAGCATTCAGGCGAATACGAAGTCGTTCTAACGGAAGATGAGAAAGAAGCGATTCAAAAAGCGGCGGAGCAGTTTGATAAAGATAACAAGGATGAGTCAAAAGAGGCGGTTTCCGGTTACAGAAAAGATATCGAAAAATATTTGGAGCTTATGACGATCCAGTCAAAGATGAGTGAAAAAATGCGTGAAGGCGTAAACGAGGAAGTGTCAGATGAAGAAGCGGCACAAAAGAGTATGGAATACGTATATTTTTCTTACACATCAACAGATGAGTCGGGATCGGTAACGGAACTGACAGATGAAGAAAAAGCAAAAGCAAAATCAACTGCAGAAACGATCGCAGAACGCGCAAAAGCAGGGGAAGAATTTTGCGGCAGTTGCAGCAGAACTCGGAACAGAGGTGCAAAAAACCGCATTTGATGCAAAGAGTACATCTCCGGATGCAGCTCTGATCGAGGCGGCGAATGCTTTAGCGGCAGAAGGCGATGTGACAGGTGCAATCGAGTCTGACGCAGGGGTGTATGTGGCAAAGCTGACAAGCCTTCTCGATCGCGAGGCAACGGATCAGAAGAAAGCTTCCATTATCGAAGAGCGTAAGCAGGAACAGTATGATTCTCTTCTGAAAAAATGGAGAAAAGAAACAGATATCAAAGTAGATAAGAAAGTATGGAAGAAAGTAGATTTTGAAGAAACAGGTGTAAAGATCATCACATCGGAAAAATCCTCTTCGGAAGAACCTTCTTCTGATGAAACAAAATAATTGTTTTATTAAAATAAAAACAGAATAAAAACAGATAAAGTAAACTCCGAACAGAATCTATGATTAAAAGAATCTGTTCGGAGTTTTTTATAATGAAGCTGTTTTATACAAGAAACGAGAATGTGAAACTTTTTCTGTAAATAATGTTTTAGAAGGTCTTCTATGGTAAAATATTTTATCATAAGGAGGCCTTTTATTATGGCAAGAGAAAAGAAACCTGTACACAAAGTACAAATGACAGAAGGAAAACGTAACATCATTCACCAGCTCTTGAAAGAATACGATATCCAATCAGCAGAAGATATCCAGGATGCGCTGAAAGATCTTCTTGGTGGAACCATCAAAGAGATGATGGAAGCGGAAATGGATGACCACTTGGGATATGAAAAATCACAACGTTCTGATAGCGGTGATTATCGCAATGGTTATAAGCGAAAAAGAGTGAATAGTCGTTATGGTTCTATGGAGATTGAAGTTCCACAAGACAGAAAATCAACTTTTGAACCTCAAGTAGTAAAGAAACGTCAGAAAGACATTTCAGATATCGATCAGAAGATTATTTCTATGTATGCAAAAGGTATGACAACCCGGCAGATTTCAGAAACAATCGAAGATATTTATGGTTTTGAAACATCCGAAGGTTTTATATCAGATGTTACAGACAAGATTCTCCCACAAATTGAAGACTGGCAGAATCGGCCATTAGATGAAGTTTATCCAATCCTGTATATTGATGCGATTCACTATTCCGTCCGTGATAATGGAGTGATCCGGAAGCTTGCTGCGTATGTCATTCTTGGGATTAATGCGGAAGGTAAGAAAGAAGTGCTTACTATCAGTATTGGAGAAAATGAAAGTTCCAAGTATTGGCTCTCCGTCTTAAACGAATTAAAAAATCGTGGTGTAAAAGATATCCTGATCATTTGTGCAGATGGACTCACAGGTATCAAAGAAGCGATTGCGGCAGCATTTCCTAAGACAGAATATCAAAGATGTATCGTTCATCAAGTGCGAAATACCTTGAAATATGTTCCAGATAAAGACAGAAAAGCATTTGCCACAGATTTGAAAACGATATATCAGGCAGCGGATGAAAAGAAAGCTTTGGCAGCTTTGGATCGGGTAATGGAAAAATGGACTGCAAAATATCCGAATTCCATGAAACGCTGGAAGGATAACTGGGATGCTATTTCCCCAATCTTCAAGTTTTCAGCAGCGGTTAGAAAGGTCATTTATACAACAAATGCCATTGAATCTCTGAATTCCACTTATCGGAAGCTGAACCGTCAGAGAAGCGTCTTTCCAAGCGATACAGCCCTTTTAAAAGCCCTTTATCTGGCTACCTTTGAAGCTACAAAAAAATGGACTGCAACAATCCGGAACTGGGCTCAGGTTTATGGAGAGTTAAGTATCATGTATGAAGGTCGCTTGCCAGAGTAATAAAAAAAGCAGAAAAACAGGCGGATTACCCGCCTGCTGTTGACATGCAATTTTGTAACTGTTATATATAAAGCAAGGGCGAAAAGCTGATTTTGTTTAAGCCTATCGCCCATTCTTATCATAGAAGATCATATTTACAGACTTTTCTTCATAGTCTCCTACTTTTTAACCAAAGTTCTACGCCATGCCAAATGTCAAATAAAATTGGGAAAATAAAAGTATCTGCTACTGAACAATAGTTTCCACTATATAAAATTGAAAATAACCCTAATACTGCATTTCCCATATATGCATTTCCCATCACAAAATTATCTTCTACCGATTGATAGACATTATTTTTTCCACCTCGTGAATTATCAAAATCCCAATTTAAAAAATGCATAGTTATTTGACTTCGTATAATCTATATCCTTTTCACCGTAAAAAATCATATGTTCTTCGTTACTCATACCACCTTACCTTTCTACTATTAATTCTATTTTATTTTTTCACATTATACAAGTACGGATGCAAGGCAAAAAAATCAAAGAAATATCTTATCGCAAAAACAAGACTCAGAAGAGGCATTTCTCCTCTGAGTCTGTACATTTTCAGCCAACTATTTTAATTCCATTTTTCTTTGTGATTCACAAAACTTATTTTTCAAATCCTGAAGGCTCTCACGAATACTTGTTTTAACATGCATATCCTTTTTTCTAATCAATCGTATAGTAATATCTTCGTCAACAGTTCTATATTGTTACAACCATATGTACCGTACTTTTACTGATCCCAAACTGTTTTGCTGTCTGCCGCACCGTTGCATTATTATCTATAATATAAGCTGCAATCTCAACGGCTCTTTCTTCGATATAATCTTTCAAAATATTCCCCTGTAAACATCGTTTTTACAATGTATGCCGCAAGCTGCAGAGGTATGTATTGAACTGTTATTTCCTTTATATCATCTACTTAGGATCTCTGTCTGTCGTCCTAACCATTTTTTATAAGTCGCTTCAATCAGAAATGCCCCCAGCGGTGCTGTAATCAAAATCGCAGTTACCGCAACCGTCAGCACAATATTACCGCAGGACAATCCCATCGCAAGCGGTACGCCGCCGATAGCTGCCTGAACAGTGGCTTTCGGCATATACGCGATCACGCAAAACATCCGTTCTTTCATGTAAGCTTCGTTTTCAGCAAACATAAGAATACTCCCAACATCCGCAAATACCAAAACCGCGAAAAAATCAAAACAATAGATACAACTCCCGCCGACACTGCATACCGGATATCCACAGTTGCTCCGACAAGTACGAAAAGCATCACTTCTGCGCCGACCCAAAGTTTATTGAATTTTGCCGACAATCGCTTCGCCACGATTTTTTCTCTTCTGCTGCAAAGCAATTCCCATTGTCATAACCGCGATTAAAGATGCGAATGGAATGACAGATGCAAATTCATCTTCAAATGTAACTAACCAAAAAGGAAACACACACAAGAATAATAACATTTTGAAGTATCTCTTATATGAATCATTTTTGAAAATATTCTGCAGAGAGAAATCCGATAAGAAATCCTGCTAAAGCTCCGACTGCAATCGAAATCGGAATATTGATAAAGTCCACTGCCGAAACTTGATCGCCCTGCGCTAATCCTGTAAATGCCGTAAACATTACGATCACAAACACATCGTCAACCGATGCTCCTGCAAGAATCATCTGAGGGATGCTCTTCTTTACACCGTATCCTTCCTCCATCAGTTTCAACATTTTCGGCACAATAACTGCCGGAGAAACCGCGGCAATGACCGTTCCCATAATAGCGGCATCCAAAATCGAAATTCCAAGCAGCTTAGGCGCTAATAAGATCATTCCTCCTATTTCAAAACATGCCGGAACAAAACACATTAAAACAGCAGGACGTCCCACCTTTTTTACAGATCATTAAGATCTAATGACAATCCCGCTCTCATTAAAAAGTAATAATAAGAGCGATCCTTCTTAGATCCGATGAAATATTCAAAATAGAAGCGTCGATCACGTCCAATACATATGGCCCAAAGTACAATTCCCGGTTACAATCATTCCGAACAAACTCGGCAGATGAATCTTTTTACAGATCCACCCCATAGACATACCGACTAAAAACATCATGGCAATACTGATCAGCATAACCCCATCCTCCTTCTCTGACAAACCGGAATAAAATAAAGAAGTCCACTTCGCCACCGCCTCTCCTCACTCATGAACACTTTGACGCTTTGCCACCTCCGAAAACGCCGCAAAGCGGTAAACTTCCTTATTGCGGCGTGTGCATTCTTCGGAAGAGTTTTATTCTATGGAAAATGCAAATTTCCTATAGAATAAAAAAGCTGATAATTCCTGCGTCAAAATGCAGAAGTCATCAGCCAAATCAGCGGTTTTAGTTTCATCACTAAGGGAGAACTTCATTCCCATAGTCAGATTGTATCAAAGTTACTGCTTTTTGTCAACTATTTTCTCAAACGCTTTTTCCTGACAAAAGACAGTAAAAGGCAGAAAAACCCCCGGCAGGCGCGCCTGCTGACAACGCCTGCCGGGGATCTCTTAATGTTTCATATCAGACTCAATTAATCAGCCCAGCCTGTATCATTACTATCTACGAAATTCTCATTCGGAATCTCATCTCCTTGACCTGACATAGTAACTACTTCTTCTCTGTTGAATTCGATCATCTCCATCATCGGAGCTTCGTATTTCTCTTTCACTTTCATATCTCCTTATCTTAATTTTCTATATTTCTTTTAATCTTCTTTTAAATATTCATCCTGATCCGGTAAGTTTACTTCCGGTTCAGCAAGATTTTCATCCTGCGTTGCTTCCTGCTCCTGGTCTTGTACAGGTGTCTGCTCTACCATAGTAGCCGCTGCGCCATCATATGTCAAGAGCCATGTTAACGTCGGATAGCCTTTTTCCGCAACAGAACTGAAATCCCATGCATTCGGATCTGCCTGTGCCGTATTGTCATTAAAAGAAAGCGTATCACGATACAACTCTACATTATTGATATTATCTATTGTCAGCAGTGTACCGCTTTGACTCGTTGCATCTGTAACGTTAGACCTTCCTGTTTTTCCTGTAACTTCATAACATAAATTCAAATTATTTTTTGTAACAGCCTTAAGATCTTTGCCTAAAAACTTATAATTGTTTCCTGAATTTCCTTATGGAAATACATCTGTCAAGATACCAACGATTATCATATTGGAGACTTGTATTAACATCTCCTACAAATCCGCTTTTTTCTGTCCACGAATCCGGTTTATTGGATTCTCGCTTCCACATTACTTATCACATTTCTCACAACTGCCGCTTTTACTTGTCCGGCAACTCCACCCTGCTGATTATTATCCATAATAATCTTACCTTCTACGTAGGAATCTTCAAATTTGGAATTATAACCTGATAAACTTCCGACTGCTCCTCCGACAAGATTAAATCTTCCAAGTTCTTCTTCGCTAAGTCCACTGTTGATATCAATTCCTTCCAACCAAACTTTTCCGATATAGGTTTCATTTACCAAACCACCCAAAGCGCCTGTATTTCCTCCGCCGTTTAGCTTCACGCAGTTCATATATATAGTTTCTAACCTTCCGTTGCTAACTTCACGTGCGAGTCCGTTTGCCTCTGCAAGTACTGGTTTTCCTTGCCAATCAAAAATATCCTTGTACCCTGCATTCACAAATACATTCTGCACACGCAGATTTTTCACGACTGCTTTTTTGCTTGACGTTCCGCTGATGGAATCAAACAGCGATGCTCTTAACCCGTGGATCACCTGATTATTGCCATCCAGTTCTCCTTCAAAGCGCTTCATAATATAGGACGTCTGACCTTCTGCGAGTTTTACCTGCTCCAGTGAAATATTATTCATCAAAATGTATTTTCCGCTCGGATTCTCTGCGATCTTCATAAAGTCTGCCGGAGTACGGATTGCCGTATATCCTTGCGGCACTTCTGTCTTCAACTGTTTATGTGTCGTTACTGCCGAACCTTCCGGCAATGGCGGAAGCGGTTCTGCGTCTGCTACCCAGCTTAATGTCGGATGGCCTTTTTTCTCAACAGATGTAAAGTTCCATTTTGAGCTGTCGAATTTCAGAGTATCCTGATAGAACGATGTTTCTTTATACCTACCCGTCTCATCCAAGTAACCTGAAACTACACTGCTTCTTACACTGACATTCGCTTCATAACAGTTCTGCAAACCAAATCTTATCGGCGATTCTGAGTTCCCTTTTGTCGCAAAACGATAAGCCTGACCGACACTTCCATGATCACTGCTTACTCCCGCTTCACCGATTGCAATGCTGTTTTTCATCCATGTGCTCCACGAATAATCATATCCAATCATTCCTATGAATCCTGCTCCGTCTGTCTGACCGGAAATTGCTTTTGTCTTCATGTTAGAAACAACTTGTTTCACTGTATTTTCAGGTCCATTATCCATATTACTATTATATCCGAATACACCGCCCTGTGTCTCGCCATTTACAGTTATCTCGCCGCCGACATAGCAGTCGCTGATATGGCATCCGCCCTTTAAGTCGGCGATCAAGCCGCCAACCATCGCATCATTCTGTCCATGTATCGGTCCATACGGATTGACATTTAATCCTTCCGCCCACACTTCGCTTACGGTTGAATTCTGTGCTGTTCCTGCAAGCGCTCCTGTATTATTACCTCCTGCGACGAGGATGTTTTTGAGCGCTACTTTTGAAACTGTCGCGCCGCTTAATGTTTTCGCAAATGCATTTGCTCCTTGGTTCTGACTCCAAGCTTCTACTTTAACGTCTGTCAGTTTCAGATTTTCAACTTTTCCTGACAATGTGTTAAACAACGGCGCTCCGTAACTTCTCGGATCGTCAGCCCGTTTCCGTTCAGTTCTCCTTTGAAGTTGCCGAGGAATGAGCCGTCCTGCGGCTCTGCATCGTAAAGTGAAATCGAGCTCATTAAATATATTTATCCGAACTGTCTCGGATCGCGAGCAGTTCTTCTGCCGTTCGGATCTCTGTATATCCTTCCGGAGCTGTTTCCTGCATAGGTATTTCTTCTTCAGGCGTCGGCGCTGTCTCCGGCGCTCTCACGTCTTCTTCCGGCATCGTCTTCAAGCTTGGCGTTCCTGTTCCTGCCACATCCGACAGATCCCATACGTCCTGAGACAAGCCCATCTCATTTGTATAGAACTCTGTACCGCAAAGCGCTTCGTGCGTCACACCTTTCGGATCGTTTGCTATGCTGTCGTATCCCGGCGTATCTGTGTTAATAAAGCAATTTGTAAATGCCTTTAGTTCATTCAGATTAGAGCTGTTATCCATATGCGTCAGCTTATATCTTGTTGACGACGGATCTTCCGGATAGACGCCGCCTGCCGCCGTACTATATTGAATCTTGCTGTCTTCCGATGCCTGACCGATAAACGCCGCCGTATTTTGCGGGGAAACAGTATACGGAATATCCAGCTCTGCATCTGCGAATACTTTCTGTGCGGTGATTCTCTCAGCGTTTCCTATGAATCCTCCCACATAAGCGTTCGACGTTGCCACTTCTGTATCTGTGATCAGCACATCGAAAATTTGAGTTCCTGCCGCATTTGCCGCGAACACACCTGCATAATCGGCTCTTGTCGTCACGTCTGCGTTCTGTACACTGATCTGACTGAATGTCGATCCTGTATCTTTTCCAATCATACCTGTGTACCCTGCGCCTCGCAGTGTAATTCCGTTGAAATGTACGTTTTTCACATTTGCACTCTGCGTCGTTTCCGCAAGCACATTTGCTCCTGCTGTTTCATTATCCACAAGAATATTTCTAAATTCAAGGTTTTCTACTTTTCCTGAAAGCTGTTTGAACATCGCGCTCTTCATGCCGCTTACTTTGTGGCCGCCTCCGTTTATACTTCCTGTAAACGTCTCTGTCACAAGGCACGTTCCTGCCTGCGCTGTTTCTTCCGCATGATTTTCCGCGCTGTTTTCCACGCTGTCAGCCGCGTTTATATCTGCGTTGTTTTCTATGCTGTTTTCCGCAATGTTTTCTGTAATTTCTGCCGCGCCGTACTCTGTGAAATCCAGATCTGCCGTGATCGTAAATCTTCCTTCCGGCAGTTTGTTCAGCTTCCGGATATCCTGCGGTTTTTGAATTTCCACAGTCATCGGAGATAAGTTCACATTGAACTCTTTCAACAACGGATATCCGTTCGTCTCTGCATTCTCTACATCCCATACGGATATATCTAGCTTAAGTGTTTCTGTATAGAACGCTTTCGTCCACACTTCTTTTCCGATCGTTTTCACGCCGTTTGCTTCTGCCGCAGAGCTGATTCCGTCTGCTGCCGACAACTCATAAGCATTTGTAAACGTGATGTCTGTTTTTGCCAGTTTATACATGTTTTCTGCGACGTTTCCTATTGAACAGATATTTTTGTAACTATTTTCACCTGTACTGTTCACAAGGAATCCTGCGCCGTCTGCCCCGTTTACGTCTATGTTTGCATAGATATTTTCCATAACCGAATGGTGGGACGTTTCTGCGAAACCGGACGCTGTCGAAACTGCATTTACTCTTCCTTGAATGAAAATATTTTTCACAGTTGAGTCTGTCACAGTTCCTGCGAATCCCGCCGCTTTTCCTGCTGTACTGCTGATGCTTCCGTTTGCGATCATGACTTTTTCAACAGTTGCGTTTGTCATCGTATTCGCAAATATACCGACAGTCGTATCTACGCTGTTTCCGATTTCAATCGCACCTGCATCAATGGCTACATTCGACACCGTACCGCTTAACTGACCGAACAGCGGCGCTTTCAGACCGGTGATCTTATGATTCTCTCCGTCGAGCACACCGGAAAATTCCGGTATCACGCTTCCTGTCTGTTCTGTTCCTGACAGATCGATGTCTGCTTTCAGACGGTATTCCTGAGTCGGGAAGTCTTTCATCTTCATGAAGTCCTCCGCCGTTTTTACGGAGATGACCTCTCGCTTCTCCATTCCTTTCAGTTCCGGATAACCTTTCATCGGAACTAAACTCAAGTTCCATGTCTCTTCGTTCAGAGTCATTGATGTTTTGTAGAAATCTGACGTTGCCGCCTCTTGAGACGTTACTTCACGCAAGATCTCCTGTCCTACGCCGTCTGTGATATTCGATACTCCGCCTGCGTTTTGGATAACAAAACTGTTTTTCACCATCGTTTTCAGCGCGTCCGGCGTACCGATGAAGTTATAAAGCTGTTCGCTTGTTTTATTGTCTACTTTTCCTGCCGCAAATACATATTCTACGCTGCTCTTGCCTGTAAGATTGCCGATGAATCCGGCGCTCTGCGTACGGTTCTTATCGTCTGTGTATGTATTAACGGTCATATCCGCATCGCTGTACACGCGACTGATCGTCACGTTTTTGCCTTCTCCGATGAATCCGCCGCAGTCTGTTCCGCTAAGTGCAACACTGCTTCCGATTACAGAGACATCCTGAATCTGCGACCCGGATGCGCGGCCTGCCAAAACGGCGTTATAATTTTTCGTACCTGTAATCTGCGCATTGCGGATCTGTATTTTCGAGAAAACAGAGCTTGTATAATCATATCCTGTCACTACCGCATTGTAGCTCACTCCGCTGACTTTGATATCCGCCAGGTTCAGGCTTTCAAAGACAGCGTGGTTTGATTCTTTTGTGATAACTGCGTTTTTGCTGCTTTCTTCTGTACTGTTGATCTCTGCATTTTCGATCTTCAAGTTGCGGACTGTTCCTTCCTGAACTTTTTCAAACAATGGTTTTTTCAGTCCTTTGATCGTGAATCCGCCTCCGTCGAACTCTCCTTTGAAGATGCCTTTGACAACCGCCGTCTCTGTCGTTACGGATGACGCGTCAATATCGTTTTTCAGCACATATTTTGTATATTTGTTCTGTCCGACTGTTTTTAATTCTTCTAAAGTCTTAATTTCCTGAACGGTTTCTTTTTTCTGCTCATTGACAATGATCGTATACTGTTTTGTCTTTCCGAACCAGTCCTTTGTCTCGCCTTCTTTATTTACGATCGTAAGATCGGAAACGTAAGAGTTGGCGATCTTTGCAAAGAGCGGTCCTTGCGCGTCTGTAATCTTATGACCGTTCCCCTGCAGTTTTCCGATAAACGTCTTGTCAATATAACTTCTCCTGTCAGATTAATGTCCGCCATAGAAATGTCCTTTTCAAGAACATAGAATCCGTTCGGGTTCTCGTTTATCTTCTCGATCAGCTCCTGCCCTGTGGAAATCGTTACCGCATGTCTTGACTCTGCCGTATCTGCGTAAAACCGGACTTCTGAACTCATCCGTAATTCTTTGCAGATAACGGAAATACGTTTTCTCTTGATTCTTTAATATTGTTGAGCGTATTGTTTCCGGTTGAAACGCGAGTAATACATTCCGTAACTTGAT
>ENA-OQBL01001122-OQBL01001122.1-human-gut-metagenome-genome-assembly--contig:-NODE-1122-length-11208-cov-3.070571_pt1 | contig 11208 bp, 13 predicted proteins | sample MGYA00242747_ERZ504553 | MGnify/ENA primary metagenome ERZ504553 (study PRJEB26092, sample SAMD00036240) | human gut metagenome | host: Homo sapiens | study: EMG produced TPA metagenomics assembly of...
GGTCTTCCGGAGTAGACACTTTCCTGAGGAAAGGCTCGTGGCGTCCGTCTTCCACCCCGTAGCAGAGCGGAGCTACATAAGGCACGGAAATATCCACGTCGTCCGGATAGAACGTGCGGTAGAGCAGGGTAGTCTGTCCGCCCTTGCTGATGCCGGTCGCAATCCATTTGCCGGGATAGATGCTTTTAAAGGCGTTGCGGACGGCGTGCAGGTCGTCGGCAGAATTCTCGGCGGTGAGGTATTGCCAGTCTTTAGGCTCAGGGGTGATTCCAGGAAATAACGGTATTCCACAAAAAGTCATGTTGGCATCGAGCAGCTCTGAAAGTTCCTCGCGATACTTGGGATTGAGGGCATAGGCGGCTCCATAGCCTTCGGTTACAATCACCGTGGGACGGTCGAAGCCGACGTGGGAGACAATCACGCGCTGGCGGAAACTGCCCTTTTCGGGACAACGGTGGTCCAACGGCTGGGTAAAATAGGTTACATACTTCTCGGAGAACCGGGTGGACTCCAACGGACGGGTTTCCGTAATGGCGGAAATCCGACCCAGTTTTTGCTGCAGATCGGTTTGTGCCGGGGCAGCAGCCGAAACGAACAGCAAGGCAAACAGCAGGAACGCTGCATAGCAGTTACGTAAATTCTTCATGATGACAGGATTGTTTTATCTGACGGGCAAAGATAGGTTATTTCCCGCTTACCGCCAACAGTTGGCATGGACGAAAAAAGAGAGAGAACTGCCTCGCGGCACCTCTCCCCCCTGCAAACTTAAAACAACCAACAAAAGAATGAGATAGGGATTAAGGATTCATCCTTCATTTTTCATCTTATAAACAGTAACTCGCGATATTTGGGCAACGTCCACATCTGATTGTCGACGATGAGTTCCAGCTTGTCGATGTGGTAACGGATTTCCTCCATCATCGGTACGATGTTGTCGTGGTAGGCGATGGCTTTTTCACGTTCACTCTCAATTTTGTTGGCCACTTTGCGCGCCTCGATCATGGCATCCACATGCTCCTTGATGAAGGCGGTACGGTCGGCAATCTCTTCGATGAGTTCCAGATTCTTGGCAGACAGTTTTGCAGCCTTCTCTGCGAGGAACAGGTCTTTCATCTTGTAGACGTTGTCAATCAAATCCGACTGATACTGTGTAGCTACGGGGATAATGTGGTTCATGGCCAAATCTCCGAGCACGCGGGCTTCAATCTGTATTTTCTTGGTGTACATTTCCCATTTCACCTCGTTGCGGGCTTCCAGTTCCTTCTTCGTCATGACACCGATGGACTCGAACATCCGGATGCTCTCCGGTTTCAGGTAGTTGTCGAAGATGACGGGAACACTTGTCTCGCAGTCCAGACCGCGGCGGGCTGCTTCGGCTTTCCATTCATCGCTGTAACCGTTGCCGTCAAAGTGGATGGGTTTGCAGACTTTGATGTACCGGCGGATGACTTCGAGGATGGCGGAGATTTTCGGCTCACCCTTTTCAATCAGTTCGTCCACATCTTTCTTGAATTCCACCAACTGCTCGGCAAGGGCGGAGTTCAGCGCAATCATGGCACTGGCGCAGTTGGCCTCGGAACCCACGGCGCGGAACTCGAAGCGGTTGCCGGTGAAGGCGAACGGGCTGGTGCGGTTGCGGTCGGTATTGTCTATCATCAGTTCCGGAATCTGCGGGATGTCCAGTTTCATGCCTTGCTTGCCGCTGAGGCTGACGAGATCGTCCTTGGTGCTCTCTTCGATGTGTTCCAGCACCTGGCTCAACTGCTTGCCCAGGAAGGAAGAGATGATGGCCGGAGGCGCTTCGTTGGCACCCAGCCGGTGGGCGTTCGTTGCACTGGAGATGGAGGCTTTCAGCAATCCGTTGTGACGGTATACGGCCATCAGCGTATTCACTACGAAGGTGATGAAACGCAGGTTCTCTTCGGGCAGTTTGCCGGGTGCGTGGAGCAGGATACCGGTATCCGTACCCAGCGACCAGTTATTATGCTTGCCGCTACCGTTGACACCCTTGAAGGGCTTTTCGTGCAGCAGTACGCGGAAACCGTGGTTACGTGCCACTTTACGCATCAAGGCCATGATGAGCATGTTGTGGTCTACCGCCAGGTTGCATTCCTCGAAGACGGGAGCCAGCTCGAACTGGTTGGGAGCCACTTCGTTGTGACGGGTCTTGACAGGGATGCCGAGTTTCAGCGCTTCGATTTCCAGCTCCTTCATGAAAGCGGCCACACGGCTGGGAATAGCTCCGAAGTAGTGGTCTTCCAACTGCTGGTTCTTGGCGCTGTCATGGCCCATCAGCGTGCGTCCGGTCATCAGCAGGTCGGGGCGTGCGGCGTACAACCCTTCGTCAACCAGAAAAGTATTCCTGCTCCCAGCCCAGATAGGCAACCACTTTCTTTACTTCCGGATTGAAATAGTGGCATACGTCGACGGCAGCCTTGTCTACGGCACGCAGGGCTTTCAGCAACGGTGCCTTGTAGTCCAGAGACTCACCGGTATAGGCGATGAAAATAGTCGGGATGCAGAGCGTGTCGTCTACGATGAATGCCGGGGAGGAGGGGTCCCATGCCGAGTAGCCACGTGCCTCGAACGTATTGCGGATACCGCCGTTCGGGAAACTGGAAGCGTCCGGTTCCTGCTGCACGAGCAGTTTGCCGGTGAATTCCTCCATCACGCCGCCTTTGCCGTCGTGTTCCACAAAAGCATCGTGCTTTTCGGCAGTACCTTCGGTTAGCGGATGAAACCAGTGCGTATAGTGGGTCGCCCCCATTTCAACCGCCCATTTCTTCATACCTGCGGCAACCTCGTCGGCTATGCTGCGGTCCAGCGGAGCTCCGTTGTCAATCACATCCGTCAGTTTGGCATACACCTTGCTCGGCAGATAGCGGAACATCTTCTCCTTGTTGAATACATACTTGGCAAAATACTCTGACGGACGTTCCGCCGGAACTGCCACTGCAACGGGTTTCTTCTTAAACGCCGTTTCTACTACTCTGAATCTCAATTTTGACATAATACCTTAGAGTTGTAATTGTTGGTTTAATAAAACATAAAATCATTAGCGTAGAATACAGTCTGGAATACCAGGAAACCTTCCGTGGGAAGCCCGCCTCCGTCGTAGAACGAGAGGTCGAAGAAATGGGGCATTCCTATGAATCCGCCTGCACCGAACATCAGTCCGAAACCGATGAACCAGTGGAGCAGACAGCCAAACATGAAGTCAACGAAGTTCTTCATCTGGATATTGGCCGTATTTTTTACTCTTGCAAAACCGGCTTCGACCAGTGCAAAGCCCGGCTGCATGAAGAATACCAGCGATATGGCAAGGGCCATACGCAGTCTGTAGAGACTGTATTTACTATTTGCCTTTCGGCGTTTGTAAATCATAGTTCTTTGCTTTTAGAAGCTTAGTCCGACTACAAAGTATGCACCTTCAGACCTTGGATTCCAGGTTGCTTTGGCAAACAACGGGAGGGAGAAGGAATCGGTGATTTTGATGTCTTTTGATACTCCCAGGCTGACGTCGCATACGGCAAATCCGTTGGCTCCATAGAAGTCCGTGGCCCAAGGGGTAGCGCCTATCTCGGCCGTCCAGTCCAGTCCGCCCAGTGTGAAGGGAGCTGCTACGGAGATGTAGGATGAATAAGCACGGTCACCGTCTTTGTCAACACCGTCGTCGCCTGCAAAGTTGGTGTACCAGTTTACGGCTACGGGGCCGAAATCATAGCCGATTTGCGCTTCGAACAGATGTGAGTTGGCAGCATTGTGTGCGCCGTACTGGAAGTATTTGGCTGTCACCCCATCTCCGGTCACATTGTACCAGTAGTCCGTCACTGATACGCTGAAACCTCCGGTTGAATATCCCAGTATGAGGTCGAACTCTTTCGTGTCCGAACTCTCGATGCCTACGGAGCCCCAAGCTCCCAGAGAGAAACCTTTGTAGGCGATGGATGCGCTCGGCTGGAGGCTTACCCCTCCCAAATCCTGGCCACGCCACACGTAACCGCTTACGAGGTCGACGCCTACCGACGCTTCCACTTATCCTGAGCCTTTGCCGTGAAAGGCATTGCCATTGATAATAGCGCCTATTGCCATTATTACCCATTTTACACTCTGTTTTCATACCTTTTACCTTTAAGTTTAGAAAAATTCCGGATGATCAGTCCGACTTCGATTATAACAAGTACCTCGCTAATTCAATTGCTTTTTTTATTTCAGCCACTTCCGGATGCGCTTCATGGCTTCCACGCAATCGTTCATGTTTGCCGAAGGCCGTCAGCCGGATATATCCTTCACCGCTGGGGCCGAAACCTACACCCGGTGTGCCCACTACATTGGCTTCGTACAGCATCTGTTCGAAGAACCGCCAGGAGCTTGTTCCGTCGGGTGTTTTCAGCCAGATGTAAGGAGCGTTCACACCACCGTAGACTTTCAGCCCGGCCGTTTCAAGGCCCTGCTTCATGGTCCGGGCATTGTCCATATAATAATCTATCGTTTCCTTTATCTGCCGCTGTCCCTCCGGTGTGTAGATGGCTTCCGCCGCCCGCTGGGTGATGTAGCTGGTACCGTTGAACTTGGTAGATTGGCGGCGGTTCCAGAGCTTGTTCAGCGGGATGCGTTCACCTTCCAGTGTGGCGGCGGTGAGTTCTTTCGGTACAACGGTGTAGCCGCAGCGTACTCCCGTGAATCCGGCAGTCTTCGAGAAGCTGCGGAACTCGATGGCGCATTTCTTTGCTCCCTTTATCTCATAGATGGAGTGGGGCACGTCATCTTCGCGGATGAAGGCTTCGTAGGCGGCATCGAACAGAATCAGCGTGTCGTTGGCGAGCGCATAGTCCACCCATTTCTTCAGCTCGGGCTTGGTCAGGGTGGTGCCCGTGGGGTTGTTGGGGTAGCAGAGGTAGACGATGTCGATGCGCTTGTCCGGAATCTCCGGGATGAAGTCGTTCTCGGCGGTACAAGGCATGTAGGTGACGTTGCTCCACTGGCAGTTTTCCTCCAGTACTCCGGCACGTCCGCACATCACGTTGCTGTCTATATAGACCGGATAAATAGGGTCGGTCACTCCCACGCTGTTGTCGTGGCGGAGAATGTCGCCGATGTTTCCCGTGTCGCTCTTTGCTCCGTCGTTCACGAAGATTTCCGTAGGACCGAAGTGGATGCCTCGCGGAAGGTAATCGTGCTTGAGGATGGCTTCTATCAGGAAGTCGTATCCCTGCTCGGGACCATATCCACGGAATGTCCGTGCGTCAGCCATCTCCTCCACTGCCTTGTGCATCGCTTCGATGCAGACTGGTGGCAGTGGCCGGGTAACGTCTCCGATACCCAGACGGATGACCTCTTGCTTGGGATGTGTTATCCTGAAAGTATTTACCTTCTTGGCTATGTCTGAAAACAGATAACTACCCGGTAGCTTTAAAAAATGTTCGTTAACTAATGCCATACTCTTATTTTTAATGGATAGTGGATAATTCTTCATTTTCCATTATCAATTCTCAATTAATTCAATTTCTCCGTCGAATACTTTGGTGGCTTCCCCCGTCATCAGGACATGTCTGGTGGCGATGTCCCATCGGATGTTGAGTGAGCCTCCGTCCATGATGACGGTAGAATCTCTCCCTGCGTGTCCGGTGAGGAAGGCTGCCACGGCGGTGGCACAAGCTCCGGTTCCGCAGGCTTGGGTGATGCCCGAGCCTCGTTCCCAGACACGCATCCTTATTTTTCCTTCTCCCAATATCTGGGCAAATTCTACATTGATGCGTTCGGGGAAGAGAGGGTGATTCTCCAGTTTGGGACCGATGACTGTAAGGTCGATGGCTTCAATATCATTGACAAAGATTACCAGATGCGGGTTTCCCATGGATACGGTGGTCCCTACATATCGTTCTCCGTCCACTTCGATGGGCTGTTCTTTCATCGGTTTGGCTCCTTTGCCGTCGTGGTCTGCCGGTTCGTCGGCAGGTATGCCCATGTCTACGGTTACAGAGTTGACCTTTCCGTCTGCCAAGTGCAGGTTTAGCATCCTTATACCTGACAGTGTATCGAGTGCGATTTCTGTTTTGGAGGTCAGTCCGTAGTCAAAAAGATATTTTCCGATGCAGCGGCTTGCATTGCCGCACATCCGGGCCTCCGAGCCGTCTGCATTGAATATCCGCATGCTGAAATCGGCCTTGTTCGAAGAACCTATAAGTACCAGACCGTCACTTCCAATTCCCGTATGCGGTGCACTCCATGCCCTCGCAAGCTCTTCCGGATGGCTGATAGGATATTGGGTTGTATCTACATAAATGTAGTCGTTTCCGGCACCGTGCATCTTGGTGAATTTTATAGCTCTTGTCATTTTGTCCTTTATTGATTTGTTGATATATCCTTTTGTTTTATTTTAATGCAAATATACGACGTTTTGTTTTGTGATTAACTGTAAAGCATATCTATTTTCTATTATTTTTAGCGAAACTTTCATTCAATGAGAATATCTACTGTCATGCTTTCAATTTAAAAGCATATGGCTTTGTTTTTATATAAATTGTAATCCATGTGAAAGTTTAGTTTGATTCAAAATAAGAAAAAAGATTTTTTATAGGACTAATTGCTATCTTTTTGAAAATAATAAACCGCTCCATTGTGGACATAATGAAGCGGTTTGTTTGGTTTTTGTTTCTAAATGTATAAGGAACGGCTATTTTTTCTTTAAAATTTCTTCCAGCACTACCGGTTCATTGGTTGTGATGAAATCTACTCCTTGGCTGATAAGCCATTCCATGTCTTTGGCTTCGTTTACGGTCCAGGCGTTTACTTTCATGCCGAGGTCGTGGCATTCCTTTATCCATTCAGGATGTTTTTGGAAGACACTGAAGTGATAGTCGGGACCGGCACAACCCCATGCTTTCAGCTCCTTGGGGGTAAGGTCACCCTCCAGATAGTAAACGGGCGTACCTTTGGGTGCCAGACGGATAAATTCCTTGGTGGCATGTTTGGAGAAGGTAATATATTCCGTACGGTCCTCCAGTCCTTTGTTCTTTATCATTTTTACGATACCCTCTACGGCTCGTGTTTCCTGTTCGGGAGTCTTGTGGGCTTTCAGTTCGAGGATAAGGCGGGTTTTCAGGCTTTTTGCCTTGTCCAGATACTGTTGCAGGGTAGGGAGTTGTTCGCCGTTGTCCAGTTGTACGGCGGTGCATACCTTGGCTGTGGCATCTTGCATAGTTACGCCTTTAAAGGTGGCGTCATGATTGACAACCAGCTGATTGTCTGTGGTGAGCCAAACGTCGAACTCGGAGCCGTAGCAGTGGATAGAATCAGCCTTTACAAGTGCGGCAAGGGAGTTCTGGGCCGAGCCGTCCGTAGTCCAGAAACCACGGTGGGCAATGACTTCCTGGGCCTGGATAGTGCCACATGCAGCAAAGAGCAGGGCAGAAGCAAAAAATAGTTTTTTCAGATTCATAATGATTAGGGTGTTTTGTTTTGAACACAAAGATAAGTATTATATTTCTTTTATTAAATCTAACCCCTGAGTAATTTCAGTATGTACTTTCCGGGCATCACGATGCGGGCTTTCAGCTGGGGTGAGCTGTTCAACTCATATAGGATTTTCCAGATTTTCCCTCCCAGTTTTCCAAAATCTGTCAGTCTTAGGATGGCATTCAAATCGTGGATGTCGGTTACTTTCTGCCTTGCCAGTTCTTCCATTAGGCCTTGGTAATTATGCGTCTGTCTGTTGAGCGTGTACTCCGGTGGAGTCAGAAGAATCTCCTCCTTCCTTCTTCCCGTCTCCCCTTGGGGAGATAGAGAGGGGTTTTCTTTATTCCTCTTTATTTAGTTTATTTGCTAAAGCGCTGCTTGTCTTGGCATCCCTGATTCTCTGCTGGTTAACCAGTCCACCGCGACGTCCGGCCTCTTTTTTAGCTTCTTGTTGGGCGTCCCATGGCTCCATGCGGCGGCTTAGTCCGGGGGATGAGAAGCTTGTCTCGTTCACCTCGAACAGCGCATAGTCATAGATGATTCGCTTCAGTGTGGCGGTTGTCACCCTTGCTTTTTGTGCCAGTATGGGAATCACTTTCAGGCTGGCTTTATATTCATTCTGCAATCTGAGGAATTCGAGCACTGTCCAGTAAATGCCATATCCTTTCATACCTTCTTCTTGTATCATAATCATTAATTTTAGGTTGCTGCCGGCATTGGCATCATGTAGTAAATAAGCCTCCATAGCTTTTGATATTGGTGTTTTTTGTTAGTTTACTATCGGTCTCCATTCCATAAAGTTCTCAATCAGAAAAGTCCGCCAGCCTTGTTGTTCCGCGTCCCAATAGGCTACGTGAGCTTTAATGCTTGTCATGTCATGTTTCTTTTTGAAGTCGCTTTCGTAGGAAACAAGGGTTCCTTTTCCCATGTAGAAGCTACCGTCCTGCTTTCGGTAGGCTATCAATGCATATCCGTATTGCATGTATTCCAGTAGGGAATTTATGCGCTGTGCCATCCATTGTACAGACTCCATGCTCAATGTCGTGTTTTCCATAATCCGTTTTTCCCATAGCTTTTTTGCTTTTCTGTTTTGGATACAAATTGCTCCTCAAATTCAGTTTTCTCTTTTCCCAGTTTTTTATGTTTTTAGGGTTATTAAATGTATGATAATCAGCAATGAAAAAGGGCTACTCCTTTCAGTACGGATGGCTACGCCCTTGCCTTGTTGAGGCTACACCATCCGACGAGAAAGGTGTAGCCCTTCTGTCCGGTTGCTGACGGGGGCAAAATTACTGCCTTTCCAGGTACTGAACTATCAGTGATTTATCCTTACATCATATCCGTATGGGTCAATCAGTGTGGTATCTTCCCGTTTTATGATGGCCCATACCTTCTCCAATTCGGTAATTATCGTACTGTAAGTCAAAGGCTTTTGCTCTCCTCTGGTTCTCTTTGTGAAGTTTTTCGGAAGCAACGAATAGTTTGGCTATATCTGTAATTTTCTTGATATTTGTTCCTTTAAAATAGCCTGATTTAAAGGCTCTTAAGTAACCTACATAAACATGGGTCTGGTCTCCGTAGTAAACCCGTTCTGCCAATAGCTTTTCGTCCACTATGGAGCTGTGTTCCTTTACTTTCGTTGTTCTTAGCTTCTGTGTATCAGATTGATACGACATGCTTCTCTGCTCGTTACTGTTGAGATGCTTCATTTTTTTGAGTTCTTTCATTTGTGTAATTCTTCGTTCGTTTAACTGTTTTTTATTCTGGTTAAAAAATGCGAAAGTATAAAAAGTGTGGGAGAAATAAGGGAATTTTGGAGGGAAATGTGAAGGGTGAGTTGTAAATGGTTGATATATAAGATGATATGCTGTTTAAAAAACGTACGTTTAATGAACGCAAAGATAGAGACGTTTTTTGTAATGGCAAAATGTTTGATAGAAAAAATGTTCCTAATAATAAATAATGATAAGTATATTGCATTGAATTTCAGTAGTATATACAATATATGTAATCAGTTAAAATCTTCTTATTTTTAGCTCTTTGAGTATGTCTTGTATAAGTTCGAAATAGCTGTTTTTTAAACGTACGATTAAAAAATCGCTTTTTTGTTTCTAATGCGTTCGTTTATTGTCTCTTACCAAAAGGTAATGAACAACCGCAGAGAATTTGTTGACAAGAAGAGCATAGTGCTTGTCAAACTTCCCATAAAATGCTCGCAAGTGATTGAACTACAGTTCTGTAATGGTAGTTCAAAGCCCCCAAGGAATACCTTTTTCTAAGTAAAATCAGCAAGAATATAAATGGATAAAGAGACCGAAGTTTGGTTTGCCATGCGTGCCACATACCGCAGGGAGCTTGAAGCTATGCATCTTCTTGAAAAGGCAAATCTTGGCTGTTTCATTCCTATGCAATATAAGATAAGTATCTGTAGGGGCAGGAAAGTCCGTGCTTTGGTTCCCGTCATCCGTAATCTGGTTTTTGTCCACGCACGTCCTTCCGAAGTGCAGCGATTTAAGTCTCAAATTACTTATTTGCAATATATTACTGATACCCGTAGCGGTCAGAAAATAATCATTCCCGACCATGATATGCAGCGTTTCATAGCCGTCGCCGGTACTTACAATGACCATCTTCTCTATTTCCAACCCGAAGAACTGAATCTCTCCAAAGGTACGAAAGTTCGTATCACCGGTGGCGACTTCGAGGGTCAAGAAGGTGTTTTTCTAAAGGTAAAAGGTGCCCGTGATCGTCGCGTAGTGATTGCTATACAAGGTATCATCGCTGTTGCCATTGCGACCATCCATCCAGACCTCATCGAAGTAATCAAATAATCGTCGATAATCAATGATTAGTCATTGGTGATAGATAAATCATAACTCTGAAATCATAAATCAAAATAGCATGTCTCTTTTAGAAGAAGCACTCCTCCTTCAGCGTGCCGCGCACGATCTGATGTATTTGGGTATGGACGGCAGTCCTATCTATAGCGATGACTTGTCTCGTCGTAACAGCGAAGTCTATCGCTTGACCACAACTTTGTATAATTCCGGCACCTGGGGCACCACGGTGGAGGAGCAGGCAAATGTATGTCTTGCGCTCTTGAAGGGGTATAGTGCCTCGTTCATTGACCATGGTGAAAAACAGCAGCATGTGCAGGAGGTATTGAGGCGTTGCTGGGATCCCCTTGATACCCTTCCTTCCTCTTTGTTGAAACTCCGTTTGCTTACGGCTTGTTATGGAGAGGTTTTCGATGAGCCTTTGGCCGACGTGGGCCGTTCTATCATTGCTTCCTGGAGTGTTGCATCACTGACTGCCGAGCAGCAGGAAGCAGTTGATGAGTTTCAGAATGTGGTGGATAATCCTTATCCATGGGAGGAAATGGAATAAAAATGTATAAATAGAATTTCTCTTTGAAGAAAAAACGTATATTTGCATATAGCTTCTAAAAAAGAGAAATGAGATGGAACAGATGCGTAAACTGCCGATTGGTATACAGACTTTTGAAAAGCTGCGTGAAGAAAATTATCTTTATGTAGACAAAACAGCAATGGTCTATAAGATAGCATCCAATTCCACTCCCTATTTTTTGAGCCGTCCTCGCCGTTTCGGTAAGAGTTTGCTTATATCTACCTTCGAAGCTTACTTTCAAGGACGTAAAGATTTGTTTCACGGACTTGCCATCGAAAAACTGGAAACCCGGTGGGAGGAATATCCTGTATTGCATCTGGACTTGAATGCCCGTAAATATGA
>ENA-OQBL01001123-OQBL01001123.1-human-gut-metagenome-genome-assembly--contig:-NODE-1123-length-11198-cov-2.637612_pt1 | contig 11198 bp, 13 predicted proteins | sample MGYA00242747_ERZ504553 | MGnify/ENA primary metagenome ERZ504553 (study PRJEB26092, sample SAMD00036240) | human gut metagenome | host: Homo sapiens | study: EMG produced TPA metagenomics assembly of...
TCATAATGTATGTGTAGGGGGAGAATATGGAATTGATGCCTATTATATTGCCAGACTGATTGCAGAGAAACAGAAGCCTGCAAGAATCATTTATGAGGTAGATCCGGGATATTTTGTTTCTGAGAAAGAAGAGGGAAATAACTATCTATTATTTTATCATGAGTTTCCATTTTCAAAAGCTAAGGTTGAATACTTCTGGAATTCTATTGCAAAATGCAATTTCCGCACTGTTTTGTTTCCCTGGTATGAGTATTCTCTTGGATATGAGCTTAGCAAGGTGAAAGAAACCTTCACTCAGAAATGGAATAAGGATTACGATATTGCCCATCTGAAAAGTGATACCCAGGAGTACCACGAAAGCGGTCTTATCGAGAGGTATCCGGTGGATACTACCAAGCTGAAAATGAAGGATTTGAAGCTCTTTGAGGAGGAACAGGTAAACCCTCAGAATATGGAATATCTTGGACGGCTGATCGATTTTTGCAGGGAAAATGATATCCAGTTTGTCGCAGTAACTACGCCGATTCCTATTAATACCTTACAGGCATATAGCGATAACTATAATGCTGCATGGAAATACTTTGGACAGTATTTTGATGAGCATGAAGTAACATATCTGAACTTTAATACCCAGTATTTTAAAGCATTTTCCCATGATCTTTCAGACTATACGGATTTTGATGGTCATATGAATGGAAATGCTGCAAAGGAGTATTCTAAGGTTCTGGCTAATATTCTGAAAGGAGAGGGTGTATGATAACAAGTATTTTGGAATATCTTGAAAGTTCTGCTTCCAGATATCCGGACAAAACAGCATTTGCAGATCTTGACGCTACATGTACATTTGAGGAATTACGCCTCCGGGCAAGAAGAGTTGGGACTGCCCTTGCAGAACATTTTGCTCCGAGAAATCCGGTGCCGGTTTTTATGGAAAAAAGTGTGGATACCATAGGTATGTTTATGGGGGCTGTTTATGCTGGATGTTTCTATGTGCTTCTTGATACTAAGCAGCCGGCTGCAAGAATTTCGCAGATTCTGGATATTCTTGACAGTAATGTGATTGTTACTTCCAGTAAGTACCAGAAGGATCTGGAAAAGCTGGAATTTAAGGGAACAATTCTTCTTACTGAGGAACTGGGAAAAAACACCAGAAGACAGTTTTGTTCTGAAGAGTATTCGAGATCAGGCATTAGATACAGATCCGCTTTACGGCATTTTTACATCGGGATCCACAGGAGTTCCAAAGGGTGTTGTTGTGGGGCATCGTTCTGTAATTGATTTTATTGACTGTTTTACAGAGCTGTTTCATATTACAGGCGAAGATGTAATGGGAAATCAGGCACCATGGGACTTTGATGTTTCTGTAAAGGATATTTATTCAGGCCTGAAAACCGGGGCCACTGTGCAGATCATTCCCAAACAGTATTTTTCTATTCCTAAGAATCTTCTTGATTTTCTGGTTGAGAGAGAGGTTACCACGATCGTATGGGCTGTGTCTGCTATGTGCATTATCAGTACCCTGAATGGTTTTACCTATAAGGTGCCAGACAAGATTAAAAAGGTTTTGTTCTCTGGAGAGGTTATGCCTATTAAGCATCTTAATATCTGGAGAAAATATCTTCCAGATACTATGTTTGTAAATATTTATGGTCCTACAGAGATTACCTGTAATTGTACATATTATATTGTTGACAGAGACTTTGAACCGGGAGATGTGCTTCCAATGGGGAAAGCCTTTCCTAACGAAAAAGTCTTCCTTCTGGATGAAGAAGATCATCTGGTTACAGAAAAGAGGATAAACGGTGAGATTTGTGTGGCAGGTAGTGCGCTTGCACTTGGCTATTATAGAAATCCTGAACAGACAAAGAAGGCATTTGTTCAGAACCCTTTGAATGACAGATATCTGGAGCCTATTTACCGTACAGGAGACCTTGCTTTCTACAATGAAAACGGGGAGCTTTGCTTCGCTACACGTAAGGACTTCCAGATTAAGCATATGGGACATAGAATTGAGCTTGGTGAGATTGAGACAGCAATGGATAAACTTCCTGAGATTCGAAGAAGTCTGTGTATTTACGATCAGGCAAAAAATAAAATCGTTGCTTTTTATGAGGGTGATATCGATCGTAAGCAGCTGTCACGTTCCCTTGTGAAATATGTACCAAACTTTATGGTGCCGAATGTATTTGTCCAAGTGGATACTATGCCTCTTACAAAGAATGGCAAGATTGACAGGAAAGAGCTGACAGCCAGATATCAGGAGGGAAGATAAATGGCGGATTATAATTTTTTGCAGAAATTTATAGAAGATAAGAATCCTACGCCTTCCTATGTATTTGATCTGGATGCTTTGGCTGTACATGTAAATAAGATTAAGGAGTTGCTTGCAGGTAAAGCGAGAGTCTGCTATGCCATGAAGGCCAATCCTTTTCTTACAAGACCAATGATGAAGCATGTAGATCTTTTCGAAGTATGCTCTCCTGGAGAATTTCGCATTTGTGAGCGTGTCTCTGTTCCAATGGAAAAGATCGTGCTTTCAGGTGTATATAAAAATCCTTCTGATATTCGATATGTACTTGAAACATACGGTGGAAAGGGAGTATATACAGTAGAATCTCTGGAGCATCTGAAGAATTTGCAGAGGATAGCGGGAGAACTGGGGCTGACGATTGATGTGTTGATCCGTGTGACCAGTGGCAATCAGTTTGGCGTGGATGAAGAAGATATTCGCAAGATTATTTCCAGGCGCCAGGAGTATACTGCACTTCACATTTTGGGACTTCAGTTCTATTCAGGTACTCAGAAGAAAATCTTTCACAGATGGAAAAGGAGCTTCAAAGTCTGGATGCCTTTCTGAACGAGCTTAAGAAAGATTATGGATATCAGGCAGAGGAGCTTGAGTACGGACCGGGATTGTTTGCGCCTTATTTTGTGAAGGATAAGGAAGAGTCTGTTGAGGAGCTTCTGGGTGGCTTTGGAAGGCTTCTGGATAATCTTACCTTTGGAGGAAATGTAATACTGGAGATGGGACGGTATCTTACCTATCTGTGTGGTTATTATATTACCTCTATCGTGGATATGAAGGTGAATCATGGTCAGAATTATGCTATTGTGGATGGCGGTATTAATCATCTGAATTATTATGGCCAGGCGATGGCTATGAAGCTGCCTCATTGCATACAGACCGATCATACGGGAAATATACGCACAGAGGGTGATGAGGAACAGTGGAATTTATGCGGTTCGCTTTGCACTGTAAGTGATGTGATCGTAAAGCTTTTTCCATTGAAAAAACCACAGATTAGTGATATGCTCATATTTGAACGTGTAGGTGCATATTCCGTGACAGAGGGAATTTATTTATTCCTGAGCAGACCGATGCCAAGAATTTATTTCTGGCATAAGGGATGTCTTACTTTGGTTCGGGAGGCATTACACACAGATGAATTTAATTCGGAAAGAGAGGAAATGAAAAATGGACAAATTAATTGAAATTCTTGAGGAAATCCAGCCAGATGCGGATTATGAAACCTGTGAGACACTGATCGATGATGGAATTCTTGATTCCTTCGCAATTTTATCTATTGTCAGCGAGCTTCAGGACGAATTTGATATCACCATTACACCGGCTGATATCGTACCGGAGAACTTTAACTCAGCAGCTGCTCTTTGGGAGATGGTTTGCCGTCTGAAGGGCTGATTACAAGAGACTGATTTATTGGGAGAGAAAGAGTATGCGAAAGATAAGCAAATTTCTGGCAGTTATAGCAATCAGTATTATGGCTGTATGCGTACCTGCCCAGGCTTCTGAAATTACCCCAGAGGTGACTGCAGCTCCAACTGTGACTGCAGTTCCGGTTCAGCCTACGGCAGCACCGGCTAGAAAGAAAGGTCTTGTAAAAGAAGGAAAGAAATATGTTTATTACGACAAAAAGGGTAATAACTGAAAATAAATGGAAAACCATTCACAAAACCGTTACTATTTTGACGCGAACGGAAAGGCGGTTACAGGTGGGAAAAGAATTGGTAAATACATATATGTATTTAATCTGGAAGGCAAACTGATTCGTCCCACTAAGGCCAAAATTGTAAAAGTAGGAAAGACATCCTATTATGTAGACACAAAGGGTCATGCATATGTTGGATTCTTTAAACTTGGAAACCGTCTTTACCGGGGCGATGTAAAAGGTCGTCTTACCAAGAATAAAACAGTTTCCAATGTTACCTTTAACCGCAAGGGATATGCAGATACGATGTAAATGCAAAACTAAAAATAGAGCTTATGAATGTTATTTCCAGGATCACCAATCCGGGGATGAGTAAATCCCAGAAGCTGTATGCCTGCTGGTGTTATCTTACCAGCAGCAGTAATTTCTACTATTCCGGCTACTGGCCAGACTTTAATAAAAAGGCTGGCAGCGAGAGGTAGCATACAATATGCTGGTTTCAGGTGGCGGTGACTGTTATGGCTTTGCCTGCACCTTTGCTGCAATGGCAAGAGAGATTGGCTATAATCCTTATGTAGTTCTTGGACGTGTATCCGGTACCAGAGATGGTGCAGCAGATGGCCTTACCAGTCATGGCTGGGTCATTATTGACGGATGCTACTATGATCCGGAGGCACAGTTTGCAGGATGGTACAGAGGTGTATACGGAAGCAGCAGCTACGACATCAATCATCAGATTAAGAGCATTGTGAGATTTGCGTCATAATTGACGGATACGTCACATCGGCGAAATGTGAAGCATTTTGAAGAGGGCTTTGAATAATTAAATATCTGACATCATGTAGAGCGGAAGAGAAGATATGCATTATTTCTTTTCCGCTCTTTGCGTATACAAAAATTCATTAGGTTGCAACTTGATGAGAGCGTTCAGACAAATTTGTTAATAAATTGGGGTGTGCAGACGCGAAAATTACTTTCTGCATTAATTGTTTTGCATTGAAGTTATAGGGGAAAAGAAAAATAGGAAAGAGATGGTAATACATAAATGGAAAGTCTGGGTTGTGCGAATTGCTTTTTTATGTGGACTTCTTATTATCTCATCAACATTACAGACAGAGGCTGCCACAAAGAACAGCTGGACAGTAAAAGTAAATAATGAGTATAAAGCTAAACTTGTAAAAAAGAAAGATCAATGGTACCTTCAGTCTACATCCATTCAGATGAAGAATAAGAAAGGAACGGAAAGAATCGCATATCTTTTTGTACCATCCAAAGCGGGACTTGCCAGTGGCTATTATTATTTCTGGGCAGATGGGCGAATTGACAAAAGAAAAAAATTTCATACTCTTGATACGAAAATTGGGACTACACGTTTTAAAGGCTCCTATTATTTTGGGGAAACGGCGGGAAGGCTGAAACAAACAGCTGGATGGATTATGTTCAAGGGAAAGAAGCTTGCACTGAATAAAAACGGAAAATTATATACAAACCGATGGTATAAAGGCTATTATCTGACAGAGGATGGCACAATTGCCACAAACCGCAAGATTTCCAGCACCTTGTATGTGGATGTAGAAGGGAAAAAATGTGCGAAGGAAGAGGTAAAGCTAAGCAGGCTGAGAACCCAAATAAATGAAAAATTGAAGACCTACAGTGGGAACTGGTCTGTTTATGTGAAAGATTTAAAAACAGGAGATGTCCTTTCCATAAATGAGACCAGCATGTATCCGGCAAGTGTGATCAAGCTCTTTGTGATGGAGGCTGTTTATGCCGGTGCAGCAGAGAAAAAAATCAGTCTTAGCAGTTACGTGAACACTCTTTTGGACAGCATGATAACAATCAGTGACAATGAGAGCTACAATGAGTTGGTTCGGACTGTAGGACAGGGCAGTTTCGCGTAAGTATTCGAACCAGATGCTAAATCTTCTGCTGGCGCAGGAAAGGCGGTATAAAATTCCTGCAGGTCTCCCCTCAGGCGTTAAGTCTGGAAATAAGACCGGGGAGACAGACAGCTATCAGCATGATGCGGCGATTGTATATGGAAAAAAGACAGATTATGTGATTGTTGTGTTTGCACAAGCTGGCGAATATACAGGAATTAATGGGATAAAGGAAATATCCGGTATGGTATATGAGCGCCTGAATTAAATTAGTATGTATAAAATTCTGCTATTTCGCAAGAAACGAGGTAAAGTCCATATGTTTATCCAACCAGTTCCCTGCGATTCCGACGCCTTTTCCCATGGTAAAGGCGGCTACAACGGTACCAATTCCAAGTCCTTTGATATGTCCGAGACCGAATCCGGTGAGGGCAGCAGTGACAATCAGGCAGATTACATCGAAGCTGATCTTGACTTTTTGGATATGCCACAGAAGTGATCTGGGACAGCTCCCTTGGGAAAAGGTCAGTAGGGACAATAGGCATTTTGCAGCGGTTGGAAATAGCGATTCCAATACAGATCAAAATGTAGCTTGCAATAAAATAAAAAAATTCTCCAGCCAATTGCTGTAGGAAGAACATTTATCCATAATTCATGTACATCAAGCAGCTCCCCGAAAACGAATCCTACTACGAAGCTGAATAGATACTGGACTACGAAGTTTTTTCCGCAGGATCATCAGCGCCAGTACCAGAAGTCCCTGAAATATGTAGGTCCATGTTCCAAGGCTTATCTTCGGAAAGACGCAGGAAAAAGCGTAGGGAACACTGGAAATAGCGGAAATTCCTGTCCCGGAATAGAGCATAAGTACAACGCCGAAGCTGTTGATGGCAACAGCAAGAAGAAGTGCAAGCTCTCCCCGGTAGATTGGGAGAGATTTTTGTGTAGTTTGTGTATTCAAGTGAAAAGCCTCCTGTCATGTTGATTCCTGCATATTATACTACGGATGTGAAAAAATGCAATAAAAAAACAGATTTGTTGTTATAATAACTGAATATCACGAAAATTTATAGTATAGTTACGAAAAACAGTTATAGCAGGAGGCTTTTTATCATGGATAAGATGAAAAATATAAGTAAAGCAGAAGTGCTGGTATTAAAAGACCAGGTAGCTTACCAGGAGGGACAGGTTGTGAGCCGCACACTTGCACAGAATGCGGCAGTGAGTGTTACCCTTTTCTCATTTGATAAAGGGGAGGAGATCAGTACACATGAGTCTGGCGGAGATGCATTTGTTACCTGTCTGGATGGTGTGGGGGAAATCACTATTGATGGTGTGAAGTACGAATTACATGAAGGTGAGTCTATTGTAATGCCTGCGAAGCATCCTCACGCAGTTATGGGAAAAGAGAAATTTAAAATGCTTCTTGTGGTAATTTTCTAGAGTATTTTTCAAATACGCTTTAGAACAGACAACTACTGGAAAAATATTATCATGTAATCTTCTTGCAATCCCATGATGGTTAGTGTATACTAATCAGCATAGTTAGGAATAGCTAACCTAACGGTGTAAATCATTTGGACTCCTTTATTATGGCAGAAAGACCGCTGGCATAATAAAAGGAGTTCCTTTGAAAATGAAAGGAGTATACATACCATGGATTACTTAGAAATTGAGAAAGTTATTGGAAGAGAAATTATGGATTCCAGAGGAAATCCCACAGTAGAAGCGGAGGTTTATCTGGTAGATGGAACTATCGGCAGGGGAGCTGCTCCCAGCGGTGCTTCTACAGGCGAATTTGAGGCTCTGGAGCTTAGAGATAATGATAAGGGCAGATACCTTGGAAAAGGTGTTACAAAAGCCGTAGAGAACATTAATACATCCATCAACGAGGTAATTTCAGGAATGGATGCGTCTGACATATACGCTATCGACAAAGCCATGATCAAGGCAGATGGAACCAAGGACAAATCAAACTTTGGCGCAAACGCGATTCTGGCTGTTTCCATTGCATGCTGCCGTGCAGCAGCAGCTTCTCTTGACATTCCGCTGTACCGTTTTCTTGGCGGTATTTCCGGAAACCGCATGCCGGTTCCCATGATGAACATTGTAAATGGTGGATGCCATGCACTTTCTTCAGGACTTGATGTACAGGAATTTATGATCATGCCAGTAGGTGCACCAACCTTTAAAGAGTGCTTAAGATGGTGTGCAGAGGTTTTCCATGCCCTTGCGGCAATTTTGAAATCAAGAGGTCTTGCAACTTCTGTTGGTGATGAGGGCGGCTTTGCACCGGCTCTGAAATCTGACGAGGAAGCCATCGAGACAATTCTTGAGGCTGTTAAAAAAGCAGGCTATGAGCCTGGAAAAGATTTCATGATCGCTATGGATGCTGCATCTTCTGAGTGGAAGACTGGCAAGCTTGGCGAGTACAAGCTTCCGAAGGCTGGTACTGTTTACACATCTGACCAGTTGATCGACCACTGGAAAAAACTGGTTGACAAGTATCCGATTATTTCTATTGAGGATGCTCTTGACGAGGAAGACTGGGAAGGCTGGAAGAAGCTTACCAAAGAGCTGGGAGATAAAGTACAGCTGGTTGGAGATGATCTGTTTGTAACAAATACAGAGAGACTTTCCAAAGGTATTTCCCTTGGATGCGGTAATTCTATTCTGATCAAGCTGAATCAGATCGGTTCTGTATCTGAAACTCTTGAGGCAATCAAGATGGCTCATAAGGCTGGCTACACTGCAATTTCTTCCCACCGTTCCGGTGAGACAGAAGATACTACAATCGCAGACCTTGCAGTAGCATTGAATACCTGCCAGATTAAGACCGGTGCTCCGTCCAGAACAGAGCGTGTAGCGAAGTACAACCAGTTGCTCCGTATTGAGGAAGAGCTTGGCGATGCTGCTGTTTATCCGGGAATGAGCGCATTTAATGTGAAACGCTAATTTAAAAAATTCCCCTGTCAGGAAAGCGTGGTTCCATGGCAGGGAATCTTTTGTTGATTATTAATCTGTAGCATTACCGTTTAGGTGAAATAGTCCGAAAGTAAACAGCTGGTTTGTTTATAGACAATACTGCTTTTTTTCGAAAATTCTGAATACAATCGCTTACAATTCTGTTTTTACAGGAACACATATTTCAGAACAAAGATAACAGCCAGAGCATACATAAGCGGGCTGATCTTTTTTGTCTTTAGCTTTTCCGGTACAGACGTTGATTATAACGTAAGAGATAACGCCAAGTGCAATACCTTCGGAAATGCTGTACAGGAACGGCATTGCAATGATTGCGATAAATGCCGGAATCGCTTCTGTAAGGTCGTCAAAGTCGATCTTGGTTACAGAAGTCAGCATAAGGAATCCAACCACGATCAGAGCCGGAGCTGTCGCAAAGGAAGGAATCGCCAGGAAGATCGGGGAAAGGAACAGGGAAAGTGCGAACAAAATAGCGGAAACAAGTGAAGTAAGACCTGTACGTCCGCCCTCTGCAACACCGGAAGCGCTCTCAACAAATGTGGTAACAGTAGAAGTACCGCACATAGCACCTACAGTAGTACCAACAGCATCGGAAAGAAGAGCACCTTTGAATTTTTGGAAGCTTACCGTCTTTGTCCAGCATGTTTGCCTTGGAAGCAACGCCGATCAGAGTTCCCAGAGTATCAAACATATCTACAAATAAGAATGCAAACATGATAACGATAAAGTCAAGTGAGAAAACTCCTGCGAAATCCATTTTCATAAAGGTAGGAGCCATACTCGGTACGGAAATTCCATTGGAAAAATCCGGGAGAAGACTGTAGAAACCTGCATCCGGATTTGGAACATAAAGCCCCACAAACTGACAGAGGATTCCAAATGCCCATGTAATAAGGATGCCCCACAGGATACCACCTTTTACATTCTTTACAAGAAGAATGCCGGTAACAAGTACTCCAATCAAGGCAAGAAGAACAGTGATTCCAAGGTAATTGAAAGAACCATCTGACATGGAGCCCTTAAAGGAGAACATGCTTACCAGTGTGGAATCATTGTTTACAACGATCTTTGCATTCTGCAGACCAATAAATGCGATGAAAAGACCGATTCCAACAGAAACTGCGTGTTTCAGTGTCATAGGAATGGAGTTAAAAATTGCTTCACGTACATTAGTAAGGGAAAGCAGGATAAAGATGATACCTTCCACAAATACAGCAACCAGAGCCTGCTGCCAGGAATAACCCATGCCAAGAACTACGGTATATGCAAAGTATGCATTCAGTCCCATACCAGGTGCCAGGACAAACGGGTAATTGGATAACAGTGCCATCAGGCAGGTTGCAATGAAGGATGAAAGTGCAGTAGCAGTAAAGACTGCACCCCGGTCCATTCCGGCAGCGGAAAGGATGTTGGGATTGACAGCGAGGATGTAAGCCATGGTCATGAATGTGGTAATACCGGCCATGATTTCGGTCTTCACGTCAGTGTGGTTTTCCTTCAGGTGAAAAAGTTTTTCAAGGTTCATAAATGTACCCCCTTCTTTTTGCGGCACTTAAGTGCCGTTTTTTATAGTTTACAGGAATGTCTCGTCTGTTGCCTGGTGCAGTTTAGTAAATAACTATTTCACTCCGCAGATAAGTAAATGAAAATAGTTATTTCATGAAAACGACACTAGCCACGCGTGCAACATGGACTCCTGCAAATTTCAGCGTCTGTATATTTTGCAGCTGATACATATTCAGGAAGAATAATTTTCGTCCAATTTCTACAAAATAAACGTCAGCGATACTTATACTTACATCTTTGTGTGTTTATTTATATATTTGGCTTTGTATTTAGAATATACAATCGTCTGATCTTTATACAGCCCATAATATCCAGAAGCTGCATAGCTGATAGAAACGGCGATCAGATAGAAGGACACTCCCTTAAAGCCAAACATTTCAAAGGCAATCAGAATAGAAGTAATCGGGCAGTTCGTCACACCACAGAAAACAGCAGCCATTCCGCAGGCTGCGCAAAGGGAGGGAGAAAGCCCTATCAGCTGTCCTGCCATGCATCCGAAAGTGGCGCCTACGCAGAATGACGGAACGATTTCGCCTCCGCGAAAACCAGCCTTCATAGTCAGTGCGGTAAGGAGCATTTTCCAGAAGAAAGCCATATAATCGGTGTCTCCGGTCTCCACTGCTTTCTCAATAAGCTCAGCACCGGCTCCCATGTAATCCGTAGTTCCAAGAATCAGTGTAATAAAAATAACCAGAACGGCACCGGCCACTACCCGTGCATATTTATTAGAAAAAAACCGGCCGTAGAATCTGGCTGTCTCATTTAAAATAATACAGAAGACAATACTGATCACTGCACATCCAAGGGCTACCACGCCCAT
>ENA-OQBL01001126-OQBL01001126.1-human-gut-metagenome-genome-assembly--contig:-NODE-1126-length-11163-cov-2.212486_pt1 | contig 11163 bp, 18 predicted proteins | sample MGYA00242747_ERZ504553 | MGnify/ENA primary metagenome ERZ504553 (study PRJEB26092, sample SAMD00036240) | human gut metagenome | host: Homo sapiens | study: EMG produced TPA metagenomics assembly of...
AAACTCATGTAAGAGATTTCCGGCATGTGAAAATGTCCGGCTGCAGACCGTTACATGAGAGGCCCCGTATTCATACAGATAACGCAGAGCCAGTGTTGCCGTATGTCCGCTTCCCACAACCAGTGCATTTTTTCCCTGCAATTCCAAACGTTTCCTGCAACTGGCGGATTCCCACATAGCTGACCGAAAGCGGCCGTTCACTGATTCTTAACTTTGTCTTATCATTTTTTGCACAGGTGACCGCATCCTGTACCACACGGTTTAACTCTTTCCCGGTACTTCCAACCGTCCGTGATAATTCAAATGCATCCCTGACCTGTCCTAAAATCTGGTCCTCTCCCAGCACCATGGACTCCAGTCCCGCAGTCACCCGGAACAGATAGGAAATGGCATCCATTTCCTCCCGTTGTTTGAGATATTCCGAAAAATCCACTCCCGGAAACATCTCTTCATACAAGGTGCGAATCACGCCAAGCGGCTGTGCAATCTCTTCCGGTGCCAAAAAAAATAGACCTCACTGCGATTGCAGGTCGAAAGCACAAAACATTGTTCAATTCCTGCTTTCCCGGCTTTCTGCAGAAAATCAATTTTCTGATTATCGGTAAAGGACACCCTGTCACGGATGTCCTGATCTGCATGTTTATAATCAATTCCTATATATCCAAATTTCATTCTGCAAAGTACTCCTGCATCACATGGATGGTCTTTTGTATATCTGCATCGGTATGCGCATCGACACAAACATGGATTCAAACTGTGACGGTGCCACATAAATTCCATGATCAAGCATAAACCCAAAATAATCGGCATATGCTTTGGTATCCGCGGTTGTCGCAGAATCGTAATCTGTCACATCTTCGCCGGTGAAGAAAATACTCATCAGAGAGCCGATCTGATTGACATGCACACGGTTTCCTGCGGCATGGCGCACCGCATCCGCCAGCATCGCTGTATTTTCCTGCAGCCGCATATAAATATCCGTATCTGCCTCCAGAATACGAAGTGTGGCAAGCCCTGGCAGCCGTAGCAATCGGATTGCCGGAAAGTGTTCCTGCCTGATAAACCGGACCGTCCGGGGAAACCATACGCATGATATCCTCTCTTCCACCATACGCGCCGACCGGCATACCTCCACCGATAATCTTTCCAAACGTGGACAAATCCGGCGTAATATGAAAATACTCCTGTGCTCCGCCCAGTGCCAGACGAAAGCCGGTGATGACCTCGTCAAAGATGAAAAGTGCCCCGTAATGTTTTGTGATCTCACGCAAAAACTCCAGGAATCCGTCTGCCGGCGGAACAACGCCCATATTTGCAGCCACCGGTTCCACGATGATTGCTGCGATCTCATCCGGATAAGCCTCAAACAGTGCCTTGACGCTGTCCGGGGAATTGTATTCTGCAACCAGTGTATGTCTGGTAAAATCTGCCGGAACACCCGCACTGTCCGGAACAGATGTTGTCAATGCCGCAGATCCTGCTTTTACCAGAAGTCCGTCCGAATGACCGTGATAACATCCACGGAATTTGATGATCTTGTCACGCTTCGTATATCCCCGCGCAACACGGATGGCACTCATCGTTGCCTCTGTTCCGGAGCTTACCAGACGGCTGACTTCCATGGATGGCACCAGCTGTGCCAGAAGTTCTGCCATCTCCACTTCCCGCTCTGTCGGGGCGCCAAACGTAAGACCTTCATCACATGCAGCCTTTACCTTTTCGATGACACGTGAATCGGCATGCCCCAGAATCCCGGGTCCCCAGGAACATACATAGTCGATCATTTCATTTCCATCCACATCGGTAATATGAGAACCTTTTGCACTCTGAATAAAACGCGGCGTACGCCCTACAGCCTGGTACGCACGTACCGGGCTGTTCACGCCTCCCGGAAGCCGGAGTTTTGCTCTCATATAAAGTAATTCTGATGTCTGGTCTGTCATGTTATACTTCCCCTTTCTGTATCCATTCTGCCACGTCGAGTGCATGATAGGTAATGATCATGTCTGCTCCTGCACGTTTCATCCCGATCAGATTTTCCATCACGATCTTTTTCTCATCGATCCAATCCGTTTGCCGCCGCTGCTTTTACCATGGAATATTCCCCGCTCACGTTATAGGCAACGATCGGAATATTATAATTTCTGCGGATCTCCGTAATGATATCCATATATGCCATTGCCGGTTTGGCGATAATCAGATCTGCTCCCTCTGCAATATCCTCTTCCACTTCCCGCATGGCTTCACGCCCGTTTGCAGGGTCCATCTGATAAGTTTTCCGGTCCCCGAATCCCGGCGCAGAATGTGCCGCATCACGAAACGGTCCGTAATATCCGGATGCAAATTTTGCGGAATATGCCATAATCGGTGTATAGGTAAATCCGGCCGCATCAGTGCCTGACGGATCGCCCCTACACGCTTGTCCATCATATCGCTCGGCGCAATGATATCTGCCCCGCACGCGCATAACTGACCGCCGTCTGTGCCAGAAGCGGCAGTGTCTCATCATTTAAAATAATTCCATCTCTGATCAGGCCACAATGTCCATGCGAAGTATACTCACAGAGACATACATCTGCTATCACAAGCAGATCCGGGTAATCCTTTTGATCCGGCGGATCGCGGTCTGTACAATGCCGTGCTCATCATAAGCCCGCTCCCCACTTCATCCTTATGTTCCGGAATTTCCAAAAATCAGAATTGCCGGAATCTGCAATGCTTTCACACGGTCTAACTCTTCGTTCATGCGGTCAACGGAATACTGGCAGATGCCAGGCATGGATTCCACCGGCTGTACGATATTTTCCCCTTCCATAACAAAAAGCGGGTAGATCAGTTCCTCTGTCCTCACGTGATTTTCCCTGACCATACTTCGCATAACAGCAGTCTGTCTTAATCTTCTTGTTCGATCCATTCCCTTGTTCCTCTTTTCTTTTACTCTTTCGTACGCTTTTCCTGTATAAGAATCTGTTCCAGTTCTTCCGGTAACAGTGAAGTTTTTTTTCTCTGCAAGCAGCCTGGCAAGAATGGTCTGATATACCTGTCTGCGCAGTTTTTCTGTTTCTATCCGCGTTTTTACCACTGGACGGATACTTCCCATATAATCGTTAATCTGTCCCAGTTCTTCCGTCAGAATTTCTTTCAGAGATTCTTTTAAATACTGTGTGAGCACCGGACTGTTTCCCGCACTGGAAAAAGCCCCCACCAGATCCCAGTGTTTCAGATAGGACGGAAAAATAAAACTGCAGTCCTCCTGCTGATCCACGGCATTGACCGGAATATGCTTCTTTTGTGCCATCCGGGCAATCCTGTGATTTTCTCTGACATCATCAGTAGCTGCCACAACCAGAACACATTCCTTCAGATCCTCCGGTTCAAAGGTACGTTCCTTTACACATACATTTCCTGTAAGCTGCAGAATCTGCGGGTCAATCTGTGGTGCCACCACCGTAATCTGCGCCCCGAAATCCAGAAGCACCCGGACTTTGCGCAATGCCACAGTTCCTCCGCCTGCCACCAGACATTTCTTTTTTTCGATATCTATAAACCATTGGAAAATAAGCCATAATATCCCTATCTTATAATTGTTTTGTATTTTTTTCAAGTATATCTGCCGGATAATCGCATTATCCTACCTGCATAGTATTTTTTGCGGGAGGTCTTTTCATGAACTGGAAAACATTTTTTTATCTGTGGTCTGACCGGATGGTGCATGGAAATCCTGTTCACCTCGCTGGGCGGACTGCTGCGGGGAGATCTGCTTTTAAACGGACACACATCCATCTGGATGTTTCCGATCTACGGACTTGCAGCAGTCATCGGACCTCTTTCCGTGCGCCTGCGCCACTGGCCTGTGCTTCTGCGCGGCTGTTTTTACGGTGCCGGCATCATGCTCGTTGAATTTATCAGCGGCAGTATTCTGCGGCTTTTCTCCCTTTGTCCCTGGGATTACAGCAAAACTCCCTACAATATTTCTGGTCTTGTCCGCCTCGATTATTTTCCTGTATGGTTCACCGCCGGGCTGATCTTTGAATATATTCTTTCCCAAAAAAAGAAGCACATCCTCTCGTGATGTGCCCCTTTTCTTACATTACTTTTATCTGACGCCGGTTCGGATTGGTATATTTTTCCTCGCAATACTTGCAGCGGTACACTTCTTTTTCCTCATCTGCCAGAATAAAGATCTGATCCAGTTCCTGCTCGATCGATGTCACGCAACGCGGATTTTTGCACTTGATGACATTTTTTGACCTGCTTCGGAAGCTTCAGTTCCTTTTTCTCTACGATCCGGTCACCCTTAATCACGTTTACCGTAATATTATGATCGATAAAACCGAGAATATCCAGATCCAGCGCTTCAATCGGACATTCCACTTTGATAATATCTTTCTTGCCCATTTTATTACTTTTTGCATTCTTGATAATGGCAACGGAACAATCCAGCTTGTCCAGCTTCAGATCATGATAAATCTGAAGACTCATTCCCGCCTGGATATGATCCAGTACAAAGCCCTCGTGAATTCCACTAATATTCAGCATCTTTTACTCCACCTCGATTCCCAGTAATGTCAGGATCAGTGCCATACGGACGTATACACCATTCTGTACCTGTGTAAAATAAGCCGCACGCGGATCATCATCCACTTCAACGGAAATTTCATTGACACGAGGCAGTGGATGCAGCACGATCATGTCATCCTTCGCAAGTTCCATCTTTTCTTTGGTCAGAATGTAGAAATCTTTCAGACGGATATAATCTTCTTCGTTGAAGAAACGTTCTCTCTGTACTCTTGTCATATAAAGAACATCCAGCTGGCTCATGGCATCTTCTAAACGCTCCACTTCCTCAAACTCCACATGATTTGCCTGAAGCACATCCTCCCGGATGTAATCCGGAATCTTTAACTCTTCCGGGGAAATCAGGATAAACTTCACGTTTTCATAACGGATCAGTGCATTGATCAGGGAATGAACGGTTCGTCCGAATTTCAGATCCCCGCACAGACCAATCGTAATATTCCCCAGTCTTCCTTTCAGGGAACGAATGGTCATAAGATCAGTTAACGTCTGGGTTGGATGCTGATGTCCACCATCACCTGCATTGATTACAGGGATACGGGACTTCTGGGATGCAACGAGTGCCGCGCCTTCTTTCGGATGCCGCATTGCACAGATATCTGCATAACAGGAAATAACTCGAATCGTATCAGAAATGCTCTCGCCTTTGGATGCCGATGAAGAATCAGCACTCGCGAAACCTAAAACAGAACCACCGAGGTTTAACATGGCAGCTTCGAAACTTAATCGTGTTCTTGTGCTCGGTTCATAAAAACCAGGTTGCCAGTTTTTTCGCCATCACAGGCATGTGCATATTTCTTTGGATGCTTCTCAATGTCGCTCGCCAGATCCAACAGCTGATCCAGTTCCTCTACGGAGAAGTCTAAAGGACTCATTAAATGCCGCATTTTTATCCTCCTTCAGCTTAACGCATTTTTGACTATCATATAATAAACTGCGGCTATTTTCCAAGGGCTAATATAGCAGCTATATAAAATTAACATGGGCGACAGCAGAAACACAATGCCTGCGCACACAGCAGACTCATGCAGAAATTGCTGTAATTTCCATAAGGACGCTCATACTCGCTCCCCATATTGGTATACCAGGTTCCGCCATATTCAAGATGCTGCTGGAACTGCCGGTACTCCATATTGCTCGGCTCAAGTTCCACCGCACGGCGGATATGCTCAATCGCCGTTGCACTGTTTCCCACGCCTTCATTTGCCACCGCACTGTAATAGTACCACTGTCCGGCACGCTCGGAAAATGGAATCGAACTTAACACATTGAGTGCTTCCGGATAACACTGATTCTGAATATAATTAAGTGCCGCCTGTAATTTTTGGAGAAGTCGCACGGCTCTGGGAACGGTAGGTTCCATTTCCATAATAATACTGTCCGCTGAACCCTCCAAACGGCCCCTGTCCATAGCTTCCTGTGCCTGCCGATCTGCCATCTGCAGAGCCTGCACCATAACTGTAGCTTCCAGAAGTTCCCTGCTGTTTTTCCTTCATAATCAGATCATAGGCCTGCTGCACCTGTTTGAAACGTTCTTCCGCCTGATCTTTGTTCGGGTTGTTGACATTTGCATCTGGATGATACTTCCGGCTCAATGTACGGTATGCTTTCTTTATCTCTTCATCCGAAGCGCTGCGGCTGACGCCGAGCACCTGATATGGATCTGTCATGATTTCTTCCTCTTTTTCTTCAACTGAATGTATTCATACTTGGACCATACACCGGAATACAGAATATTCCGCAGAATATCCGCGTGAAGCAGAATCGGCAGGCGTTCAAAGACTTCGCGCATTCCGAAATCATGCTGGTCATCATCAGACGGCACAACGTCTCATACTCCTGCTCATCTTCTGTATCCAGATACCGGAGCGGGTTGTAACTGTCTTTTTTTTGCATCTTTATCCCGGTCCTCGTAGGCATCCATCAGGTAGATAAATTGCCCAGATAAAATCCAAGTGTTTTCAATTCATCATACCACTCGTCCTGCTTCCATGCAAATATTTCTCCGAGCATCTCGCCTGTCAGCCCTGCCACAAGATCAATATTCGTCTGTTTTTCCGCCTCATAAGCTGCCAGTTTCTCCATATACTGCTCAATGGCATTGGTCTGCCGCGGATAATTTATTTTGATCCGCTGATAATCTTTCTCAAACATTGAGGCAATGGTTTTCTTCGTGTAATTATGGTCATCTTTCCAGTCATCCACCAGATTGTAATATGCCAGAAGAACGTTCATCTGTGCCGCATAACTCTGAATATCGTTTTCCCGCAGCTGCCGTTTTTTCATCGGATGAATCATACAGGTAAATTCACCAGTCTGCGTGTCCGGCTCATACAGACCGGTCAGCAGAACGACCAGAAATGTCATATCATAATTCAAAAGTGCCTGTCCATTTTTTTCCACAGAACTCTTTTAATTTCCGGCAAAGCCCACAATAATACGACTGATATACTTTTTTTATTTTCTTCCGACAGCTGTGCGCCGTTTACATTAATATATCCGAACATACTGCCTCCGATTTAGGTTCTGCGAATAAATTTTTCCCTGCATTTCGGGCAGGTAATCTCTATCTTTCCATGTCCCCTCGGCACACGGACTTCCTGTTTACACATCGGGCACTTGAAAAAGCGGTAATCCCTTGCCTGTCCCATGCGTTTTTTAAACCGGTTCCACGATACGGTGCGGTTATAACGGAAATTCAAATACTTCTGGTTTTCTTCATAACGTTTGGATGTATTTCTTGAAAATACCCGGAAATACATATAAATCATTAAAATCAGCGCTACAAAGGAAAACAGGCCGATGCGTGTAAACATACCGACAAGCAAAAGAATCAGAACAAGCCAGGACTGCATCCGTGCCAGTTCATCCATGCCATTTCTTCCCTGCATAAAACGATACAATTTGTCTCTCATACAATTCCTCTTTTCTGTGTTTCGTCGATATTTTTCGTGTCTTATATTAGTTATATATCATGGGAAATCATATCGTCAAGCAACGTATTTTCTTTTCATACACTTTTCATAAAGTGTTTAGAAATCCGGGAAATTTATAATGGTATAGACGTGAAAAATGAAAATTTCCAAAGAATACTGCTGATATTTACGGAAAACATCTTAAGAAGAAGGACGATAAGCCGGGTTATGTCGTTGAGTGATCATCTATCTAGTACGATTGTTGCCAACCGTCTCAAGCGACCTACCTAAAGCTGGCGGGCCACGTCAGCGCTTTGTTTCGGTCTTGCTTCGGATGGGGTTTACATGTGCCCTCTCTGTTACCAGCGAGGCGGTAGTCTCTTACACTGCCATTCCACCCTTACTATAGAGGTGCATCTGTGATGCATCTCTTATAGCGGTATATTTCTGTTGCACTGTCCTTAGAGTTTCCTCCACCGGCCGTTAACCGGCATCCTGCCCTGTGAAGCCCGGACTTTCCTCACCTGCGGTCTTTCGACACCTGCAGCCGCGATCACCTGTCCTCCATCTTAAGATGCTTTTCCACTATAACACAGTTTCCAGTAAGGTTCAAGCCGTAAAGTTTACCGTGTTTTTATACATTAAAACAACTTCCTCCGACAAATTCCCGCACCAGAGAACTCTGTGCAATTCCTTCCGTCGGAAGCGGCAGAAAATAGTCCAAAAACTTAAGCAGACGCTTCGCTTCCAGATATTCTGCACTGTCACGCGGAATCTGAAACAGAAGCGGTTCCGCATATACTTTAAGCACCGCAACCTCATACAGTAACGCGGAATTAAACATGACATCCGCACTGTCCTGAAACGGGAAAATATTTTTTTCCTTCTCCCCTTCGCACAGATTTCCACATCGCAATCGTCTCCTGTGCCGTCGTTCCACGGGTTCTGGCATCTCTCACGATCCGGCGTAACAGACGGCAGTCCGTCGTGGACAGCGGATTGTGTTCATCAATATTCAACTGTGTCAGCGCAGAATATAAATCTTAAATTTACTTTCTGCGGGAAGTGTATACGACAGCTTATCGTTCAGACCATGAATTCCCCTCTATGACAAGAATATCATTTTCTTTAAGCTGCAGGGTCCTGCCACGGTATTCCCTCTTTCCCGTCTTGAAATTGAAAGAAGGCATATCTACTTTCTCCCCTGCCAGAAGCCGGGTCATATCTTCATTAAACTGTCTGACATCCAGTGCCTCCAGACATTCAAAATCAAGATTTCCGTCTGCATCCCTTGGACACCGCTCCCTGTCATCATAATAATCATCCAGACTGATCGGATGCGGTTTTTCTTCCCTTTGCCAGAAGCTGAATCGACAGGCGGTTGGAAAATGTCGTCTTTCCGGAAGAAGACGGACCTGCAATCATGACAAATTTAATTCCTTTTTTTCGCTGCAATCTGTGCTGCCAGGGAACCGATCCGTTCTCCATCAATGCTTCCTGAAGCAGAATAATCTGTTCGCCCCTGCCGGATGCGATTGCATCATTGAGCGCACCGATCGTTCCAACGTCCAGCATACGGCTCCAGCTGCGTGATTCTTTTAATGTGTGGTACAGTTTATTGGAGGTATGAAGCGGTTCCACTTCATCTCCCTTTTTATTTGGGAACAAAAGAACAAAGCCGTCTTCATATAACTCCAGATCAAAACACTCCGAGGTATCCCGTGGATGGAACCATATAACCGTAATAAATAGTCCTGATGTCCGTCCAGCTCATAAAATATTGACACGCGAACTTCTGCGATAATGTAAAAAGCCGCTCTTTGTCCTTCATTCCCTTATCATGAAACAGCTGTTCCGCATCTTCTGTTTTTACACTGCATTTCTTGATCGGTAAATCGGCCTCTACCAGACGCTGCATCTCTGCGCGCAGTGCCTGCACGGCTGCTGCATCATTTGCAGTTCCATGCAGTTCACAGTAATAACTTTCTCCCAGAGAATAATATACCCTGATTTTTACCTGATCCTTCCACAGATTTTCTACCGCCTTCTGCAATAAAAGCGTCATACTTCTGCGATAGGTGCGTTTGCCGTCCCTGTCCGTCATCGTCAGAAACGAAATTTTACCGGGTGCCTTCACCACTTTTGAAAGTTCCCGCAGTTTTCCATCTACACATGCCAGTACAATCCTGTCACTGTAATTTTTCTGATATTGTTTTGCAATCTGTTCCAGTTTTGTCTGCTCCGGAATCAGAACCAGTTCGGTTTTCTCCGGCGCAGTCTCCAATGTGATCTCAAATTCCTGCACTTTTTATCGCCCCCAAAATCGTATACGCAGATTCATTCTGCTGTAATTTTTCCTGCACTTCTGCAATACGTCGTATGATCTGTTCCGATTCTTTCTGTGCTTCAAGCGTCTGCAGAATCTGTGTCAGCTGTCCATGCTGACGCACCAGAAACCGGCGCAGTACCGGATTTCCGTTTCTCAGAAGAAGCGGTCCGTAAATATCACAGACTGCAATTGTCTGATCGTTCAACCGGTTCCACGTTTCATCCTGCTCCGTTTTTACGGCACGCATCATCGGATAATATTTTCCTTCTTCACAGACCATATCTTCATCTTCAATTTTATACTGATGCTGGCGCAGATATTCCCGGACCTTATGTATTTCAGACTGCGGCTGCAAAATCAGTTCTTTCGCTGTACTGCAGACGGATTCCCCTTCCGTCAGAATATGCAGAATCAGTTCTCCACCCATTCCTGCAATCAGAATGGAATCCGCTTCATTTGGAAGCAGTGCCTCTGCTCCGTCCGAAAGCCTGGTCTGTATATATTCCTCCAGCCTGGCTGCCCGGATATGTTCCTGTGCCCGGGCAAGCGGTCCCTCATTAATATCCATTGCAATGGCTCCCTTTATTTTCTGCCTCTGTACCAGTGCAATCGGCACATACGCATGGTCTGTTCCGATATCCGCAAGGATACCGCCGGTTGTAACCATGGAAGCCACTGCTTTCATTCTCCTCGATAATTTCATCATGTTACTCTAAATAATCCTTTAACTTACGACTTCTGCTGGGATGGCGAAGCTTACGGAGCGCTTTTGCCTCAATCTGACGGATTCGTTCTCTGGTTACATTGAACTCTTTTCCGACTTCCTCAAGGGTTCTCGCCCTTCCATCCTCCAGACCAAAGCGAAGCGTCAGCACTTTCTGCTCCCGCTCGGTCAGTGTTCCGAGTACCTCTTCCAGCTGTTCCTTAAGCAGCGTAAAAGCTGCAGCATCTGCCGGTACCGGTACATTATCATCTTTAATAAAATCGCCCAGATGGGAATCTTCCTCTTCTCCGATTGGTGTTTCCAAAGATACCGGTTCCTGTGAAATCTTTAAGATTTCCCGCACACGTTCCACCGGCATCTTCATCTCTTCCGCGATTTCTTCCGGCGTAGGTTCCCGCCCGAGTTCCTGCAGCAACTGTCTGCTGACACGAATGAGCTTGTTGATCGTTTCCACCATGTGCACCGGAATACGGATGGTTCTTGCCTGATCCGCAATTGCACGGGTAATTGCCTGCCGGATCCACCATGTTGCATAAGTGGAGAACTTATATCCTTTGCGGTAATCAAATTTTTCTACCGCCTTGATCAGTCCCAAATTTCCTTCCTGAATCAGGTCT
>ENA-OQBL01001128-OQBL01001128.1-human-gut-metagenome-genome-assembly--contig:-NODE-1128-length-11152-cov-2.727256_pt1 | contig 11152 bp, 11 predicted proteins | sample MGYA00242747_ERZ504553 | MGnify/ENA primary metagenome ERZ504553 (study PRJEB26092, sample SAMD00036240) | human gut metagenome | host: Homo sapiens | study: EMG produced TPA metagenomics assembly of...
CGGTTGCGGCTCATCATGTAGCTGTACTCCTCCCACTCGAAGTGGGTCAGCTCGTCGAACCCGATGAAATCGAAGGCTTTGCCCTGATAGTTCGTCCGGTCCTTGGTGTACTGCATCGAGCCGAAGTAAAGTTTTCGGCCCCGCTTGGGGAAGACCCACACATGGCTCGTGGCGTTGTACTGCGCCTCCGGAAAGGCCCGGCGGTAATAGCTTTGACTCTTGTCCACGAGGTCGGAAAGCTGCGGATAGGTCTTGCGGAGGATGAGCGCCCGGTAGTGCGGAATGTGTACCTGCCGCAGCGCCTCGATGACGAGGGCGTCGCTCTTACCGCCGCCTGCCGCGCCGCCGTAAAGTGCTTCCGGCTCCGGCCTCCGCATAAATTCCATCTGCCTCGGCTGAGGCCTCCACACGACGCCCGCATTCTTGTTTTCTGTCGTCATACATCCTCCACCGGCGGCAGCAGCACCACACCGCATTCCCGCCCTTCTGCGTCCACGCCCTGGTCGTTCAGGGTCTTCGACACGCCCGCCAGATCTTTCAGCACGGCAGTCGCTTCTTTCAGTCCCTTCATGATGCCGGGGTCGGTGCTGTTCTCTCTGCGGGCCGTGCGCTGGCGGGCGTTCAGATCTTTCACCTCCTGCGCCAGCATGGTGCTCAGGGTGTCGGTGGCTTTCCGGAGACTTTCCAGCCCCTTGGCCGCAGCCTGCTTTTCCTGCCCCATCCTGTGTTCTCACTTCCTTTCGTTCTGTCGCTGGCAAAAGGATACCACGCTTTTCTCCGCCGCAGGAGTACATACTTTTCGCCCCAAGATTTGTATTTTACTGCACACTTTATCCTATAAGTAATATTTCAAAGCAACAAAAATCCCCTGCCTGTGTTCTTTTCCACAGACAGGGGATCTTTCACTCAATTTTCTGCGCAAAGTCTCCGGGAGACTCTCTGCGTATTTTTACAGGGTCTCCACCCGGTCAAACAGCTCCTTTGCGGCCTCCACAGCCTCCTTGCTGCCGAAGACCACCCTCACGCCCTTCTCCATCCGGGCCGACAGGTCTGCCGCCTCAGCCTTGAGGGCGGCAGCATCCACACTGCACAGGCTCTTGCGCTCGGCGGCAGTCATCTCGTCGGTGATGCCGCAGAAATATTTGCAGTCGGTAGACGCAGCCTCTTCCCGGGGCTTGCGCGGGGTGTCCAGCTTTGCTGCCGCGCCCACGATGAACTCGTTCATGTCCTTCCCGGTGTAGTCGCGGCCTGCCAGTTCTGCCGGCCCCTTTGCGAAAGTCTCATAGCTTTCTTTCAGGTGCGGGTCGCGGTAGGTGTAGAGATATTCGGTGCCGTCGTTCTGGGTCACCATGCCGGTGCCGTACGCGCCGCCCACCTCGCGGATGTTGTGCCACAGATACTCGTAGCTCATCACCCGGGCCAGCACCTTCCGCTCCAACCGCCGCTCCATGGGCCAGACCAGCACATCGTAGTTCACGCCGCCGTCGATGATGAAGGCCTCGTTCACCGGAGCTGTCAGCTCCTCCGTGTAGGGCTTTGCCTCGCCGCGCTTTTCTGCCGCGAAGGCACTGCCCGGCAGAAGCTTTTTCAGGGTATCCAGCGCCGCGTCGCTGCCGTGGAGGCTGACGGTCAGGGCGTTCTTTTTCAGCACGCTCTTCCACAGCTCTTCCATCTTTTTGCCCAGAGCGGTCCAGTCGGCCTTTTCCAGCAGCTCACAGAGATAGTGGTAGTAGCTCACGCCGTTGCAGCGCTCACTCAGTGCGGATTCCACCGAGAAATGTGCCGCCGCCCGCATGGCGGCGAAGGCGTGGCCCTCCCGCAGGAACTTCTGCTCCATGAGCAGCTTCTGCTGGCTTGCCACCCGCTCCATCGCAGCTTCAGCCTGCGGGCCGCTGAACTTTGTCTCATACAGCCACTCACTGCCCAGCTCCACAGCCTTTTCGAGGCTGCGTTCCAGCATACTCATCCCCACGATGAGCTTTGCGTGGCAGGGCCTGCCTTCCTGCCGTCCCGTCCAGCAGTCCATCCACGCACCACTGCTTCCCAGCCAGGTGTTCCGCAGAGTGTTCAGTTCCTGGGCCGTGTGCTTTTCGGTGTCCAGCTCATCCATGACATCCGTGAGCAGATGCAGGCAGGACATATCTTCCGGTGCCATGCCGCCCAGATCATAGTAAAGGTACAGGTAGGTATTGCCTGCCGAGGGGTGGTGCAGCAGTTCTGCACCCGCCAGCAGCTCCTTGCTGCCCGGTGTCTGCTTTTTGCCCTCGCCGAGGTCGGCGGCTGTCAGCGGATGGTCCAGCACCAGCTTGCCGTCGGTGCGGGCGGCGCTCCCCTCTTCCTCTTTCTTGGGCAGGGTCGGCACCTGGATGATCTCCACCGGCGCAGGCGCGAACAGCTCCCGCAGCAGCTCATTGAACCAGCCCTGTTCCAGCTTCTCCCGCAGGGAAGCGAACAGAGCGTTCGTGTGGAGCAGCAGGGCCGGGTCGCCGGTGTGGAGCCATCCGGTAGATGCATTGATGGCGTCCAGCACACCGTCCGGGATGCTGCCCGGCCGCTCAAGGGAAGCGAACTCGGTGGAGTTGATGCTTGCCATCAGCAGCTCCTCGGGGATGCCCTTCTCGAGGATGCCGTCCACGGCTTTGCGCACTGCAGCGGCAAACTTGCCCGCCGACTCTTCCGTCGCGCCCCGCAGCACAAGCTCCAAGGTCGGCTGCAGCGTGCTGTCATCGAAGCCCACGTCGATGTCCGCACCCAGTTTTTCTTCCAGCAGGGCGGCTTTCAGAGGCGCCTGGTTCGTCCCCAGCAGGGCGTCCAGCAGGATCTCCACGCCCAGCTGGCGCTCCCGGTCGCTGAATGCACCGGTGTACCACGCCAGCGCACACTGAGCCTCGTCCGGCTCCGGCTTCTCGGTATAGTACGGGATATTCCGCTTCACACCGACCTGCTCGTCCTGCACCGTCAGGCGGGGGCGGCTGGCGCTCTTGGGCATACGGCTCAGATACTGCTCGTCGAGGAAGGCCAGCTTCTCGGCCATGTCCATCTTGCCGTAGAGGGTGATGCAGCAGTTGTCGGCGCTGTAGTGGCGGCGGTAGACCCGCACATACTTCTCATAGGTCAGCGCCGGAATGGACGCCGGGTCGCCGCCGGAGACGAAGCCGTAAGCCGTATCCGGGAACATTGCCCGGCTCAGAGCGTTCTGCAGCTGTGCGTCCGGCGTCGCCAGCGCCCCCTGCATCTCGTTGTAGACGACGCCGCTCACCGTGCCGTCTTCGTCCCGATGCCAGCCCTCCTGCTCGAACACGCCCTTGTCCACCATGGCCAGCGGACAGAACACCGCGTTGAGATAGACGTCCATCAGGTTCCTGAAGTCCGTCTCGTTGGGGGTAGCGAAGGGATACACCGTCTTGTCCGGGAAGGTCATGGCGTTCAGGAAGGACGCCATGCTGCTCTTGAGCAGCTGCAAAAATGGCGACTTCACCGGGTACTTCTCGCTGCCTGCCAGCACCGAGTGCTCGAGGATGTGGAACACGCCGGTGTCGTCGGAGGGGAAGGTGCCGAAGCCGATGCCAAAGGCCTTGTTGTCGTCGTCGTTTTCCACCAGCAGGACAGTTGCCCCGCTGACGTCATGGGTCAGCACAGTCAGCGTCCCGTGCTGTTCGGGGCAGTCCTCGCGCTTGACGAGGGTGTAGCCGGGATATTGTTTCATGGTCTTGCTCCTTTATATTTTTTGATTTGAGTTTATTGTACAAAGAAGTCGAAGCACAAAAATGCCAGCCGCTTCGCCAAACGCATTTTTGTGCTTCTCCAATTTGCTGCTACGCAGCAGATGTCCCATTATCTCATTCAGGAACGACTTCTTTTTTGCACGACACCCTGAACAGCACGAATCCCACGATGAACAGCACGATGAGGGAGCCGACACCCACATTGGCGCTGCCGGTGAGCTGGCTTCCCACGCTGACGATCATGGTGCCAAGGAAGGACGCTCCCTTGCCGCAGATGTCGAAGAGGCCAAAGTATTCGCCCGACTTTTCCGGCGGGATGATCTTTGCAAAGTGGGAGCGGCTGAGCGCCTGCACGCCGCCCTGGAACATGCCCACGATGACGGCCAGCACCCAGAACTGCCACTGCTGGGTCAGGAAAAACGCAAACACCGCGATGCCCGCGTAGGCCGCGATGCACACCGGGATGAGCTTTGCTGAGGGGTACCTGTTCGACAACCGCCCAAAGATGAGGGCCGACGGGAACGCCACGATCTGGGTCACAAGAAGTGCCAGCAAAAGACCGGTGGTGTCCAGACCCAGCGCCGTGCCGTAGGCCGTCGCCATGTCGATAATGGTGTACACGCCGTCGATGTAGCAGAAGAAGGCCAGCAAAACCAGAACACCTGCTTATCCTCCGGCAGATGCCGCAGGGTATGGCCGATGCGGGCAAAACTCTGCCGGACAGCGTGTTTTTCCACCTCCACATAGTGGAGCTGTTTATAACTTTTCAGCAGCGGCAGGGTCGTGAGCAGCCACCACGCCGCCGTCAGCAGGAGTGCCAGGTTCAGCGCCGTCATCTGGCTGATGCCGATGCTCCCCGCCCCCAGCACAAGGCCGAGACAGACCACGAAAGGCACGCAGCTGCCGATGTATCCCCACGCATAGCCCCGGCTGGACACTTCGTCCATCCGCTCGGGAGTGGTCACGTCGCTGAGCATCGAGTCGTAGAACACCAGGCTGCCCGAAAAGCCCACCTTCGCGATGACGAAGATGACCAGAAACGGCAGCCACGCCGACGCCGCACCCATGGCGCAGCAGCCCACGATGCCCACGAAAACGCAGAGTATGAAGATAGGCTTCTTGAAGCCCTTCGTATCAGCCACTGTCCCCAAAATGGGGCTCAAAACAGCCGTGATGACGGTCACAGCCGAGCTGGCATAGCCCCAGTAAGCCAGATACTCCACCGAGCTCAGGCCCCCGGCTTCCGCCAGCGCATTGAAGAAAATGGGGATAAGGGCTGGCCACCATCAGCACAAAGGCCGAGTTGCCCACGTCGTACAGGATCCAGTTCCGCTCCAAGCTCGTCAGGCAGAATTTACCGCTCTTTTCCATCCGGTGCTCCTCTCAGTTCTCCCCAAACGTATGCTGATACTCCGCCCCAAGCGGCTTGTTCTCGGCATACTCTTCGATGAGCCTTACCGCCAGCGGCACAGCCGTTTTATACAGCTCTTCGAGCTTCTGGCTGCTCTGGACGCATTTGGGGTTCGGCTGCGGATTCGCCACAAGGCCGTGCATGAACTCATACTTGCCCGCGACGCGCATCCCGGTCAGCACCACCCAGCGCTTGACGGGGTTTGCCGCCTGCAAAAAATGATGCACCGTTATCATCCCCTTCATCGCCGCCAGCGTCTCGTCCACCGTGACGCCTTCGTAGAAGGGCGCGATGACCTCGGCCCGCTCCCGGCTGGGTTTGATGTGACTGGCCGTGAAGAACTTTATGGGGTCGAGGCCGTCTTCCCTCATCAGGGCGTTGTCAAACTCCGTCTCGATCTCGCAGTGGCCCACACCGCTCTCCCGGACATAGGCCTCCACATAAGGGTGGCAGGTGCTGTCCAGTGCGAAGTGGCAGACAAAGCCCAGCGCATAGGCCAGAGCAGCATCTTTGTCCGGCGCATTTTCCACCACGGTGCGGGCGCAGGTGAAAAACACCTCGCCCTTCTGCTCGTGCATGGCGTTGCCCAGACGGTTCACCGGGTTCGACTGCAGGGCCTTGTAATAGAACATCAGGTCCGGCCCGTGGAGACCTATGTCGTAAGCTCCCGGTGCTGTTCCAGCGTCGCGCGCAGACCGTCCGGCAGCAGGGCCAGAACATCCGCACCAAAGCGGCGGTGTGCGTAGGTAGAAGGCATGATACCGCCCCTTTTCGTTTATTTTTGCGTAGCCCTGCGGCAGCTCGTTCTTCAGGCCGCGCTCCATCAGGGACTTGACAGCCTCTGCCGCACTCATACCCTTGTTGACGATGGCGTTGACGGTCTGGACGATGGGCATTTCCACCTGATACCGCTCGGCCAGTTCCAGCGCAGCGGGCAGGGCGTTCATGCCCTCGACCACCATGCCGACTTCTGACGGCATTTCCGGGGTCTCGCCCTTGCGATGAGGATACCGGCGCGGTTGTTGCGGCTGTGCATACTGGTGGCGGTCACGATGAGGTCGCCGATACCGGCCAGACCTGCGAAAGTGTGGACATTGCAGCCCATCGCCACGCCCAGACGGGCGATCTCGGCGATGCCGCGGGTGATGAGGGCAGCGCGGGCATTATCGCCGTAGCCCGAGCGGCCGGTGGAGATGCGACGCCCAGCGCGATGACGTTCTTCATGGCGCCGCTCAGCTCTACACCCTTGATGTCCTCGTTGGTGTAGACGCGCATGACATTGTTGGTGAAGACCTCCTGCACATAGGCAGCGGCCTCCATATCCTTGCTGGCCGACACGATGGTGGTGGGCAGGTCGATGGCCACTTCCTCGGCGTGAGTGGGGCCGGACAGGGCCACAAGACGCACGCCCTTCGGGCCGCCTTCCTTGCCCAGCTCATCGGCCAGGATCTCGGTCATGGTGTACAGGGTGTCGGGCTCGATGCCCTTTGCCACGTCCACGATGATCTGGCCGTCGGCCACATAGGGCCGGGCCTTTGCCGCCGTGGAGCGGACGAACACCGACGGCACTGCGAACAGCAGGATGTCCTTGTCTTTGCAGACTTCCTCAATGCTCTTGGTGAACCGCAGCTCGTCGGGGATCTTCATCTGCGGCAGGTTGGGGTGCTTGCGGGTGGTGGAAAGGCTGTCGATCTCCTTCTCGATGGCCGACCACACCAGCACATCATTCCCGCTCACAGTCAGCATCCGTGCAAGGGCCATGCCCCAGGTGCCAGCGCCCAGAATACCAATACGTTTCATCACGTTTGTCCTCCGTATCCGCCGCGCTCCCGTCTGGCGGGGCGTGCGGCCTGTTTGTACCTTTACAGGTCTATACAGCTCTATTGTACCCGAAAGCTTCTGCCGCGTCAACTACTCTGCCGTTCTGCACAAAGTCAGCGCCTGTTTTTCGTCCATTTCGTCTATACCATGCAATTTTTCGAAACCATTTGCGTTCATTTCCAAATCATGTTATAGTATTCTGGTAGGTTTTGTAGGATTTTCATTTTTTCCTCTTGACTTTGACCCTGCTTTAAGGTATATAATATGTCCACCCACTTGCCCTGTCTGTTGATTCAAATTTTGAAAAAGGAGTATCCATGCTGGAAACACTCTTATCCAACCGCACCGTCAGCGTGCTCTGGGAGGCTCTTCCCCGCATCCTCTCGGCGGGCCTCACCATGACCATCCCCCTCACCCTCGTCTCGTTCACCCTGGCGATGGTGCTGGCGGTGGCCGTGGCGCTGGTGCAGTACGCCAAAGTGCCGGTGCTGAGCAGCTGGCCCGGTTCTACATCTGGGTCATCCGCGGCACGCCGCTGCTGGTGCAGCTTTTCATCATCTTTTACGGCCTGCCCAGCGTGGGCATCATGCTGGACGCTTTCCCGGCGGCAGTCATCGCCTTCGCCTTCAACGAGGGTGCATACTGCGCCGAGACCATGCGCGGCGCACTCGAGAGCGTGCCGCAGGGCCAGCTGGAAGCCGGTTACTGCGTGGGCATGAGCTGGTGGCAGATCATGCGCCGCATCGTGCTGCCGCAGGCCCTGCGCACCGCCGTGCCTGCCCTCTCCAACTCCCTCATCGGCATGATCAAGGACACCTCTCTGGCCTCCAACATCACGGTAGCGGAGCTGTTCATGGCCGGCCAGCGCGTCGCCGCCCGCACCTACATCTTCCTGCCCATCTACTGTGAGGTGGCTGTGGTGTATCTGCTGTTCTGTACCGTCATCACCAAGCTGCAAGGGCTGCTGGAGCGCCAGCTCAACGCCCACGGCTTCCAGTAAGAAAGGAGTGTGGCTGTTATGGCAATGTTAGAGATACGCGGCGTCCACAAATCCTTCCATACTTACGCAAAGCCCGGCGTCCATCCCGGCGTCTTTGGCCGCGCCCCCAAGCCGACCAGCAGCCTGGACGTGCTGCGCGGCGTCGATCTGACGGTGGAAAAGGGTGACGTCGTGGCCATCCTTGGCCCTTCCGGCTCAGGCAAGACCACCCTGCTGCGTTGTCTCAACTTCCTTGAGACAGCGGACGCAGGCCAGCTCACCTTCGACGGCGAGACCTTCGACCTCGCCCACGCCGACCGCGCCAGCATCGCGCGGCTGCGCCGCAAGACGGCTTTCGTCTTCCAGAACTACAACCTCTTCCGCAACAAGACGGCCCTGCAGAATGTCACCGAGGGCCTCATCGTCGCCCGGAAGATGCCCAAAGCGGAGGCCGATGCCGTCGGCATGAAGATGCTGGAAAAGGTCGGCCTCGCCGACCGTGCCGACTACTACCCCCGTCAGCTGTCGGGCGGTCAGCAGCAGCGCGTGGCCATCGCCCGCGCTCTTGCCTCCGGCCCGGAGATCATCTATTTCGACGAGCCCACCAGCGCCCTCGACCCGGAATTGACCGGCGAGGTGCTGGCCGTCATGCGGCAGCTGGCACAGGAGGGCATGACCATGCTGGTTGTCACCCACGAGATGGGCTTTGCCCGCAACGTCTCGTCCCGCACCGTCTTCATGGAAAACGGCGTCGTGGTCGAGGAAGCCCCCTCGCAGGAGTTCTTTGCCCATCCCAAAGAGGCAAGGACCCGTGAGTTTCTTCAGAAAAATTTCCCATACTGAATAAGAAAGGATCATCACCTATGAAACGCAGAACCTTTATTTCTCTCATGAGCGTCATGGCCGCTGCCGGTGTTCTCTCGCTGGCTGGCTGCTCTTCCAACACTTCCGCCTCCACTGCTTCCAGTACCGCTGCTTCTGCTTCCGCTGCTGCCGCCAACAAGCTGGAGACCATCCAGTCCAACGGCAAGCTGGTCATCGCGCTGGAAGGCGCATGGCAGCCCTGGAGCTTCCACGATGAGAGCGACACCCTCGTGGGCTACGACGTCGAAGTCTCCCGCGCCATTGCCGAGAAGCTGGGCGTCGAGCCCGAGTACGTCGAGAGCGACTGGGACAGCCTGTTTGCCGGTCTGGATGCTGGCCGCTACGACCTCGTCTGCAACGGCGTCGAAGTCACCGAAGAGCGTGCCAAGACCTACGACTTCACCACTCCCTACGGTTACATCCACACCGCCCTCGCCGTTCGCAAGGATAACGACGACATCAAGAGCTTCGATGACCTTGCCGGCAAGACCACGGCCAACAGCCTCGCTTCCACCTACATGGAGCTGGCCGAGAGCTACGGCGCGACCGTGCAGGGCATCGACACGCTGGAAGAGACCATCCAGCTGCTGACCGCTGGCCGCATCGACGCCACCCTGAACGCCAACGTCTCCTTCTACGACTACCTGAACGTCCATCCGGACGCCGACTTCAAGCTGGTCGCCCAGACCGAAGATGCTTCTCACGTTGCGATCCCTATCGTCAAGAGCGAAGACTCTTCCTTCCTCGACGCCCTCAACAGCGCCATCGACGAGCTGCGCGCTGACGGCACCCTCAAGGAGCTGGGCGAGAAGTATTTCGGTCAGGATATTTCTTCCGAGAATTAACTTTTTGTTTTGATCGTCAGCGAAGCATCAGAGGTGCATCATGGTCTATCCCGCAGGCGAAACCGCAAAGCTTCTGGGAGTCGTCAAAAATATCCGGGAAGAAGATGTTCCCGAGCGCTTCCGTGCCGAACTGCGCGGTGTCCCGGAAAGCAAATAAGAATATTGACGAAGGGGGCAGATGCAGCAGCATCTGGCCCCCCTTTTTGTTATAAATATCTTCCGGTAATACTCTCCGGATTTTCCCGGATCTCCTCCGGCGTGCCTGTTGCCACGACGCGGCCGCCGCTCTCGCCGCCGCCCGGCCCCATGTCGATGACATAGTCCGCGTTGCGGATGACATCAAGGTCGTGTTCGATGACAACGACCGTTGCGCCGTTGTCCAGCAGGGCTTGGAACACCCGCAGCAGCACCTGCACGTCCAGCGGGTGGAGGCCGATGCTGGGCTCATCGAAAACGAACACCGAGTCGGTCTGGGTGCGGCCGATCTCGCTGGCCAGCTTGAGGCGCTGGGCCTCGCCGCCGGAGAGGCTGGGCGTTTCCTCGCCCAGTGTCAGGTAGCCCAGACCCAGCTGCTGCAATGTCTGCAGGCGCTGGCTCACTGTCTTCATCCCGCCGCAGAACTCAAGGGCGGAGTTGACGTCCATATCCATCAGTTCCGGCAGGGAGACGGCCTGCTCCGCCTTGTTCATCAGCTTCACGCCGTAAGCCGCCCGCGCGTAGCGGGAACCCCGGCAGTCGGGGCAGACGATGTTCACATCCGGCAGGAACTGCACGTCCAGGCTCACCTCACCGGTGCCGTCGCAGCCGGGGCAGCGCAGACTGCCCGTGTTGTAGGAAAAATCGCTGGCCTTGAAGCCCTTTTGCCTGGCGTCCGGAGATTTGGCATAGAGCTTCCGCAGCTCGTCGTGGACGCCCGCGTAGGTCGCCACGGTAGAGCGCACATTGATGCCGATGGGCGTCGCGTCGATGAGCTTGACGTGCGCGATACCCTCGGCGTGAATCTCCCGGATATGTGCCGGGAGGGCGCTGCCGTTTATCTTTGCTTCCAGCGCCGGTACGAGGCTTTCCAGCACCATCGTCGTTTTGCCGGAGCCGGACACGCCCGTTACCACGGTGAGCCGCCCCTTGGGAATGTCCAGCTCCAAAGGCTTGACCGTGTGGATGCTGCCGGTGGAGAGATGGATAGCCCCCTCTGCGAACATCTCTCCTTCCCTGGCACACCGGCGCAATTTCGTCTCAGCTTTTCCGGAGAGGAACGGCCCGATCTGGGACTCCGGCTTTGCCTCCCGAAATCATCTATCGTCCCTTCGGCAATGACATGTCCGCCCTTAGCTCCCGCTTCCGGCCCCATCTCGATCACCCAGTCGGCCTCTTTCAGGACTTTGGGTGTCGTGGTCCATCCAGAATGACCGAGTTGCCATCGGCCACGAGGTCGTGCATCACACCGGTCAAGCCCACGATGTTCGACGGATGCAGGCCGATGGACGGCTCATCCAGCACATAGAGC
>ENA-OQBL01001129-OQBL01001129.1-human-gut-metagenome-genome-assembly--contig:-NODE-1129-length-11147-cov-2.960163_pt1 | contig 11147 bp, 15 predicted proteins | sample MGYA00242747_ERZ504553 | MGnify/ENA primary metagenome ERZ504553 (study PRJEB26092, sample SAMD00036240) | human gut metagenome | host: Homo sapiens | study: EMG produced TPA metagenomics assembly of...
AGAAGGCGGTGGACGAAGCGGTGATCCGCTATTGTGACCCCAAGGTGCCGTTCCGCACCGGTATGCTCAAGCACAGCGCCATCACGGCAAGTGCCATCGGGGACGGCATGATCGTGTACGCCACGCCCTATGCGCGCTACCTGTACTACGGCGAGGTGTACGGCCCCAACATTCCCATCTTTGAGGGCGGAGAACTGGCAGGCTTTTTCAGCCCGCCCCACAAGTACCCCACCGGCCGCCCGCTGACCTACAACGGCGCGCCGGACCGGGGCGCTTATTGGTTTGAGCGGGCCATGGCCGAACACAAGGATGACGTCATCCGCGAAGCCGCCGCCCTGGCAGGAGGAAGACCCGGAAAATGAACGTACTGGATGCCACCCGCGCCTGGATGCGTGCACAGTGCCCCCTGATCAACAGGCAGGACCTGTTCAACGCCAACTACCTGGGCGCAGAGCCGACCGAATACACCCTGCGCACGGCCAGCGAGAGCCACCGCACCGACGTGCTGGGGTATGACCTGGCCGAATACAATCTGACCTTTGTGGCGCAGCTGCCATTTGGGCGGGAGCTAAAGCCCAACCTGGACGCTGCTGATTTTTTCGCCGCGCTCTCCGCCTGGATCCGCGGGCAGGAGCGCACCCACAACTACCCCGCTGTCAGCGGGTACCGCGTGACCAAAATCACGGCATCCAACGCCGGTGTGCCCACCGGGGCGGATGCCAACGCGGCCCGCTATCAATTACAAATCAAACTCTATCTTGAGGAGGAATAACCATGGCAGAAGCTGCTATCAACCTGACCGCCGGCCAAAAAGCTGACCGCAAACTGGACATGATCTTTGTGAACGTCGGCGGTTCCGGTACTGAGACCTGGGAACTGCTGGGCCGCGGCGTTGAGGACGCAAGCGTGGAATACAACCACGACACCGACACCGTGACCGACATCCTGGGCATTACGGACGTGAACGTGAGCGCCGCAAAGCCGGAGCTTGACCTGGACCCCTGCACCATCCGCGGCGGCCAGAAGCTGAGCGCCAAGCTGCTGGACATTGAGCGCCGCAACGCCGTAAGCGAGCTGAGCATGTTCGATGTGCTGCACGTCCACTGCTTCCTGGGGGCTGCTTCCGGCTCCTTCACGGCGGAAAAGCACACCGGCTGCACCATCGTGCCCCAGAGCCTGGGCGGCTCCGATTACGTCGGCATGCCGATGAACGTACACCTGTCCAACAACAAAACGCTGGGCACCTGCACCATTGCGGCCGGCGTGCCCACCTTCACGGAGGAATAAACAATGGAGCTGAACATTGACCGCGGCTTAAAAAGCTATGACGTCAAGGATGCGGACGGCACCCTGATCGGCACCATCCGCTTCAACCCCTCTGACATCGGCCTGGCCGGCCGCATGGAGGAAGCCCGCGCCAAGATTGCCGAAATTACGGCCGCGCCCGTGACCGGCCCCGAGGATCTGGTGGAGTGGGACAGGCAGGTGCGCCACTGGTTTGATTACATCTTCGGCACGCCGGTATCGGATGTATTCTTTGCCGGGGTATCCAGCCTGGCTTTCTGCGAGGACGGCAGCCTGGTGGCCGAAGCCGTGTTGGATGCCGTCACCCCGATGCTGACCCAGGCGGTGGAAGCCGCCGCCAAGGCCAGCGCGGCCCGCATTGCCAGGCACGCGGACGCCTACCAGGGCAGCACCGCCGGGCTGGCCCCGGAGCAGCAGTGAGCGGCTGGAAGCTGCCCACCAGCGTGACGGTATGCGGGCAGGAGTTTGCCATCCGCAGCGACTACCGCGCCGTGCTGGATGCCATCTCCGCCCTGCGTGACCCGGAGCTGAGCCCGCAGGAACAGACCCTTGCCTGCCTGGAGATCCTGTACCCGGATTGGAAGCGCCTGCCGGACCTGAGTGCAGCAGCCCAGGCGGCCATGGTGTTTATCAACTGCGGCAAGCCGGTGGAAGCCGCCGTGCCAAAGCCCGCCCTTGTGGACTGGGACACCGACGCCGCCATCATGGCACCGGCAGTGGACAAAGTTCTGGGCTACAGCTGCCGCCGCTGCGCCTACCTGCACTGGTGGGAGTTCATCGGGGCATTTGGCTGCATCGGGGACGGCCAGTTTGCGCAGGTCGTCTCCATCCGCAACAAGCGCCTGCACGGCAAAAAGCTGGACAAAGCCGAGCAGGAATTTGTGCGCAGCAATCCCGATCTGGTCACCCTGCCCAAACACAAGCTGACCAGCGCGGAAGAAGAATTTTTTCAAAAGTCTGGGGGTGTAATGTTTGGCTGATGGGTCGATCATTCTGGATACCAGAATCAACAATAAAGGCGCCTATGCCGAGCTGAAAGAGCTGCAGGCCAAGGCCAAGAGCACCGCCCAGCAGGTTGCTGCGCTGGACAGACAGATCAATACCGCAAACAGCAAGCATCTGGCGCTTGGGAAGGAGCTTTCCGATGCCCAGCGCAAGGCGGAATCCACGGCAGCAGAGCTGGAAAGCGTGAATGAACAGCTGCGCAGCTTTGTAAAACGCCGCGCCGAGATCGAGAAGCAGCGGAATCCATTGCTCACCCCGGAGACAGCAAACCTGAAAGCACAGGAGTTTGTGGGCCAGCATTTTGCCAGCGACGCGGCCAAAGCGTCGGAGCTTCAGGGTGCGCTGGACAAGCTGCAGCAGTCCATTCCCGGCCTGACGGCAAAGTATACCGAACAGGAAAGCGCGCTTGCCGGTCTGCAGGACCAGCACGCGGCGCTGGCCACACAGCTGGCGACCGAAGAGCAGGCGGTAACCCGCCAAAGCAGCCTGGCACAGTACCTGAACGGCGAAGATTCCATGCAGGCGTACTTCAATAAGCAGGCGGCGGACATTGAAAAGTCCTTTGCCAAAATTGAAGAGCGCCAGAACAAAGCCTATGGTTCCTTGGATGAAACCGCCACGCAGTACGCGGAGCTCATTGTGGCGGAGACGCAAAAGTCCGTTGCCGCACAGGATAAGGCCGCCCAGGCCGCCGAGCAGCGTGCCGTGCGGGAGCAGGCGGCCATGGCTATGGCTGCGTCGGGTAAATCCACAGCCACCGCAGGCAAATCCACAACGATGGCGGGGAAAGCCCAGATTGCCGCGACTGCCGTTGCGCGGACCTCCAAGGCTGTGGGGCAGCTTGGCCGTAGACTTGCAGGTATTGTGTCGGGGGCACTGGTATTTAACCTGATCTCCTCCGCCCTGCGCTCCGTGGTAAACGTGATGGGAACCACGATTGCCAAAACAAACGGGGTAAGCACCGCGCTTGGCAAGTTAAAGGGTGTCGCAGCCACTGCTGCCGCAGGGCTGGCTTCCGCGCTTTCCCCTGCGATTATCGGGTTGCTGAACCTTCTCACCTCTCTGATCAACGGCTTTCTTCGTCTGCTTTCTCTCCTGACCGGGAAAAGCATCTCCAGCATGAAGCAGACCGCCAAGGGGATCAATGCCGTTGGCAGCGCCGCCGGATCCACCTCCAAGCAGGCCGACAAGGCCAAGCGCAGCCTGGCCGGGTTTGATGAGATCGAACGGCTGGATGCCAAGACAGGGAGCAGCGGCGGAGCAAACTATAATTTTGATCATATTGCCAGCCCTCTGGGTGGGATCACGGACAAGCTGAAGAACTTTTGGAGCACCTTCCAGACGCTGCTGGCCCCCAGCGTTGCCGCATGGAGTGCCGCTTGGGAACAGATACGGAACGCGGCCAGCGCCGTCTGGCCGGAGGTTCAACAGGCAGCGCTTGCTTTTTGGAACGAGGGGCTTTCCCCACTGCTCACCTATCTGAGCGGCACGTTTGCCCCTGGTGTGATCAATGCGTTTTCGGAAGCGTTTGCCCCCATTGTGGGCGGTGTTGCTTCCACTGCCATTTATGTCCTGGCTGACCTGTTCACCTGGGCATGCGGAATTGGCACGGACGCCATCAATGGTGTGCTGATCCCTGCGCTTGACCTGCTTTTGCAGATCTGGCAAGACCTGATGAGCGGCATCAAAACCGCCTGGGATACTTACGGGCAGCCCCTTATGGACGGTGTGATCCTTGCGTTCCAGAATCTGGAGGATCTGGCCACCCTCCTGTGGGAAACCATTGTCAAGCCAATCCTGCAGAACCTGATCAGCGTTCTGCAGCAGTTGTGGTCCTCCCACCTCAAACCCCTGTGGGATGACATTCTTTTGCTGGTGGCAAGCGTTGCCAACTGCCTGCTGGACCTGTGGAACAACCTGCTGGCCCCCGGTGGCCAAGTGGATCATCGCCACGTTCGGCCCCGCGTTTGCTGAGGTATTCAACACCATTGCGGACGTTGTTGGCGTGGCCGTTGGGGCTATTGCGGATGCCATCGATCTGGCCATTGTTGTGCTGCGCGGGCTGACGGACTTTTTTCAAGCGCCGTGTTCCGCGGCAACTGGGATGCTGCCTGGCAGGCCATCGGCAACACAGTCAACACCGTCTGGGATAAGATGACGAACGCCATCAAACCGCCGTCAATGGCATCATCGGCTTCATCAATCGGATGATCTCCGCCGTTGTGACCGGCATCAATGCGGTCATCAACGCGCTGAACGGGTTGTCGTTCGACCTGCCGGACATATTCGGCGGCGGGCATGTCGGGTTTAATATCAGCACCCTGACCGCCCCGCAAATTCCCTACCTGGCACAAGGCGCGGTCATCCCGGCCAACCGGGAGTTTCTGGCTGTGCTGGGCGACCAGAGCCACGGCACCAACGTAGAAGCCCCGCTGGACACCATCAAGCAGGCTGTGGCCGAGGTCATGGAGGACCTGCAGGCAGGCCAGATGGCCGGCTTTGAAGCCGTGGTTTCCGTGCTGCGGGAGATCCTCTCCGCCGTGTACGGCATTGAGCTGACCGACGAGGACGTAGGCCGCGCCGTACAGCGCTGGCAACGCAAACAGCTGACTGCCACAGGAGGTGTGTAACGTGACCCTGACCAATCTGTTTCAGATCGATGGCAAATCCCTGTACGCACCGGACTGCGACATCGAACCGAGCTATTCCGACCTGGATTCCAGCGATTCCGGGCGCGACGAAGCCGGGTACATGCACCGCGAAGTGGTGCGGGAAAAGGTTGCCACCTGGCCCATCGCCTACAGCTGCCTGACTGACGACGAGTACAAGTACACCATCGGGCTGTTTGCAGGCAAGGCAACGTTTCAGTTCACCCATCCCAAAGCCGGCTCTTCCACCGAGACCGAAACCACCACCTGCTACTGCAGCAAATACGGCATCGCCTGGCACAATGCGAGACAGGGCGTATGGAAGAACATGAAATTCAACATCATTGAATGCTGAGAAAGGGAGGAATGCCTTTGTATCAATCGGTTTTACGCCTGAAAGACGGCACTGAGCTGACAGGCGGGGCGGCGGGCAATGCCATAAAAAGCATTACGCTGCACACTGCGGTGAACGCCGGGCAGGAATTTACCATCGGCTCTGCGTTTTCGGACTACATTGAGGCCGAAATCTGGGCGGACCCGGGCGGCAGCCTGCAAATTACTGCCGGGGATGCCCTGACCTATTACCGGCAGGACGATGCTGGGAACCGCACCAAGGTGGGCGTTTTCTATGCTGAAAAGCCCACCCGCACCAAGCGCAACAGCTACAAGGTCACGGCCTACGACACCATGTCCAAGCTGGATGCGGACTTCTCCGGCTGGCTGCACGCCAATCAGGCACAGTTCCCCAAAACTATCTGGCAGCTGGTTCAGCTGGCCTGCCAGCGGGCGGGGGTCGCGCTTGCCAGCAGCGGCTTGCCCATCAATAGCAGCTACAGCGTGCAGGCGTTCTATGCGGACGACCTGACCTGCCGCCAGATCATCTCCTGGGCGGCAGAAGCGGCAGGCTGCTACGCCCACATGAATGCAGACGGCAAGCTGCAATTCTTGACCTACACAGACAAGCGCCGCACTGCTAAAATCACCCCGGACGGTGCCAGCAACAGCACCGCCTATTATGCTGACAGCCTGAGCTACGAGGACTACACGGTCAAGGCCATTGAGAAAGTCCAGATCCGGCAGTCAGACAGCGATGTGGGCGTTATTTACCCCGACAGCACCACTGCCACCAACACCTATGCAGTGCAGGGCAACCTGCTGCTGACAACCGGTACCGAAGCCAACCTGAAAAGCGTTGTCCAAAACCTGTACAACGTGCTGAAAAACGTGACCTACACCCCCTGCAAAGTATCGGTGCCCAGCAGTTCCGGCCTTGCCTGCGGGCAGATCGTGCACGTTAAGGACGCACGCGGGCGGGAGTTCGACACCTACCTGATGAGCGCCACAATCTCCTCCGGCAAGGCAAGCTTTGAGAGCGTGGGCAGCGCCAGCCGGGAAAGTTCCAGTGCCGTGAACAGCCAGAGCTTCAAGAACCTGACCGGCAAAATGCTGGAGATCAAGACCAGCGTGGACGGTCTGGAAGTAAAGGCCAGCGACCTGACCGGCAAGTACACCGACCTGAAAGCAACGGTGGACGGGCTCTCCTCTGAGGTGAAAAAAGGACACCAAAATCACCGGCGGCGGCAACCTGATCCTGGGCAGTGAGAGCTTCCGCAATGCCACCTATGACGGCAATGCAAGCGGCGTGGCGTATGACGATGACGGCAGTGCAACAATTACCAATGCGAACACCAACCGGTATTTTATTTTCAATACCGTTGGCGCTCGCATTACCAAAGGCGTCACTTTATGCCTGTCCGTCATGTACAAACCAATTTCCGGCACCGACGGGTTGTGTCTGAGCCTTACGTATGACGGCGACAACGGAACTTCTTACGTTCCCAGCATAAAAACCGAAAACCAGCTTGAAATTGAGCAGACAGACGGCTGGGTGCTGCGGTATGGCACCTGGACACCCAGCAACACCGGTATTCTGAAAACGGTCGAGCTTGGCTGCGGCAGCATAAGGGCGGGGCTTGGCGGCAGCTACACCAACAAGTTTGAACTGTTTCACCCCATGCTGCAATACGGCAACGCGCCGACCGCGTGGAACGCCAGCTCCGGTGACTATCTGACCCAGGAAAGCGCAAAAAGCCTGTTTTCGCAGACCGCTGACGAGATCAAAACCGAAGTCACCAAGTCAGTGACTGAAACGGTAACGGCCAACGTGAAGGACACCGCTACCAGCGCTGCCAATGATGCCGTTGACAGCAAATTGCAGGATTACGCCACCGCCGCAACGGTGGAAAACCTGAAAAGGATGTCTCCAGCATCGGCCAAAAGGCGAATAGCATCAGCACAAAAGTCAGCAGTCTGGAAGAAACGACAACAACCATTTCCAACGACCTGGACAGCACAAAGCAGGAATTCAAAACCGTTAAAGAATCGGTATCCGCGATTGACCAGAAAGCCGACAGCATTACCCAGACGGTAACGCAGCGGATCACCGGCGGCAACAATATTATTGTGGGCACCGACGACTGGAACAATGCGACCCTGGATGCAGGCGGCAATGACCTGAGCAAAAAAGGAACATACACGATCAGCGGTGAATCCGTCCGAGTGACCAACAAGGCGCAGAACACCCGCTTCCACTTTGGTGCGGATAAGTCACTGGTGATTGCCAAGGGCATGACCTATTGTGCATCGGTACTGTACAAGCTCAACTCCGGCACGGACAGCCTGTTTTTTGCAGTTTGAAACCAAATCCCCCAGCGGAACCAAAGCCTACTATGGCAGCGCGTTCAAAAATGCAAAGCAGGACATTGCGCTGGATAATGGCTGGAAGCTGCGCTGGGCAGCCTTCACGGCGACCGCGGACGGCTATGCAGACGGCCTGTTTGTGAGTACCGCGAACGATAACGCCACCGTTACCAATGATCTGACCATCATGCACCCCATGGTGCAGATGGGCAACGCGCCTACCGCGTGGACGGCCAGCACAGGCGATTACCTGACCACTGCCGAAACCAAAACCGAGATCAAGCAGACGGTGAGCGAAATTAAGCTGACGGCCAGCACAAGCGGAACCAGCAGCACCATCAAGCTGACGGCAGGCGGAACAGAGATCACCAGCGCACAGATCAACCTATCCGGCGTGGTGACATTTTCGGATTTGAGCACCTGGAACCAGGACAAGACAATCATCAACGGCGGCAACATTACCACCGGGCAGATTCACAATAAGGCGCGCACAACCACTTATGACCTGGACAATGCCTGGATTCGTATGGGCAAAGATACTGGCACTCGTGTGGACATTGACACGGGGCGCATCCGCTGGTACTGGGAAAACAACCTGACCGGTGTGTTAAGCAGCCGGTATGGCAAATCTTATATTGGCGATAACTCCCGCTACACGTTTTTAGGCTGGTTCTCCACCGGCGACCCCAGCTTTGATTATTCCACCGGCGGGGCCACCAGCGAGTTTGTGGGTATTGCCATTGACCAGGTAGATAAGGTCATCCACTGCAATGCCAGCAAGTTTGAAATCCCCGGCAGAATTGAATGCGGTTCTTTGAGCGTGAACGGGAGGGAGATTTAATGCAGAAATTCATGCAGATTTTGGCCACGTTGGCTTTGCTGTTGGTGCTTGTATTGGTCATCCCGCTTACGCTGGCAGCCTGCGGCGGCACGCGAACCGAAGATACAAGCTATCCGCGCCCGGAATATTCCGGCTCCCCGATGGCAGAAAGGGTGATGAAATGACCACAACCGCAAAAATTGAAGAACTCCAAAAGTCCGTCATCAACGCCATCAACAACAGCTGCCTGCACCCCGCTGTGGTGCGGCTGGTGCTGCTGAACGTGATCTCGATGGTGGAAGCCAGCGAGAGAGAGATAAACAAAAAGGAGGAAGAAGCCACAAGATGACAACACATACCATTACCCTTGCCCGCCACACTGCGCAGGTGGTTGGCCTGATGGGCGTGCTGGTGCTGGGCACCTGGGACAGTTACGGCACGGAACAGCTGCTGCTGCGCCACGGCCCGGAGTGGGAGGGCCTTGCGATCGATGCCACGTTCCATAACGTCCCCAACGATGAGGGTGTAACGGTATTGGCGGACACGGACGGCCTTGTGACCGTCCCGCCGGAAGCCTGTATGCGAGCATCCAAGTACGCCACCATCACATTCCGGGGCGTGCAGGACGGTGTACAGCGCATCAGCTGCAATCTGCCCTACATGGTGCTGGATCACGCGCAGGTGCCCGGTGCCAACAGCACCGCCACCCCCAGCGAGAATGCCCAGGCCCTTACCCAGATGCAGGACTTGCGGGACGGCGCTGTAGATGCCAAAAACCAGGCCGAAGCTGCCCGCGATGCCGCTGCCAACAGCGCAACCGCTGCTGCCGCGAGCGAGAAAAACGCCGCTGCCAGCGCCACTGCCGCCAAAACGGCACAGAGTGCAGCAGAGACGGCAAAAGCCGGTGCGGAAACGGCACAAAAGGCCGCTGCATCCAGCGCCAGCAGTGCAAGTACATCCGCGAGCACTGCGACGACACAGGCAGCGGCGGCAAAATCCAGCGCCACAACAGCAAAGGCATCGGAGGCGGCAGCAGCAAAATCTGCCAAAGAGGCAGCCGCCAGCGCGGCAAATCTGGACAGTGCCGTGAACACGGCAACGCAGAAAGCGGCGGCGGCTAGTGCTTCGGCGGAAGCGGCAAAGGCGAGCGAGAACGCAGTAGCCAAGAGCGCAATCGCAAGCTCTGGTAGCGCAACGGCAGCCAAAGCCAGCGAGACTGCTGCCGCCAAAAGCGCAGACGATGCCAAGAATTATGCCGCGCAGGTGGCGGCATTGTAACCAGTCAGACTATTTTTGGCGTGAATTTTTCCGGAAGCACCAGCGCTGGCACCCGCGTGGGTGCAGCCAAAGATTTTGTTTTTGTTCCCGGCACTGACACCAGCATGGGGCAGAACAGCTTCGATGCCGTCTACCCCTGGGCAGGCATGCGCCGCTGTTGCTGCACCCTGAACGCGGACGGCACCGTTAAGGTCAATGCGTATAAGGGCCAGCCCGGATACATCGAAGATGGTACTAACGGAGAGGTGCTTGTAGAAATTCCGCTATTCTATGTTTCCGGCATGCTGGACGTTGCGCCGTCCATCAGCATGTCTATGCTGCCCGGCTACCGCGCCCCGCGCAAATTCTTGAACGCGGACGGCAGCCTCAAGCAGAAATGCTATGTGCGCGCTTTTCCCGGCAGCATTGGCGCGGACGGCAAGCTGCACAGCATTGCCGGTGCCGTGCCGACTGGCAACCGGAATATCACGCAGTTTTTGGCCGCTGCCCGCAAATGGGGCGATACCTACAGCATTGGCACCAGTGCCGACTTTGAGGTGCTGGCCTACCTGATGATTGTTGTATACGGCACGCGCCATGCGCAGAGCAAGATCAATGGCTGTACAAGCTTGTACAGCACGAACCTTGCAGTTGCCGCCGCGACTGACAATGCTGCCAGTGTGGTGGTTGCCAAGGGCGCCAGCATTGAGCCTGGCATGGTGATCTCCATCGGCAGCGGCGGCGAAAACGAAGCCATCGCAAAACGTCGTATTGTTACCAGCGTGGAAACCATTGATGGTGATGCCACCAACGTTAAAGTTAATTTTGACGGCGATCCTGTAACCACAACGACCGATCACAAGGTATGGCGCATGATGCAGAGCACCGGCACCGCAAACAGTGTGATTGCCACCTGCGGCAGCCCCGTCAGCAACACCGATGGACGGCACAGTTTTGTATTTTACGGCGTGGAAAATCCGCTCTATGGCAACCAGTGGCACATCGAGTGTGACTGGAAGCTGGTTGACGGCGTACCATACTGGTGCGATGACCCCACAAAGTACAGCTGGACATCCAACGATGGCTACATTGCCCTTGACACTATGGCAATGCCGGACGAAGGTTGGGCGACCGCCCTGCAGCAGGATGATCGTGCGCCCAACGTGCAGATCACCAAGTCTGTTGGCGGCAATTCTAGTACTTACCTGGCAGACTATTTCTATATCAATAAGGCCGGAACCCGTATCGTTCTGCGTGGCGGCCGCTCCCGCAGCGGCGGCAACGCCGGCCCGTTCTACGTCCACCTCCCGGATGGCGCGGGCGACTCCGGGTGGGACAGCGGCGGCGACCTTTCTATCCCCGGTTAAGCGGGGGTTCGGGGACCGCAAGGCCCCCACAAAACTGACCGATAT
>ENA-OQBL01001130-OQBL01001130.1-human-gut-metagenome-genome-assembly--contig:-NODE-1130-length-11137-cov-2.263397_pt1 | contig 11137 bp, 19 predicted proteins | sample MGYA00242747_ERZ504553 | MGnify/ENA primary metagenome ERZ504553 (study PRJEB26092, sample SAMD00036240) | human gut metagenome | host: Homo sapiens | study: EMG produced TPA metagenomics assembly of...
CAAGATGTTTTTGTGGTAATTACATTCTATCAAACGGGTCCAGATGGACTTTTTATTTTTCTAAAGTGTTCAATTTGATTTTTACAATCGGCGAAAATTTATTGATGAAGAAGAGTATCATTTAGCCGATGTATTTTATTCGCGGGCTTACAGAATAATAAACTTAGTAGCACTGATTTAATAAAATGGTTTAATTCTTTTAATTTTAATCCTGAATCATCAAGTCAAATTGAATTCCATCGTTTTGGTAATTTAAAATCATTTGCAGAAGATATTTATGTTAAATTAAATACAGCTAATCTTTTGGATGGCGATTTAAAGAAATACATTGAAAAAGAATTCAGCCAAATGTATTAAAAAATATGAGCCTATCAAATGAGTAACAAAAAGAATCACGTTAACAATGCCGAGATTAAAACGAGAATTGTACCTTTCAGGCCAAGTCAATAAGTTGTTTTATTTCAAGAAAAGGAAAGAAATGTCTGAGAAATTAATCGAAACTGTTGTTACAAAGAATGACCTGAAATTTGCTTTAAAGCATTTGGGTGTTAAATCCAGTGATGCTTGTCTTGTTCATACTGCAATGAGCAAGTTGCAATATCTACCTGGCGGTAGTGAAACTATAGTTAAAGCATTAGAAGAAACTCTTGTAAATGGTACTCTGATGATGCCTTTTCAAGTTTCTATGAATTGTGATCCAGCTACTTGGGAATATCCACCAGTTCGTAAGGATTTGATTCAAGTCATCCAAGATGCGCAATGCCACCTTACAATGCGAAAACATCTACAACTCAAGGTCTAGGGCTTACGCCAGAATATTTCCGCAACCTACCCGATGTTATTAGAAGCAACCATCCCTAGAAAAGTGGAGACTTGTTCTGCCGCAACTGGTACTGATGATAATGGGAAGACTGTTTGGACCGAGTATAAAAATGTTGATCCTGATACCTACGATGATTTTAACGATTTAGGTCAAGCTTTTGAAAAGCAATTTTCTAATGAATAGCAAAGCCACCATAAAAGTGATCAATGTAGTTCCGTTAATTGACTTTGCTCTACAATGGTTTGAGAAAAAGGACAAACAATTCGGTAATTCAATAGATTAACACAAAAACGAGAAAGACTTGATTTCTTTCTCGTTTTTTCTTATCTTTCAAACATTTTCTATCTTGATTAGTTTAGCAATCTTAGCTACGTCAGCGTCTGTCAGAGCTTGTATCAAATTATCGTTAGTTAAAAAGGATAAATAATGTATTGGCCATGATTTACGGCGTAGCATTGCAAAAATAAACGTGTGCTGCGACCGTTACCTTCTCTGAAGGGATGCATATAATTAAGCAGATCCATCAATTGAGCATAATCTTCAGCGGTCAAGTGATGTTGCTTTTGCTGCAATGACATAACATGGTTAATATCTTCTTCTGCATAGTTGAAGCGATTGTAGTCTAAGAAGGTAGTATTACCTTTGTAAAAATTGCCCTGACGATATTTACCTGCCCAATCGTATAGAGGACTAAACAAAAAGGCATTTATTTTGGCAAAGGCACTAATATCTTTTATCTTAATTCCTTGATTCAGCAAGAAGAGTTCTCTTTGAGCAGTAATTTCAAACTCCTTTTTGGCTAAATCTTGTGCATCCCTAATCCCCAACTTATTAATCAACGTACCATTAGCATACAAAGTCTCTTGAATCCAGTCACTCATCGTTTTTCTCCAAAAATTTGATAATAATCCTCGCTTAAATCCGTTTCGTCATGAACAAGATCATTGATCTCTTGTTCTGTTGGCTGCCAGCCCTCTAGATGATTATTTTGCACGATAAAGCGGATCTTCTTATACAAATCTGGATCTGATATCCTTATTCCCTGAATTATTTGTGTCTGATCATCTATTTTCAATTTTTTCATTTTTTGTCCATGTTTCCACGCTTTCTATAAACCCATTATAGCAAGTAAAAAGATCCTCATGTCTTTCAAACATAAGGATCTTTCTGTATTATCTTGTTATTTCTCTTATAGCTACAACGTGCTCATCATTACTTGTTTGACCTATGCCACTCATCTTTTTATCTTTCTTAGAATTTAGAATAACGATAAATCGTACCCGTATCATCAATCCCTGCATTTAACGCCAGATAAGCATAGTAATGATTCTTCGTTTTAAACATGGTAAAGACAAAAATCGGATGTTGCTGTTCTTTTACCACTTGCTTGATCATTCGATCATAAATTGGATTATGAACCTGCTTTTTAAATTGATCTTTTAAAACATGTTTCTTAACGGTCAAATAAATTGAATTTGATTTTCGATTAACATGATCTATAAAGATATCACTTACATCAACAATCTCCTCATTCTTTACTTTAAATTTCTTTCCTTTATCTAATTCACCATTAACTAATAGTTTCCGATACAGAGTTTTTTCATCATTAGCAGTGTTCAACTTAAGCATAAGAATTGGTGTATTACTGCTTGAATGAAAAGAAGAAGAAAGAATTAAACCGAGCGCTAAAACAGTAAAAGCAACTAGTAACAATAGAAGAACATTTAACGGCTTAAAATATTTAATACTTTTCTTCATTCAATCTATTCTTTCACCAAGTGAATCTCTCGATCAAACAACCTGCGCATCCCTTCATTGAAATTGTGTGCAATAAAGACAATAGTCGCTTTACTCTTAACTAGGTTCTTAAGAATATCCATCGTTGCATTCTGATCAATCGCACTCGTTCCTTCATCAATTAAAATAATATCGCTATTATGTACCTTAGCTCTAGCTAGAACGATCTTTTGCCGTTGACCACCTGAGATATTCAACTTGTCCAAATCAAGTTCTTCATTCAAGCCATCTTTGAACTTAGCAATATCTGTATCAAAGTCGACCTCTTTAACTGCTTGGTCCACTCTGTTATCAAGCTTCTCATTAAACATGGTAATGTTATCTTCAATTGTAGCTGGAAAGACAACTGGATTCTGTGGAATATAACCAATCTTACTTAAGTCAGGAACAATTTCCTTACCATTTTGATCCTTGTATACTACATTACCTTCACTTGGTTTTAGTTCTCCTAAGATCAATTTAAATAAAGTAGATTTTCCGGCTCCTGAATCACCAGTTAACAGAATCTTTTCACCTTGTTTAATCTGTAAGTCTGCGAAAGCTAATTTTTCTCCATTTGGGAACTGCAACTTAAGATCATGAGTTTCAATTGAAGCTGGTACAACACCTTGCTTTTCTTTTGGTACTTCAACCTTACTTGCTGATTGATCAACTTCATCAATCAACTTGGTTGTGCCTTTCATTGCACCACGTCCAGATGTAACTATATTAATACCTTGACTAAGGTAAAAACGGAAATTCCCTACAATCATCAAAGCACCAATAGTAATACTACCTTGCTTAACTAAGACACCAGCCAAAATTGAACAGGATTAATCCAAACAAAGCTGAGACAATTCCATTAACAGCTTCAAGCAACTTGATATAGCCTGTTTGCTTCACGTTAGCATCTTCCAATTTCTTTGAAGCATTGGCAGTAACTGAAAACAACTTAGCTCCTGCCATAAATTGTCTAATCTGTTCTAGTCCTGATAGCCAATCATTCAATGTATCTAGATAGGCTTGATTACTATCAGAAATCATCTGATTGGCTTTTTGTAGTGGTTTCTCTGTTAATTTAGGTAAAAGCAATGATACAGCTACCATTATGCAAATCACGATTAATAACTGCCAACTTAACAGAATTAAATAGATTACTACACTGATAATCAAGACAGTACCGTAAATCACACCAAACAAGTTGGTAAAGTAGTTTTCATTAATCAGCGTTAAATCATTAGTCAATCTATTCTGCATGTCTGCAACGGTGTGCTGTTTTTGATCATCATAATAATGCTTAACTATCTTGGCTCTGACTTGTTGGTTCAAATCCTGTTGTAAAATAATTATCAAGATTCTGCACTATTGGCAATAAGAAATACAAAATAAGCATGATAATAAAACATACTATGGGCTATTAAGATAAACTCATGCCAATTTCTTGCCAAGATTACATTCGTTAAAGTTTGAGTTAAGTAAGTACTGAAAATAGCTATAGCAGGTACTACTATTGATCCCAAGACTAAATAAAGCAAATCTAAAGGGATGTATTTTAACAAACTGTTTTAAATTCAATTTTTCTGTCCCTTCTTTCTTACTCTTTAATTGAATTATTTGATCGAATTTTGCCTTGAGTTTTGGAGTGAAGTTATGTGCAATTAACAAGATTGTTTGATCCGTTTGAAGTAGTTGGTCAATAATCTTTTCCGTAGCAGCTTGATCAATGGCACTAGTTACCTCATCCATTAAAACAAAAGGCTGCTCATGAATTTCACTTCTAGCTAAAAGCCACTTTCTGTTTTTGACCACCTGATAGATTTTCCTTCTTTAAATCTACCTCAGTATCAATACCTGCTGGCATTTTAGCTAAGTCGGGTTGTAATTGAACAGCCTGTGTAATTTCGTTTAATTTATTAGTCAACTTATCATTAAACATCACGATATTATCTTTAATACTTGCGGGAAAGACAATTGGATCTTGAGGTAAATAACCTACTTTTGCTTTGTCTAAAAGAAAGGGACTTGTCCGTTCTTATCAAAGAAAGCAACTTGACCAGCTTCAGGCTTAAGCTTGCCTAATAAAATCTTGAATAAAGTAGATTTACCAGTACCTGAATCACCAACTAACAGAACTTTTTGCCCCTTCTTGATTGTGAAATCAGGATAGGAGATTTCTTCTCCCTCTTTATACTTAGCCTTTAATCCAGATACAGTAACACCATAGACATCTGTTTTGTTTAAATCGGTATTTGCCATCCTTTTCACGTAATTCAGCGGTTTGTTCACGTAAAGCCTTAGTTGATTTAACCTTGGTTAACGAATTCGTGATATCCCAGATGCCTGAAAAGATGGTAAAAGCAAAACTACTTGCAACAGCGAAATCACCAAATGAAATAATATGCATTAAGAACAATACACCAGCTACAACGGACATCCCTATTTGAGATAAGGCATTACCCAACCCATTGATAATCTCAGAAATTGCTTGGTACTTATAGTTTTGCTTATTCGCCTTAACATAATAGCTGCTCGCCTTTTGCATTTGTCTGGCTAATCTACCATAAGCAGTATATCGACGTAATTCTTGCAGACCGCCTAGCCAATGTTCAATTGCATTCAGCAACTTGCTGTGTTCCTGGTTCACTTTATCCATCGCCACGGAGGTTTTTTTCTCCATTATTTTTGGTAAAGACAAAGTGATCACCGCTAAGATAGCCGTCGTTACAATCAGGATCCAGTTCATGCTTATCAGCAAGGCAATCGCGATAGTAATCTCTAATACACCACTTAAAATAGTTACCCAAGTGGCTGCGTAGTTGGTTGTAAGCAACTTAAGGTTTTCAGTTAGTTCATTCTGCATATCAGTTAGCTTTGCATCCCCCTCACCGTAGTAATGATGCATGATGTTTTGTCTAATCTGATGCAGATAATCTTGCGTTTGTCTTGTAAAAACCACCGTTGCAATTGGCAAAAGCAATGCAGTAACCACTTCTAGTATCGCCTGAATAACTTGCCAATAAATATACGCATTTAGTTTTCCCGGCAGTAATTCCGTTCAAAGCGTATTTAAGAAAGTACTGCGAAAACTACCAGAAAATGCATATAACACATATAGCGCAATGATTAAGATCGAACGCGGTATGTACTTTTAAAAAGCTCTTTGATTGTCATAGGCTTTTCCTCCAAGATCCTTTTAAATTGCTATAAATTTATTTATATTTTAATATTATCCCCCTGCTTTTAATTTACAACCCATTTTTACTATGTGGTCATTTTTTCCTAACTAAGATGCAATTGTTTGATACTAAAGCTATGTGCTATAATGTGATTCAACTTTTAAACAGGAGATGTATTCTAAGTATTTCTTCATAAAAACTTAGGTTTAAGCTTGCGGTTAAACTACTTTCTTTTAACCGTTAAGCGCTACTTACAGCTCAGCCCCAAATTCTGAAGGTTTGGGGTTTGGTTAACTACAATTGAATAGATAACTTTTCCCTGACTTTCAGAAATACTTGTTTTGTTACAGTATTATTAAAGGAATGGGAAAATGTTTAAAAGTATAAGCAGATTATTAATTGGACGTATAGCTACTAATATCGCAGATTCGTTATTCTACATAACTATTTTGTGGTACTTTAAGATTATTTTTCATTCACCAATGATTCTGTCATTGGTTTTTATTGCAGATTCGACTATCGATATGTGTGCATTCATATTTGGCCCATTGATCGATAGAGTCTACATTAAAAACTTGCTTAAATATGTAACAGTTAGTCAAATCATTTTAAGCATAGTTGCTTCAATCTTATTTCATTTTAAAAACTGGAAAACATTAACATTGGTTCTATTGCTACTAACATATATACTGTCTACCATTGGATCAACTTTAATTTATCCAGCTGAAGAAAAGATCTTGCCATCTATAGTCAATAAAAATAAATTAACTAAGGTTAATAGCTTATTTCAAGTAACTTATCGAATTTTAGATTTATTTCTTGATGCGTTGGCTACGGTGATAGTGACTTATTTTTCATTTAATAAGGCAATGGTCATCAGTGCTTTCGTTTTTACTATTGCTCTTGGCTTTTATGCAAAATTATATCTACCAAGAAACTTAATAGTATCTGAAAAAGATCATGACTACTTCACCGGTAAATATTTACAAGATTTGCTTAAAGGATGGTATGTATTAAAAAATGAAGGGAGAATCTTACTTTTAATCATCCCTCTTGCAGTAACTAACTTATTCTACGGTATTGCATCAGTAGGGATGCCATATTTTTCGAGTCAATATCTAACTAAATCAGCAATCAGTTACGGTGGATTGGAACTCTTTTCTTCTATTGGTGGTTTACTAGGCAGTCTAATTGTTAGTAAGATTGATACTTTAAAACCAAACTTAGAACAACTAATTGTTATTTGTTTGGGATTAGCTGGAATTTCTGTAGTTTTGGAGGCTCTTGTTGCTAACTACATCCCTTGGCTAATACTTATCTTTGCGCTTAGCAGCGCTTTTTGGATCAGTATCATGAATATCAACTTTGAAGTATTAATTCAACGCAACTTTAGTCCCCATATACTAGGCCGAATTGAAACAATTAATAGCAGTATTATTAACTGTATGATTCCTATTGGCTCTTTTCTAGGTGGATTGATCGTCCAATATTTTGGAGCCGGTATTGCGATCCTCTTACAAGGCTTAGCCGAGGTACTCACAGCTATATTTTATTTAATATACTTAAGATAATAAAAGAGATTGACGCATCCCTAATTGGAGATTGTCAATCTCATTTTTTCTATTGGAACAATGAAAATAAACCATTCACCGAGTTATTACTACCGTTTACCGAAATTAGCTAGATGGTAACAATAAACATGTATACTGTTAAACAACGAGGAGGGAAATTAATGAAAGTTAAGCTAAATATTAATTCAAATTTAAACGAAGAAAAAGCTGAATTTTTGGATAAAAAAGATGACTACCAAAATTGAACAAATTACCAAAGAGTTAAATTCTAAACAAGATTTTCTTTGGTGTTATCAAGATAGGGATGCCTTTTCAAGTCAAGTATAGTGATATTTTCTTAATTCAAGTGGAAAATGAAAAAACACAAATTTACACCCAATCTGATAAGTATATCTTTAAGGAACGCTTATATCAGATTGAATTGAGAAGAATTTACCCAGCGATTTTATTATGGCTTCCAGAAGCGCCATTATTAATTATCGTAAATTAGATCATCTAAAAATGTTAGAAAACGGCAACATTGATGCAATTCTAGAGAATAAGATTGATGTTCAAATCTCTCGCAGAAAAATAAAAAGCTTAAAGGAGAAACTAGGCTTATGAAACGTTTAAAAACTCTCTTACACAGTGGACTAATTGGTATTAGTATTGGCATGATTTGTTTGGCTGTAAATGTATTGCTTTCACTTAATAATCAACGTATTGGCATAGAGAAAGCCCAGTTATCATTTATATCTTTTCTTATTTGGCTTGTTGTTTCATTCTTAATTGGACTTTCTTTCAATCTGAGTAGTTGGATTTTTGATAATGATAAGTGGTCATTAAGAGAACAAATTATAATTAACTTCTTTGTCTGTTTTGTCGCTTGGATTCTATTTTATTTCTTACTTAATGATCTCAGTTACACATGGCAGTCCTTTGGAATAGCAGTACTTAATTTCGTTGTTGTATATGTAATTGCTTATGGAAGATACCTTTACAACTTATGGCTTGACATTAAACATATCAACGAGCAGTTGAAAAAGAAAGGATGATCAATATGTCTAATCTTTTAACAGTTAAAAACATTTTCAAACATACCAAAAGCAAATAAAAAGCAGTTTCTAATGTTTCTTTCGAAGTGAACAGTGGCGATATTGTTGCCTTTTAGGTCCAAATGGTGCTGGTAAAACTTCAACTCTAAAAATGATTTTAAATTTAATTAGTCCAGATCAGGGACAAATATTCTTTCAAGGTCAAGATGTTACCCATAAAATCTGCCTCTTCTTAAAAATACCGGTGTCCTACTAGAAGGCTCCAAAAATCATGTTTTTGGTCCCTATCACCCATAGAAAATCTTTATTTATTGGGGTGGTCAAAGAGGTCTTAACAAGAAAGAAGCGACAGAAAAAGGCTTGTTTTTATTAAAATGATACAGTTATTACCAAACTAAGTCGTGGGATGCAGCAAATTATTGGTATCTGTTGTGCCATGATTGCGCATCCCCAGCTATTGATTCTAGATGAACCAACTTTAGGACTTGATCTAGCTTCAACTAAGATTATGACTAATATGTTAAAGCAATTAGCTTCTCATGGAATTGGTATTTTAGTTACCACTCACCAGTTAGATTTTGCACAAAAAGTAGCTAATAAAATTCTTCTAATCAATCATGGTCAGCTTGTTTTCTCAGGCAATGTTAAAGCAAGTCTTGCTAGATTGAATCAAAGAACGGTATTTGAAGTTCAGTTTTCACGCAAAATTACAACTGCTGAGAAAGAAAAAGTCATGTCCTATTGCATAGTTGGCATTTAGATATTGAATTTTAATAATAGAAATTATTAAAAGCATCCTTGAATAAGATTCATTCTCATCCAGGGATGCATTTTTTATCTACTTATTCCACAAAAACATAATCAGCGCTTTATCAACTTGAGCATTTTCATGTAGTCTCGAATGCCGCGCATTCTTACCTGTAAATTTCATCACGCGATAACTCTTAGCACGATTGCCAATAATATATTTCAAAGATAATGATGAAACGTTAGGCACTGTCCCATCAGTTTTACCGCCAATATCACCGATAATGTTTAACACTTTAACCTGATTTTTAGGATAAATCGATCTTAATTTCGCTATTTGTCTATAAGTTGCATTCATTTTATTAGGCTTGCCGTTTTATCAAGCTTTAAATTTTGGGGTTGTCGAATATCCTCTGGAACTTCGAAATTCAATCCGGCAAAATGTCCAGCCATATTTACTATTTTATTAAGGCGTGGCATACCCTTCTTGTTTACATTATTCAACATGTAATACATGATAGAAATATTACCTAAAGAATGTCCCACCATATTAATTGATCTAATCTTATAGTTCTTCTGTAAAGCCTTAACCACATTCGTTGCATAAATGCCATGCTTTTTGAAATCTAGTTGACGATTATTTTGATAATTTACCTCACAGATTGGATTTTTAGCATTCTTCTTCCATTTTCCAATTAGTGTAACCTGTCCATTATCAGCAACTTCAGTTCTTATAACTGAGTCAGTTACGCCTGCAATTTTCTGCAGCTTTTACCATATGTTCTTCCGCATGGTAAGATGAGCCGCCACCATGGAAAAATAAAGTTGCACTTCCCTTAATAGGAATTTTTTGAGCACTCGCTTGTTGATTCAAACAAGCAGAAATACAAAGCGACAGAATAAGAACTAATAGAGAAATGATTATGCGATTTCTTTTCATCTTTTTACCTAAAAATTCATCCCCGGATTTAAATTATTCAAATTTAATTTTATTTGATCTTTCTGATCTATTGCTTACTATACCGAGCAATTGGCCTAATTTCTTTATTCCATTTTCACTATAAGTAATAATAATTAATTGTTGCTGATTTATTTTCCAGAAAGAACTAAAACAACAATAAGAATACTGAAAATGACATTCAACACCTTAGGTTTCTTACCAACTTTTTCATCACTATTTGAAGGAGTTAGTGCGGTTAGATCTAATTGCTTCCGTATTTGGCTACCAGGATATAACTGATGCTGCTGGACTAACTGAGCCTCTTTTATAATTGTTCGCCTCTATTCTTGCAAGCGCTTTTTCACTTAAATTCTATCCCCCTGAAAATAAAAGTAAACATTTATCTCAGTTTGATTGCAAAATATTTCTATACTATTACTAATTCATTAATAATCGATCTCGAATATTGCCTTTTAGTACTTACCAATGTAGTCTATAATATATAAAATTTAGATATATTAAGTGAGAGATATAAATGTTAACTCTCTCCACTAATTATGGAGGAATTAATTTGATTAAAAAGAAAACTATCGTTAAATTGGCCTGCGCTACTATGTTAATGAACACCGGTATGACCATTATCCCTAGTTTTATTTCAACTTCTCAAGTGCAAGCTTCCACCACTTCTGTAGCTGCAAAGGCTTTAGGAATTGATGTAGCAAGCTACCAAAGTGCTGATCTATCCGCTCATGCAAAGGCTGGTTCACAATTTGCCATCGTTAAAGTAAGTGAAGGTACCAGCTATCGCAACCCTAAAGGTGCTAGTCAAATCAAGTCAGCAATTGCTAACGACATGATGCCAATGGGTTACCACTTTGCGACCTTTAGTTCTAATGCATCCCTGGCCAAGAAAGAAGCTCAATACGCAATTTCTTCTGCTAAGGCATTAGGTTTACCTAAGGGGCTCATACCTTGCTTGTGACTACGAAACTGGTCAAGGGAATATCATTACTAATGGTAAAAGCGTCACTGCTAAAGCAATCCTTGCCTTCATGGATGAAATCAAGGCC
>ENA-OQBL01001132-OQBL01001132.1-human-gut-metagenome-genome-assembly--contig:-NODE-1132-length-11127-cov-5.696909_pt1 | contig 11127 bp, 9 predicted proteins | sample MGYA00242747_ERZ504553 | MGnify/ENA primary metagenome ERZ504553 (study PRJEB26092, sample SAMD00036240) | human gut metagenome | host: Homo sapiens | study: EMG produced TPA metagenomics assembly of...
GACCTGTCCCTATGCCCAATAGGAGTGAAATTTCTCCGAATGTTATCTTTAATAGTGTTATATTGTTTATTATCAAAGTTTTATATGCGGTAAATGTTATCTGTTTTATTTTCATGAAAAGGGCTTTATACCTTACTTTGCATTATTAAACCTTAAGCAACAAACCCGATGAAAATAAAACAAATTCTACTTTGCATGCTTTTAGCCTGCTTTATTCTTCCTGCTTCCGCACAGAATAGCTGGGGTATTGTAGGAGGCGGACCTTTTTTCTAAATCTCTGTCCAGGGATGCACGCTTCAGCCTGGGCGGTTATGCCGGAGGAATGTATGACGTTCATGTTTAAAAAACTCATGGTATGTACAACCACAATTTATTATTTACTTATGAAGAATTCAGATCCAAGACAAGACTTTGGTACCGATTCATTTTTTTAGTAAATTCAATTTGGAGCTTCCTATCCTTGCTTCTTATAATGTTGCTTTGAATAACAAATGGAATTTGCGCATCAATGCGGGACCGTATCTGTCCTATGCTATGTTTGGCAGGGATAAATCCATTGATTACGCCTATGGCAACGGAATGCATTCTAGTTTGGGCTGGTGGCATCAGGATTTTCCAGATCATTTTACTTACGGCGGAAGGGCCGGGGTTTCATTGGAATCCGAGCATTTCATTTACACTATCGATGGTAAGTGTTCTCTTCGTAAGAGACCTTTCGGGCGGAGTGTCAGTTTATCGGCCGGTGTAGGATATAAGTTCTGAGTTTTCTGTATCTTTGTCACCGGAGAATAAAAATAGAGTTGCATGTATGTTTATATAAAACAGTTGGGTATTGTTTGCCTTCTATGTTGGCTTGGTCTTTCCTGTACTTTGCAGCGCACGGAACATCCTGCTTTGCGGCAAGCCGGATACTTGATGGAAGAACATTCCGACAGTGCGTTTTCATTATTGAAATCCATCTCTTCCCTAACCGGTATGAGCCCGGAAGACAAGGCCGGTTACGCTTTGCTGCTGGCTGAGGCTGCGGATAAAAATGGTTATTCACTGCTTCCTTGTGACTCATTATTGAATTTTGCTCTCCATGTATATCATGAAGAAGCCAAAGAACATGCCATAGCTCTTCTGTATAAGGGTAAAGTGCAACAGGAAATGGAAAACTATGCCGATGCCCTGAAAAGTTACCGTATGGCGCTTGAAATTCTTTCCGCCTATCCATGCGAATTCTATTGGAAAGGGTTTGTATATAATATGTTGGGTGGGCTGTATGGCAAACAGAACTTGTACGCACAGGCCAAAGATATGTATGTCAAGGCTTGTTATAATGATTCGCTGGCACGGCATAACCGTCATTTCATCAGTTCACTCAGCAACCTGGGGGTAGCTTACATCGGGTATGGAAATATAGACTCCGCTTTTATCTGTCAGCAACGCGCTTTGCAGCTTTCTCTTTCTACTGATAGTTTCCTTTTGCATTCTCTTTATGGAAATATAGGGGATTTATGCGGACGTACAGGACGGAACAGTATAGCTATTATTTGTCTGAAAAGGGCATACGATGCCTGTCGTCTTAGAGAAGACAGCTTGCAGTGTCTTTGGAATCTAGGGGAATTTTATTATAATAACGGGCAGCTTGATTCGGCTCTTTATTATTTGAACCGAAGCAAGGAAGCTGTCGATATTCATATCCGGTATCTCTCTTTCTTTGACTTGTATGCCATAGCCAAGCAGCAGGGAAATGTGGAGAAAGCTTTGGAATATCTGGAAATCAGCACCCAGTTGGAAGATTCTATCTATTCCACCAATGTGGCTACGGAACTGGAGAAGAAGACCTATCGTTGGAATGCCGACGCGCAAGTAAGGAAAGAACAGTTCAAGGCTAAACGGAGGATATACACCATTGCGATGATAGCTGTGGTGTTGCTGCTGGTCATTGTGATTATTTATCAACAGATACTGAAGAACAAGAAGATACAGCAATCCAATTATAAATATCTGTTGCAGAAGCTGAAACAGAACCTGATGGATATGCAGCAGAATATTGCTCAACATGAAGAGGTGATAGCCGAATTGAAACAGAAACAAGAAAGCCGTGTCGAGGAAATAGAAGAGAAGGAACGGGCTATAGAGGCCATGAAGATGGAGAAGGAGAAATTGCGCAACTGGTTGTTCCGGCAAAGTGCCCTCTATACGAAAATAGACAAACTGGCCAACCAGCAAAAGCATCACAAAGAGCGTATTGCAGTGCTCACCAATGCTGAGCAACGCCAACTCAGAGTGATTATAGGACAGATTTATGCTGATTACATAGAGCAACTGCATACCCGGTATCCCAAGTTGAACGAAGATGATGTCCTTTTGCTATGTCTGCAATTGGCGGATTTATCTCCTTTTGCCATCGCTTTATGCTTTGGTAATAATGATGCACAGATTGTAGCGCAACGCAAATATCGTATGAAAAGTAAGATGGAATAATCCTATGTTATCTTTAATAGTGTTACATTGTTGATTGTCAGTAATTTATGCTTAGTAACTGTTATTGGGCTTAATCGTTTCGAATGTCTGTACTTTCTATCTTTGCGGAATAAAACCATAAAAATAGAAACGATATGGAAACTAACAAACTAATTCTGGCGTGCCTGATTACTCTATGTTCATTACCCGTCGCCGCACAAGTAAAACTGGGAATTGAGGCTGGTGCCAATCTTTCCAACTATATCACCGACAGTCATTCAAACCCTTCGGACAGCAAAAACATGAAAGTAGGTTTTCAAGCAGGCCTGACAGTCGACTATGAGTTTCAGAATCACCTGATGCTGATGTCTGGACATTTTTTTTGTCCGAAAGGGTGGAAATTTGAAACTGGGTGAGAATTACTACGGAAAGGATGGTATAAATGCTTATTACCGTTATCCCGATGTGGAAGTAAAGATGAACTATCTGCAAATACCTGTGAAACTGGGCTATAACTTTCATATAAATGATAAAATAAGTCTTATTCCCAATGTCGGACTCTATGCGGCGTATGGTTTCAATGCCGGTGAAAGCGATTTGCAGATGGTGGGTGACGGTAAATTGATTCATGCCGGCTGGAAGCCGCTGGATGGCTATGGGAATACTTCCGATCAGGCTATTCGGGGGTTCAACCATTGGGATGTCGGAGCGACAGCTGGTATCAAGGCAGTGATAGGTAAGCATTACACGATTTCATTTGATTATAATATCGGTCTGAACAAAGCACAAAGTACATACGGATTACGAAACTCTACATTCCAACTTTCAGTTGGTTACCGTTTTTAAATTTTCATCACTTTAGAGAAAACCGAATACTAGACTTTATTTTTTAAGAAGAGAGATGCTCTTGCACGAGAGTGTAGGGGCATTTCTCTTGACATTTTTTCTTCGCAAACCACCATCTCCATCCCCTGGTAAACCAGGCGGGAAGCCAGCTTGTCTTTCTCATAATTCAAACTTGTCTGCCTCGTTCAGTCATAATAGTGCCGTAACATGGAGAGAGTGTTAGGCTTTTGCCAAAGCGACGGAAACGGATGAGGAAAAAGAACTTGTTGGCCCTTTCAATCAAAGAGATGTAATGCGTCTTGTTCACATAATAACAATTGTCTTCGCGGACAGCCACAAAATTCATCATTCCTTAAGGGATACGCTACGGTAAGGCATGTTAAGTACATCAAATACATTGGGTATGATTCCTCCTTTTTGTTTTCTACAAAAATAGTCTTTTGGGGCAGACGGCCAACAAGCAACAAGGATATTTGTACTGTGTTGCTTATTAATCGATGTCCGTGTACCGGGTTATGAAAGCGTTTTGCTATCTTTGTGCATAGAAAGCTAAAAGATAAAATCACTATGCGTTCATTTATTATATATTTAAATTTCGTCAGTTTGCTGGCTGTCTGTTTGTTTGCCTGTAACCACCATTCTTCCAATCCGATGTTACAGCAAGTAGATTCATTGTTGGAAATGAAGCCGGACAGTGCATTGACTATTTTAAAAAATATATCTGTTTTAGAGGATTTGCCGGAAGTAGACAAGGCATACTATGCTTTGTTGCTGGCTGAGGCTACGGACAAGAACAAACTACCCTTATTGCCTTGCGATTCCTTATTGAATTTCGCCTTGGATTATTATGGAGATGATGATAGGGAGAAGGCTGTGGCATTGATGTATAAGGGAAGGCTGCTGGCAGAGATGGATGATGAAAAGGCAGCGATAGAGATGAATTTGAAGGCATTGGAAATATTGCAGGATTATCCGGTAGATACAAAATATAGAAGATTAATTTATAGTGCGCTGGGATTGTGGTATGGGAATTGTGGATTGAATGACAAGGCATTGGAGGTGTTGCACCAATCTCTTCATTATTCTTTTGATGCTAAAGATACTGCCATTGCTTATATTAATATAGGATATATTTATGGCATGAGAAATATGCAGGATTCTGCCATAACTTATCAGCGCAAAGCTGTGAAGTATGCCATGCGTTCTAAAGATAGAAGCATGATACTTACTTCTTGGCATAATTTGAGCATTTGTTATAGACACTTTGAAAATGTCGATTCGGCTGTTGTTTATGCGCATAAGGTTTTACAGCATTTATCTTATGGGAATGGAAAAGCAGATGCTTATTATAATATGGGGGATTTATATGTTGATTTGGAACAATATGATTCAGCACGCCATTATTTAGAAAAGAGTTTGTTTCTTTCTCCATCCCGCTCTATACCCTACTGGTCACTTGCCGTAATGGAGGCTGAACTAGGAAATTTTAAGTCTGCCTATCACTATCTGGATACGTTTGTTATGGTTCAGGACTCATTAGATAACAGTGAGCAATTGACGGAAGTGCAACATTTAGTCTATAAACATCAGACGGAATTAAGAGTAAAGGATGAACAGATAAAATCCAAAAGGATTATAAGATGGATTGTCTTTGTATCCGTTATTATTTGCTTTGTCGTTGCTTTGATTTACCAACGTTGGATAAATAAGAAAAATAACCAGCAGGCACTCTATCGGCAAGCATTACAATATGCTGATGAGAAACAGAATGTGATGCAGCAGCGCATAGAAGAAAATGAATCCGCTCTTGCACTGTTACAGGATAGGGAAAACCAAAATCTTGATGAAATGCCCAAAAAGAGCAATTGATAACTCAATTGAAGAAAGAAAAGTTGGCACTTCGTACATGGTTATTTCAGCAGACTTCTATATACAAAAAGGTGATGTCATTGTCTGACCAGCAGCAGGTGAATAAGAAAATCCGTAAGGTGATGGCAGCTGCTGAATTGGACAAACTGAAGAAAACGACCTTTGAAATCTATGCTGATTATATTTCTCCTTTGCAAGCACAATACTCCCAACTGACGGAGGATGACTTGTTGGTCCTTTGCCTGCAAGAAGCGGGTATTTCTCCGTTGGCCATTTCTTTATGTTTCGGACATACGGATACGGTAGCCCTCAATCAAAGGAAATCGCGTCTAAAAAAGAAAATGTCAGAGTGATAAACTGAAATATATTGCTTATCAGTGTTTTATAGAAATGTTATGTCACAGCAAATAGTTGTGCGTTCTTTCCTTTCCCTCTAACTTTGCGGCATCATTTTTAAACAAAAAGAAGTATGAAAGCAAAGTTATTATTGATGTTATTTTTAGTTTCGTTAAGTTTGGGAGTTTTTGCTTCGGAGCATCACCAAAAGAAGCCTCATGCAGTTTGCAAAGTTTATGAAAAGGTGGCTACTAGAATTCCTTTTATTTTTTCAGTACAAGCCGAGGATATAAATGACTGCTTGTATCTCACATTTCAATTTTCATTAGATGATGCTGACATTACTATGCTAGATAAGGATGGTAATGAAAAGGTGTAGTTATGAATAACGCATTTGAAAAAACAGCTGTACTTCCTAAGTGTGATAAAGGAAGTGCTAACTCGACTCAGATAAATTTAAGTTTTTAAGTAATTCCAATTAAGGCTGTATGATAATATTTTAGTTGATAATCTAAGGTTATTGATAATGTGAAGTTCATATCTGAATCTTATTTTATTGCTCATGTTATGATAAAATATGTTATATGGTTGATTTTTAGTGTTGTATAGGTGAGTGATGTTATATGGATAGAGCTTTATGCTTATATCTTCTTTCTAATTTTGCAACATCAAATAAAAAAAATAAGTATGAAGACTAAAATGATTGTAGTGGTGGTGTTGGCTGCCATGTGTGTATTGCCTTTGTCTGCACAGGTAAAAGTTGGTGTGGAAGGTGGAATGAACCTGTCTCATTATCTGGTTTCCGGTTCTGACGGATATAAAGCCGAGCAGGTAGGTGGAATGAAGCCCGGCTTTCAATTGGGGGTGACTGTGGACTACGAGATAGGAAAGCATTGGATGTTAATGTCCGGTTTGTCTTGGTTGCAGAATAGAAGTACCATGAAAATGATGGATCACATGGTTACTTATTTTCCTAAGACAGAGATAAAGATGAATAATCTGATTTTGCCGTTAAAAATGGGATATAATATTCGGGTTTCGGATAAACTCAGCCTCATTCCGTCGGTTGGAGTTTATGCTTCTTACGGATTTGGTGCTGGAAACTGTTCTTTGGATGTTATTCACCAAGAGGGGGATAATATAACTACCGAGCCTGCAAAATGGAAGCCCTTGGATGGTTTTTCCTATAAAGCCGGGGAGCCCAATAATAGTGGTAATCTTCAGGCTTTCCGCCGTTGGGATTATGGGGGCATTGTTGGAATGAAGGCTGTTATTGCCGATCATTATACGATAAGTTTTGATTATAGGGTCGGAATAAAAAAGATACAGGCACAAAATGGTTTGCGGAATTCAACTTTCCAGTTCTCCGTAGGCTATCGTTTCTAAACTGATTTAATTAAACTGGCAATCTGTCAAAATGATAATGCCGGTGTATGAGGGTGTCCTGTTTCAAAGGATACAGTTTGTGTATTTTCATCGTATTCTCGTGCATCGGCATTTTGACAGATTGTCTTCTTTTTCTGGTTATTTATTCTTTTATGGATATATGTGAACGTATATGTAGGGAAATGCATACATACGTGTCCGACAGGGATTTTTATGCCTTTTGAGACCCCTCTATTTATTGAGCCACCTCTTTCAATATCTCCTCTATTTTCTGAAAGAGTTGTCCTATGTGCGCTCCGTCCACAAAAGCATGGTTTACAGTGAAAGCGATGGGCATTACCAGTCTTCCTTCGCGTGGCACTACTTTGCCGGCATTCATCAGCGGATAGTCTAATGGATGGTCGGGAGCCATTTGTGTATAGGTGAGTGAAGTGAAATAAAGCTGAGGCGTGGCACTCAGTTGGATAATATCAAAATCTCCCTGTTCTTTAATGACTTTTTCGGCTCCATACGGGTCACCCTCTTCGGGGATGTTATGGACGATGTGATATGCTTCGGCATAAAACCGTTCAAAATCTGCATGGTAAGGGATGCGGACTGTGTAGAAAGTCTTGCCGGGTACAGCGATAGGTGATATGATGTCCACCTGATCGTGATAAACCACCTGTCCGTTTTTATCTGTACGGAAACGGAATTCTTTCACTTCATTGGCAGCACGTAGCACAGCATACAGGTAATACAGGAAAAAAGAGCGCTTGGCGGCTTTTGCAGCTGGAAATGCTTCAGTGCAATCCACTTCACTGGTAATGGATATCCATGAATTATGGAAGTTGCGGAAAAAATTATAATTGTCCCGGCGTTCCCAGGTTTCAATATCTATTATATGTTTCATTTATTTTACGGGTTTAAAAGAATGGTACATGAAGTGCGCTCCCAGCAGTATGAACGGAATGCTGAGCCATTGCCCCATGTTCAGCATCATACTGTCTTCAAAGGCTTCCTGGCTGGCTTTTATAAACTCTACAAGGAAGCGGAAGGTGAATATGGTAGTGAGGCAGTAGCCGAAATAGAAACCGGGGTATAGCGTGGTTTTGTACTTTTTATACAACCGCAAGCCTATGATAAAAATCAGAAGATAGGCGATGGCTTCGTAGAGTTGTGCCGGGTGGCGGGGTTGCATATCTTCGTGCGGAAAAATGAACGCCCAAGGAACATGAGTTACCGTACCTACTATTTCACCATTCATCAGGTTACCTAAACGGATAAAACAACCTGCCAGCGGGGTGGCGATGGCTATATTGTCTAGTACAGTCAGGAACTTCAATTTTACACGGCGTGAATAGATCCATAAGGCGAGCATTAGTCCGATGGTTCCTCCATGGCTGGCAAGACCTTGATAACCGGTCCATTTTATCCCAGAATCGGTAATCTTGACGGGCAACAGCATTTCTACAGGGTGAGAGAGCCAATAGCCTGGCTCATAGAACAGACAATGTCCCAAGCGAGCACCGATAACAATACCCAGCAGGCAGTAAACGAACAGGGAATCAAATTTTTCGTAAGGAATTTTTTGGTCTTGGTAGAGTTTGTATATCACCCAGTAGGCCAATGAAAGCCCTGTAACGAACAATACGGAGTAATAACGGATGGAAATGCCGAAAATGGAAAAGATTTCTATATCGGGATTCCAAAGAATGGCTGACAGTGTATTCATATCTTGAATTTTTGTGCAACTTTGCGGTAAGTGGGCATATCCACATCCATCTTTTCGCCCAGTGCGATCATATCAAACAATAGTCCTTGTATTTCGGACTCGTGTCCTTTGGCTATATCTTTTTGCATGGATGCGGTACTGTCCGGGTCTAATTTGTCAATCACTTTTAAGTTGTATCCTATCGGGTCTTCCGCATAGGTAATTCCCATTTTGCGGCCTATTTCAGAACTTTCCTTGGACAGACCGATGAAAGTGTCGCGTTCTGCTCCGGGATGTTGCAGAGGACCCATCGGGACATCATGGTAGGCACCTGTGCAGGCCATAGCCGAGATGAATGACCATTTGATGAAGGTGTCGCGATTGATATCATCCGAAATATCGGCTTTGATCCCTGCTTTTCTTAGTACATCGGCAATGGTTTCCAGACGTTCCGGAGCCACACCCTGTTGGGGACGTGCACCGAAAACCAGCCGGAATATTTTGCCCATTTGTGTGATTTCACCCGGTCCGGAAACGAAACCTACGATGTAGATGCATCCATCCAGTACTGTTACATGTGGAACAAGTTGCCCGATGCGGGGACCTGTACCGTAAACATTCAGGATGGGGATAATCAAGGTATCTTTATCCGAGGCTTTTTCCAACAGATCTTTGATGGAATCCAGGGAATAGCCCTTCACGCATACAAAAATTACGTTGGCCTTCTCGTTGTATTCCTCGGCTGTGCAGGCTTGTATAGGTAGAAAGTGATTACCTTTTAAGTCTGATCTAAGGTGAAGCCCTTTTTCACGAATGGCTTCCAGATGCTTGCCACGGGCAATGCATGTTACGTCTTTTCCTGCTAAAGCAAGGAAACCGGCGATGCTTCCTCCAACGCCGCCGGTTCCCACGATTAAATATTTTTCCATGTTAGTTGTATTTTGTTTTAGGAAACAAAACACTGACTTATCGGTCTGCCATCAGTTTTGCTGGTTTCCTGATGTTTTTTCATGCATTGCATGACAAGTCTTTTGCGTTTTGATTTACCTTATACATTGAAACGGAAGTGCATGATGTCACCGTCCTGTACTACGTATTCTTTACCTTCCACGCCCATTTTTCCAGCCTCTTTCACGGCGGCTTCCGAACCATATTTAATGTAGTCTTCGTACTTGATTACCTCGGCACGGATAAATCCTTTCTCGAAATCGGTGTGGATGACTCCTGCACATTGGGGGGACTTTCCATCCTTTACGATAGGTCCAGGCTTTTACTTCCATTTCTCCGGCGGTGATGAAGGTTTCCAGTTCCAGCAGGTGATAAGCCGATTTGATCAGACGGTTTACACCTGATTCTTTCAGACCGACTTCCTGAAGGAACATCTGGCGGTCTTCATAGGTTTCAAGTTCTGCGATATCGGCTTCGGTTTTGGCGGCTACGACCAGAATTTCTGCATTTTCTTCTTTTACGGCTTCGCGTACTTGTTCTACATATTTATTGCCGGTAGCAGCACTTGCTTCGTCCACGTTGCATACGTACATCACTGGTTTGCTGGTCAGCAAGAACAGTTCTTTTGCGATTTTTGTTCGTCTTTGCTGTCAAATTGTACGGTACGCGCAGATTTGCCTTGTTCCAATGCGTCTTTATATTTAACAAGGATGTCGTACATTTGTTTTGCTTGTTTGTCACCGCCCGTCTGTGCCTGTTTTTGTACTTTTTGAATACGGCTTTCAATGGTTTCCAAATCTTTCAGCTGGAGTTCGGTGTCAATGATTTCTTTGTCACGTACCGGATCTACACTACCGTCTACATGAGTTACATTTTCATCGTCAAAACAACGGAGTACGTGCAGGATAGCATCTGTTTCACGGATATTTGCCAGAAACTTGTTTCCCAGCCCTTCACCTTTGCTAGCCCCTTTTACAAGTCCTGCAATGTCAACAATTTCTACAGTAGTGGGAACGATACGTCCCGGATGAACCAGTTCGGCAAGTTTGGTCAGGCGTTCATCAGGAACGGTGATGACACCTACATTCGGTTCGATGGTACAGAAAGGAAAGTTGGCTGCTTGAGCCTTTGCATTCGATAAACAATTAAAAAAGTGTCGACTTTCCTACGTTTGGAAGACCGACAATACCACATTGTAAAGCCATTATCTATTTGCTTTTTTTGATTATTATCTATCTATTTGTTTGCAAAGATAACCATTCTTTTTGTATCAGACTTCATATTGAAGTCAGATTTGGCTTTTTTAATATGCGAAAATGGGGGAGGCTTGTTACGAAACAGAAAGGGCAACCGTCACGGCTGCCCTTTCGTCGAGTTTTTTATGAAAAGTGTTAGATTGTTAGAATAGATTTATTTGTCCATAGTTACGGTCATTTCGGGTACTAATATATATTCTTTCCTTTTTAGAGTTCCATTTGTAATATTCAGTAGTCATACTTTTATTGCCATAAGTATAACGAATGCAGAGGTTATTTTCCCAGCGGTTTTTGTTACTGTTCCATTTTTGCGCCTCGTCCTCAGTACGTTGGTTGTTGGCG
>ENA-OQBL01001133-OQBL01001133.1-human-gut-metagenome-genome-assembly--contig:-NODE-1133-length-11108-cov-3.838904_pt1 | contig 11108 bp, 12 predicted proteins | sample MGYA00242747_ERZ504553 | MGnify/ENA primary metagenome ERZ504553 (study PRJEB26092, sample SAMD00036240) | human gut metagenome | host: Homo sapiens | study: EMG produced TPA metagenomics assembly of...
TCCACGAAGCTGTCAAGGGCGAGGATGGAAGCCGTGAGCAGGAAGTAGAAATCTACTACCGCTTCATCGGCAAAATCGACTGACCTTTCTTTTTTACCCAACAATATCTTTAATTAAGGGAAACGGGAAAATCATTCCCGGACATCAGTCTGATCGAGCCACTGTGTCAGATACTGGATATCAGTGTCAGTGAATTCATGCTTGGAAAAAGGATTGAACCGGAACACTATCAGGAAGAGACAGAAAAAGCCTGGATTGCATCGCTGGATGAGCCGTTATTGTATAAAATTCAGATGATCATATATATATTAGGAATTGCAGCGGTTGCGGTATTGCAGGTTCCTCTTTTTTCACACGGACCTATGTGTGTGAATATTATATGCTGGGCTGTATGGGGTGCACTGTTCTTTGCTGCATATTACCTGGATAAGAAAATCCCGGAAAGGAAGCTGAGATATTCGAATCCCTGGATCGAAGGGGTGTTTTCAGTGATTTATTTCCTGTGTTATATGTTATGGTTCTTTTTGCGCAAAGATGAATGGGGAACATTGCCGATGTCGGAACAGACGTCGCTTTGGGCGATAATTGTTGTTGGATTGATTGTGGAGTTTTGTGTGAGAGTTTTTTCGGCAAGAAAAAAGAGGAGAAGTGCTGTTTAATGCGTTTAAAACAATAGAAATTGTATCGCAACAGCGATATAATAAATAAAAGAGCATATGCCTGACATGGGAAATATAAGAATCAAGGATGAAAATATGAATAAAACAACAATCATAACCAACGTACAAACCCATCTTTTTGAGCTGCAAGACTTAAAATACCGCGACTTCCATGCAAAACTAATGCCGACAGTCAACAAAGAAAAGATCATCGGTGTCCGGACGCCGGCACTTCGTGTATTTGCGAAGAAGTATGGAAAAACGGATGAAGCAAAAGAATATCTGCAGATACTGCCACATCAGTACTACGAAGAAAATAATTTGCATGGACTTTTGATCGAACAGATTAAAGACTATGACATATGTCTGGAAGAACTGGAACGTTTTCTTCCGTATATTGATAACTGGGCGACCTGCGATATGCTTGCGGTCAAGGTAGTGAAGAAACATCTGGATACATTTATAGATGAAGTATACCGATGGATGGAATCCGACCATGCATATACCATCCGGTTCGGTATCAGTATGCTGATGCGCTATTATCTGGAAGATGCATTTCAGATGGAGTACCCGGAGAAAGTGGCACAGATCCGTTCGGAAGAATATTATGTAAATATGATGCGTGCATGGTATTTTGCGACGGCGCTTGCAAAGCAGTATGATAAGATTCTCCCGTTTATCGAAAAGCAAAAATTAGATGTCTGGACGCATAATAAGACGATCCAGAAAGCTATCGAAAGTTACCGGATCACGCCAGAGCAGAAAGAATATCTAAGAGGGTTAAAGATTAAAAAATGAAATCCATATCCATTTATACGATCACAAGAAATCAGAATATCGAACAGCTGCAAAAACTGGAACGTCAGTTATCCGGAAGAGACTATTTTCTGAAAATGCGGGAATGGGAACTGGAAAGTATGAAAGCACTGACAGCCGAATTGGAAACCTGTATGGAGGATGTATATGCACTTCGTTTCTTTTATTCGTTTCAGATTCCGAGACTGGGAAAAGAATTTGATCTTCTTCAGATCAAAGAAGACCAGATTGTAAATATTGAGTTAAAAAGTGGTGTGGTATCAGATGAGGCCATTCGCAGACAGCTTTTGCAGAACCGCTATTATCTGTCGGTGCTTGGAAGAACGATTCATTCGTATACTTATATCAGCAGCCAGAACCGTCTGGTAAGACTGACGAATCATGATCATATCGCAGAGGCAGACTGGGACGAATTATGCAGAGCTTTGAAAAGAGAAAGTCCGGATTATGACGGGAATATCGAAGAACTGTTCCGCACAGAACTCTATCTGATCTCACCGCTCAGAGAGCCGGAACGCTTTTTACAGAAAGAATATTTTCTGACGGCACAGCAAAGAGATATCGAACGACAGATTCTGAAAGGAATCCGTGCAAAACATTCCGACTATTACTGGTTCAGCGGACTTCCGGGGACGGGAAAGACATTGCTTCTGTATGATCTTGCGATGAAGTTGTCGGTACGTCAGAGAGTCTGCATGATTCATTGCGGAGAATCAGGAGAGGACTGGAGAATTTTACATAAACGTCTGCGCCGGATTGATTTTCTGTCGGATCGTCAGTTATCACTTCAGGCAGCAAAGCAGACGATGACAGAAAATGTGTGTGCGGAAGAAGCGTTTGATACATTCTTAAAGCCATACAGTGCTATTCTGGTGGATGAGGCACATCTGCTTTCTGTGGAGCAATTAAAGATATTAGAAGAGCGTAAAAAACAAATCCCGGTAATCTTTTCCAGCGATACGGAAGATATGATCTCGCCTGAAGAACTGGATCGTGAAATACCGCAGCGGCTTGCCGGTCTGCCGGATGTGCAGAGCTTTCATCTGACAAATCGTATCCGTACAAATGCAGAGCTATCTTCCTTTATCCAGAATATGATGGATTTGTCACGTAGAAAAGGGAAGAATGGCTATCCCAATATTGAAGTAGTGTATGCGAATGATGATACAGAAGCAGTATGTTTGATGCAAGGCTATGCGAGACGGGGATATCTCTATCAGAATCCGGCAATGCGGGATGTGAACCGCCTGGTAGCCGTACTGGATGAACAGTATTATTATGATGAGGACGGTTATCTCCGTGCGAGAAAGATTAGTGAAGCTTCTTATGAAATAACCCGTATAACAACGAGTGAAGGCAGAAAATCAAATGTGAGACTTCTTTTTCATCAGCTGAATCAGGCAAAAGAAAAACTGGCGATTGTGATCAAAGACAATCCGGCAGTGTATGATACGATTTTGGATATATTATAGATGCGTAAAAACAGATAAAGAACTGTTTTTACGCATTTTTCTGTATCAGTCATTTCCAGATATTTTCAGAAAGAAAATTTGCCCGGTTCCGAAATGCGTGGTACAATATTCTTCAGATAAAATATTGAATCAGAGAGGTTTTTACAATGGGAGAAAAAAATTACAGTAAAGTACCTGTATTTGAAAATGGACTGGCACAGCCTGTTTTCAAATTCACAGACGGAAAGACAGGAGAAAACTATGATCCTGCCACATCAAGTATCGTAAGATACTGCGTATATGTGGAATCTGACTACGACATGGACGGTGATGGAAAAAGAGATCTCGTCAAAGCATTTATTCAGGTTCCGAGAAGTGCTGTAGAAGGCAGTTATAAGGCGGCAACATTATATGAAGCACGTCCGTATTGTGCAGGAGTGCAGGCAGACGGATATGATCATATGAAAGAAGTAGAAAGCAAAGAATACCGCAAATTTGACTTTGCAGATCTTGACAAAGAAGTGCCTGCACGTATTCCGGAAGGGACGATCAGTGCCATGGATCTTGCATTAAAGGCAGATCCGGCAGACTGGTATTATCCGGATAAAGGAAACAATAACAGCATGGTATATGAAAATCTAGATAACTTCAATTATTATCTGGTGCGCGGCTTTGCAGTGGTTGTAAGTGCCGGATTCGGAGCGCTTGGCTCAGATGGATTCAACTATGTCGGTTCAGAGTATGAAAGAGATGCATTCAAATCTGTTGTAGAATGGCTGCATGGCGACAGAGTGGCTTACGCAGATCGTGAAGGAAAGATCGAGACGAAGGCAGACTGGGCGAATGGGAATGTTGCCATGACCGGAAGATCTTATGCCGGAACCATGCCGTTTGCAGTTGCAACCACAGGCGTAGAAGGCCTGAAAACAATCGTTCCGGTTGCGGGTATCGCAGACTGGTATACACAGCAGAATATGCAGGGCGCACAGCGTTACTGGCCAAAAGAGATGCTGAACAGTTTTCTGGCATATTTTTGTTCCAGCCGTTATAACGATGAGACATTATCTGAGAAACAGTTGGATGATATTGCAGCATTCCATCATGAATTAAGTCTTCAGCAGTTAAAATGCGGATTCGACTATGATCCGGATTTCTGGGGAGCCGGAAACTACCGTCTGCATGCAGACCAGATCAAGTGCAGCGCACTGATCGTACATGGATTCAACGACGAAAATGTATCTACAAAACAGTTTGAAATGATGCATACTGCATTCGAACAGGCAGGGCAGACAGTGAAACTGATCCTTCATCAGGGGCCGCATATCACACCGACCATGGCGAATAAGAATTACGGAATCCTGATCGATGGAAAATTCTATGATGATATCGTAAATGAATGGATATCCCATTATCTGTACGGAGTAGAAAATGGTGCTGAAAAGATGCCGGAAGTACTTGCGCAGACAAACTATGACCAGAAAAAATGGGAAACAGAAAGTGCATGGGAAACAGAGTATACCATGAAGCTTACTTCAAAAGAAGAGAGTAAGACAGTGATTGATACAGACTGGGAAAAAGCTGGTGTCAGTGCAGAAAACTTCGATGATGTGATGGCACTGAAGTCTACAAATATGGCTCAGCGCTATGTGACAGATCCATTTGAAAAAGCCGTGACTGTACAGGGAACGGTATGCCTGAACTTAAAGGCAGCATTAAAAGACGGAAATATCGAAACAGATTTTGATCCGGAAAACAGAAACGATGTGGATACACTGACCATGCAGCTTGGTAATTCCAAAGTATCCGGTAAAATGGATGATGTAGAGATTGCAGTGCTTCTCTGTGATGTATGTGACGAAGAATTCGACAGCATCCAGACTGTAGATCCGGAAAGAAATATCGTTCCGGTAACGACAGTAAAAGAAGGCGGAATCATGAATGGCGGAGATCTTCCGGCATTTGATGAGGCAGAATTTAATACTGTACATAAAAAAATACCGCGTGATCACACGTGCATTTGCAGATCTGTGTAATCCGGAAGCAGGTTATGCGCCGGAGACAGCACAGAACAGTATCGAGCTTAAAAAATGGCGAATATCATGATTACAGCGTATATCTCAATGCGACAAGATATATCGTAGAGCCGGGACACAGACTTGCAGTAGTTGTTGCAACAGAAGATCCGGTGAACTGTCTGATCCATAAGACATATTCGGTAGAGATTGATGACAACTCTGTGATGGTGGAAGTTCCTGTGACAAAAGCGAGTGAGGACATGGGACTGAATAAAGCGGAATAGATGGAATATCTATCGGAAATGAGAAAAGTACGAGCTGCTGGTTGAAAATATTAGAAGTAAATGATTGAAAAAATAAGAACTGCTGTTTTAGGAGTAAAGTCTTAAATAGCAGTTCTTTTGTGTTGCCATGTGTTCGTAAGGAGCTGCTTGGCTGCCAAAACATCTGTAAGGAGCTTTGCCAATGGTAAGTTTTCTGTATCAGCAGACGTTTTTTTCAAGAATTCATGGCCACAAATCCCGGAATTCATGGCCAGTTATAACAATATTTGTAACTATCGTGGTACAATGAATGCAATAATTATGTGAATAAATACGGAGAAAATATAAATGTTTCAGATAGCAATGATAGAAGATGAAGAACATACAAGACAGGAAGTGGAAAGACTTATTAGCCGGGAGTTCGAGAAACTTAAGGTGCAGGATATAACCACCGAAATATATAAAACAGCCGAAGAATTTCTGGAAGTTAAGAAGCACTACGATGTAGTTATCTCAGATATTGATCTTCCGGGGAAAAGCGGGATCGATCTGGGAAGAATTTTAAAGGCAGAACAAAAAAGATATCTGCCTGGTATTCCTGACATCGTACGCCGAATTTGCAGTGGATAGTTATGTCCTCGAGGCATATCAGTATATTTTGAAAAGAGATATGAAAGAACGTTTGCCGGCAGTATTACAGAAAATTTATCAGGAAAAGCAAAAAAGAGAGCCAGAATTTCTTCTGGATTGGTGGGGTGACGGACCAGAGAAAATTATATCATAAAGACATTATCTGTATCCGCAAGGTCAAAGGGCAGAAGTATGTTGAATTTGTAATGGTAAATGGCGCATACAAAGAACGTCTGGCACTGCATCAGACTTTTTGAAGAATTTGAAAAGCCCGGCTTTTATATTTGCCGGAAGAAGTTATATTATCAATATCGATCATGTGGATCGGATCACGACGGCTGCCATCTATCTGGAAGACGGGATTAAGATTCAGGCAGGGGCAGAGACTATTCAGGATGTGAAGACACAGATCATGGAATACTGGAGAAATGTAGAATGAAAGAATGGACGAGAAAGCGAAAAGCAGATGTTTGTATGGGGATTCTGTTGCAAATATATTTCTTCTTTCCATGGATCCGTATAGACGGAGGGTATCACACGATTCACGTGTATCTGATCGAGATATTCCGGAAAGAAAGCTGCATCAAGGCATATAATTATATTTTCTTATCTGGGCATCCAATCTTATGGAAATATTCCGGTTTTGCGGCAGTGACATTTACCATGATCATAGCATTTATGATTGTGATGCAGATGATCGAACTATGGCAATTGTACAGACATATGAAAGGGATCAAAACGTTTGATATACACAGGTATGTCTGGGTTCTTGCCATCGTTCTTTTTTTCCTTATATCTTGATGCTTCATACATCTATCTGGATGACAGTGCGCTGTTCAAGCTTAGAATCTATATGTATATGGTGATATTCATAGGTATTATTGGAATCTGGATGTTTCTGGATATCGAGGCGGCTGCATGGGATACGGAGACAGCAAAGCATAAGACAGAACTGAAAGAGCGGGACGAACAGTTGCTGCAGGTAAAAGTGAAAGCGCTGGAAGAAAAATATCAGGAAATGTTAAAGAGCCGGAAGGTTGTACATGATATGAAAAATCACCTGCTTGCATTGAAAAAACTACGATCAGGAGAGAGACTGGGAAGGACTGCACCAGTATCTGAATGAATTAAGTGATGATATGCTGGATGACAGCTATCAGATCTGGACGGGTAACCGCATGCTGGATATGATCCTCAATCAAAAGACGAAAGATGCAAAAGAGAAAGAGACGGATATGCAGATTGAGACAGAAGTATTTGCAACCCTTCCGTTTTCAGACAGGGAGATTATTTCACTTTTTGGAAACGTTCTAGATAATGCGCTGGAAGCCTGTGAACGGATCCAAGATAAAAAGCGCTGGATAAAAATTAAGATAAAAAAGAAGAATCATTTATTATATATTGAGACCTCAAATGCAATTAAAGAAATGCCGGTGCAGAATCAGAAAGAATTTGTATCAGTAAAAGAAGATGAGATACTTCATGGATATGGAATGAAGAACATACAGGATATTGTCAGAAAATATGACGGCATATTCCGATATAAAATTTACGGGGAGTATCTGGTCTGTATCATCTCGATATATGATATAAGAGGGGCGGAAGAGGAATGAGAATGGAAGAGAAAAAGAGACGGATGAATATTATTCTGGGGATCATACTTCAGATATATTTTCTGTTTCCGTGGATGAATATAACGGGAGAACGGAAGAATTTTATTATGTATGTAATTGCTGTGTTGAGAAATCACAGTTGTGCAGATACATATAACACGACGTTTTTAGACGGAGCAGCAGATGCATTACCACTGGATATTCATACACTGGCAAAAACATTCACGGTATGTGTTATGCTGTATGTCGTTCTTGAAGTAATCGAAACAATACGGCTTATCTGTAACATCAAGGGATGGGAAATAAAATTTTTATCTATCATAGAACTTATCGGATTATTTGCAATGCTGTCGGTAGTGGCCGAGATTGGACTTAACAGTTCATGGAGCAGTGCGGGTACGATACAGGTATTCCCGATGTATCTACTTGGGTATCTGGCAGTATTTCCGATATGGACGGGGATACGGTTACTGATGCATAAATCCATGGAAGAATGGGAAGAATCCGGTGAACAGATCCTGAAAACTCAGGAAAATGATAAGCATTATAAACAGGAACGGAAAAGAAGATTATATTTTCCAGGGAAATATTCGAAGCTTTATTACCATGTGCTGTGGGAGAATTTTAAATATCACTGGAGAGATTTTTCTTTTTTATTTGTATCGGTTCTGTTATCGGCAGCATTTCTGTTCATTGGATTTGGAATGAGAGAGGCATTTTCCGGAAGCTATGGATATGATAATGAATTACTAGGGCTTGGGCTGACTGAGATTATGAAGGACTGCCTGATCGTGATCGTACTGATATCATTGTTTTTGATTACGGTTGTCATGGTATTCTACCGGAAAAAACGGATGGCGGATGATGGGATTTTCCGGACACTTGGCATGCGGAGCAATGCCGTGTTCTGGTCCTGGATCGGAGAATTACTTGCCGGATTTGCGGTGGCACTGGTGACGGCATTTGTGATTGGAAGAGCCATTTTGTTTGGCATATATGCCGCTGTTATACAGCATTTTCCTAAAATCGATATGAAATCAGAGGTATCGTGGAAGGTGTATCTGATCACGGCAATCGTGATAGCTGTTATCTGTTTGTTTGCTTTTGGTATCTCTGGGGATATCCATGCAGGAGAACGTTCCGCCGATGCCAGAAATGCAGCGGTGAAAAGTGAGAAGATTCCGGGAATATACAGAAAAGCAGGGGCGTTGATCAGCGGGCTGCTGGGAGTAATCGTCCTGTATCTGTATACACAGAGAAGATTTTCAGAGAGTATCTTTCTTTTGTGTGGGTTCTTCCTGTGTTTGTATGTTTTTCTGTATAATATAGGTGCCATGGTCCTGCGTAAAAAAAGAAACGTCTATGGATCAATACCTGCGAACCTTCCGGAAGAACATATGATACGACACAGATACCAGACAACTGTAAAGTATCTGACACTTATGATCGTGATACATGTATGTGTGATGTCCTTTTTCTCGGTAAAAGTTGTATCTAACAGAATCGCAGATAAGACGGATACGATGTACCCATACGACTATGTATGGCTTGCGAATAGTAATGATACAGGGATTATCGAAAAGCTTAAGCAAGAATGCAAAGCAGGAGTGACCAGTATTCCGATGGTTCGGGCAACAACGATTGATAATACAGAACGTCTGGAAGGACCATTTGATCTTGTCTGGCAGCAAGGTCAGAATATCGGTATATCAGAGAGCAGTTATCGAAAGTTAAAGAAGGCAGTCGGAGAAAAACCGAAAAAGCATCTGAATCTTGACAAGAACGGAAAGAAAATTTATGTCGTGTATCAGCAAGATCAGGGAACAAAGGCGAAACCAATTGATCACTATCAGTTGATGATACATCCGAATCTGCATATCGGACAGCCATTGTTTGGCTTTGATACAATGGAGCACCAGACTTATTATCCGGTACGGACGATTACAGGCTCCGAGACTTCGAGTCTGATCGGTGCATTCAAACAGGGAAAATACGAGAATCTTATTGTATTCGCTGATGCATATTTTGACAAAATAAAAGACTATTGGAAAACGACAGACATGAATACGGGAGAAAAAATAAAAACGTCGGATGCGGTATTGGAAGAAAATATCCATGAATGGCCGACGAAACTTGTCCTTGCAAATGTACCGGAAAAATACCAGAAAAAAGCAGATCAGTTGACAATAGATTTTGCAAAGCAACATGCATATGATGAGTCATTTGATTCGCTTGTAAAAAGTACATATACGAAGACAGAAGCAGCGAAAAATGCGGCAGATGGAGCGAATCCTTGAATGTGTGATGAATGGATTTGTGCTTATTATTTTATCTGTGATCAGTATGCTCCTACTTCATATGAAGGTTCAGATGGAACTGCCGGATATGCGGAAACGGTATCAGTTCATGAACCGTCTGGGAATGAATCGTAGGGAACGGATCTGCATCGAGAAAAAGGAAATCAGCCGGTTTGTGACGATCCCATCTGTTATTGTCGTTATAGTTACGGTACTGTATTCTGGAATTGTATTTGGACTCAGGGATTATCATCTGAATGATGTGAAGAATTATGTGATAAATGCAGGTGTACTCTGGATTATATATTTCATATTACAGTGGCTGAATCTGAAGTGGCTGGAAGATACGATTGTGAAAAAGATTGAAAAGGGAGCAGATTTGTAATGAATGAAAAATTAGAAAAGAATGAAAATAAAAAACGGCAGACGTATTAAGAGCAGAGAATCTGGTCCGTGATTATGTGCAGTATGGAGAAGATGGTGAAAAGAAGAAAGAGATCCACGTCCTGAAGGGATTAAATTTTTCTATCCAGAGACAGGAGTTTGTCGGAATTATGGGAAGATCCGGATGTGGAAAGACGACACTTTTGAAACTATTGGGTATGATAGACCGTCAGACCGGAGGAAAGCTGTTCTTTGAAGAACATGATACGGAAGATTTGTGGAAGGATGAATTTGCGGACATACGACGGAGAAAGATCGGATTCGTGTTCCAGGACTTCTATTTGATGGACAGTCTGTCCGTCAGGGAAAATATCATGCTTCCGAAGATCCTGGATAAGAAGAGTGCGAAAGAGTGTATGGAAGAATCGCAGAAATATGCAGAACAGTTCGGAATTACACATCTAATGAACAAGAAGCCGTATGAATTATCCGGAGGCGAAAAGCAGCGAGTGGCGATATCCAGAGCATTGATCAATAATCCAGATCTGATCCTCGCGGATGAGCCGACCGGAAACCTCGACTCTAAGTCCGGTGATGTGGTAATCCATACACTGAGTCATATCAATCGGGAACTTGGCAAGACAATTGTTATGGTAACACATGATCCGAAGATGGCAAGTTATTGCAGCAGGCTGATTCTTCTGAAAGATGGAATGATTCTGGAAGATATGAGAAATGGCGGGGATCAGGAAGCGTTTTATCAGGAGATTCTTGGGAAGATGAAGGAGTTGTAGAAAGTTCACAAAAATCAGTATTTCTAGAAATTGCATTGAAAATAAAAATCAGGCATGTTATTCTAGCGGCACGCAGATAAATTCTAGCATCTGCAACGTATCTATATTTATCAATTCATTTACTTCAAGCCCAGATATTCGGGCATTAATCAAAATGAAAACCACAGAAAACAGATAAATACATGC
>ENA-OQBL01001135-OQBL01001135.1-human-gut-metagenome-genome-assembly--contig:-NODE-1135-length-11096-cov-2.757225_pt1 | contig 11096 bp, 10 predicted proteins | sample MGYA00242747_ERZ504553 | MGnify/ENA primary metagenome ERZ504553 (study PRJEB26092, sample SAMD00036240) | human gut metagenome | host: Homo sapiens | study: EMG produced TPA metagenomics assembly of...
TCGGTCTTTGATAGACATTTCATTTAGTCCTTCTTCGTATGCATACCCTGTAAGCGTCAGATTGTGTTTGCGGGCATAATAAAGGATCGAGCGGTAGATTTCGGGAAGTTTTCCCCAGTCACCGATGCAAAAAGCGCGCAGATATGTTCCGGCAGGCAGGATTTCATCATATACGTCAGAAGTTTGCGGGCAGTATGCAAAGAAGGAGTGATAGCTGTTAAAACTGTTTTTTTGGATATCTTCTATGGAAATACAGCTTCCGAAATTGTCATAAAGATGAAATAATTTTTCAGGCGGAGAGAGAACTCCGCGGCGATGGAAAAATCGTCTTCGTCGTATTCTCCCGAAATAGGGGATGAGAAGATGATCTTTCTCTCGGGCAGCGTACAGCGTTCGATCGTTCCGTGCTGCGAATACATTCCTATTTTTAATCTCTCTGCTTTTTGTTCTAAAAAAGCCTGTGCAGATAAAAGCTGTTCGATGGACTCGTCGATCAGCTTTTTCTTTTTTGTCATCATCTCTGTAAAAGATTCGTCGGAAGGGCGGGATGAGTAATCTTTGATCTCGTCTATGGACAGACCGATCTTGCGCAATGTAAGGATCAGTTCTAACTCTGTAAATTGAAAGCATGTATAGTAGTGGTATCCGTTCTCTCCGATAATTTCGGGGCGGAACAGCCCGATTTCATTGTAATAGTGCAGCGTGCGTTTGTTGACTCCGGTCAGTTTTGCAAATTCCCCGGAAGAATATAAATAATTTTTTCGATTCATAAAAAATCTCCTTGACTGTACAGTTACTGTACATTATATGATACATGATGAAAAGAAGAAAATCAATGATAAAGCGCAGAAAGGAGATCGGGATGGAGTTTATATGTGCCGAGGAGAAACAGTGGAAAGAGATAAAAACAATTTATATGGAAGCATTTCCGAAGCGGGAGAGAAAACCATATTTTGCACTGCGGCATTCCGTAAAAACGAAAAAAGCGGTTGTTATGGCAGCAACCGAAGGTGAACAGGTGTTGGGATTTATCGTCCTTATTCCATATAAAGATATGGTAATGGCAGATTATCTGGCAGTGTCATCTAAAGTTCGCAGCAGAGGAACCGGAAGTTATATTATGCAGAATGTGTGCAGGCAGTACAAAGATGAAAAAAATTGTTCTTCTGATCGAGCGCCTTGATGATAAGGCAGAGAACAAAGAACAGAGGATTGCCCGCAGGAAAAATTTTATTTGAAAAAACGGGATTTTACGTCGTCTGATACTTTTTATAACGGGAGCAAGCGGGGAAATGGAGATTATGAATTTCGGAGAAAAGGTTTCGGAAGAAGCGTATATAGATCTGCAGAAATATGCGCTTGGAACGGTGATGTTCAGATTGTCCAAGATCAAAGTGGCAGAGAAAACGCCGCATAAGAAAAGAGAGGAGGCTGACCAGGGATGAAAACAATATTTTCAAAAGTAAAGTTAAGGTCGGGTCAGATCGTTCAGTTGTTTTTGCTTGTATTGCTGTCGGCAGTAGGGCAGATGCTTTTACCGTCGTTTTTGGCACAGATGATCAGCCATGGCGTGGCGGAAGGAGAAAACCGTATTGTCTGGATGTATGCCGTGATCATGGCGGGAGTAACATTGTTTTCCTGCGTGATCAGTTTTCTCTCTGTTAAGATTGCATCTTATATTTCTACAGATTTTGCGGCACAGCTTAGAACTCAGGTCTTTTCTAAAGTGCAGGAGTTCTCGGCGGCAGAGATGGATCGGTTCGGAACAGCGAGTCTTGTCACAAGAAGCACTTCGGATATTACGAATGTACAGAACTTTTTGACATTGCTGCTTAGAGTCGGATTGCTTGCGCCTATGATGGCTGCGGCAGGACTAGTGTTTTCCGCAGCTACGGGAGGAGAAGTCAGTTCGGTTCTTCTTGTCGCGATACCGGTTCTTCTGACTGTATTGACGATCATCATGGTACTGGCATCGAAGTATTCGATCCGTCTGAGAAAAAAGCTCGATCAGATCAACAGATTGTTTTTGGAATCGTTGGAAGGAGTACGCGTGATCCGCGCGTTTAATAAGCAGAAGACAGAAAATGCACGTTTTGAAGAGGCAAATGAAGATTATGCGATGACGGCAATGGCAGCAGGGCGGATCACAAGCCTTCTGATGCCCGCTATCAGTGTGATCTTCGGAGTGACGACGGCGGCTGTATTGGGCATGGGCGCATATTATGTAAGTACAGGCGCTATGGAAGTAGGTTCTTTAGTGGCAAACAGCCAGTATATCAGTATGGTACTTACATCTGTGATGATGCTGTCTCTTGTCATTATGATGTTTCCTACAAGTTATGCATGTGCGAAACGAATCGCGGAAGTTTTGCAGACAGACAGCTCGATACGGGGTGGAAAGTTTCAGATGGAAAATCGTCCGGTGCGCGGAACGGTTGAGTTTCGTCATGTGACATTCGCTTATCCGGGAGCGGATGAGCCGATCCTGAAAGATATTAGTTTTGAATCCCGTTCGGGAGAAGTTACGGCGATCATCGGAGGAACGGGACGGGGAAAATCAAGTATATTAAAACTGATCCCCAGACTTTATGATCCGATGTTCGGAGAAGTGCTGATCGACGGAGTGAACGCGAAAGAATACCGCACGGAAGATCTTCGTTCTTTGATCGGATACGTACCGCAGGAAAAATGTTCCTTTTCTCGGGAGATATTGCAGATAATCTTAATTTCGGAAATGAAAACGGAACGGAAGAAGACTGGAAACAGGCGGCAAAGACTGCCTGTGCGGATGAGGTTTATCTGTAAGAAGAAAGAAGGATATCACGATTCGGTCGCCCAGGGCGGCACGAACTTATCCGGCGGGCAGCGTCAGCGTATGGCGATAGCGAGAGCGATGATGAAAAAACCGGAAATTTATGTGTTTGACGATAGTTTTCTGCTTTAGATATGAAGACTGACCGTCAGCTCCGTCAGAATCTGAAGGAAAGCATCGAAGATGCAACGGTCATCATGGTAGCGCAAAGGATTAGCACAGTTCTTGACGCAGACCGGATATTAGTAGTTGACGACGGGCAGATCGTAGGAAACGGAACGCACAGGGAATTGTTGGATACTTGTCCGCTTTATCGGGAAATTGCAGAGATTCAGTTAGGAAAGGAGGCGCTTTGATATGAAAAATACGACAATATTTAAGAGGCTGCTGGGCTATTTAAAAGCGTACAGACTTCGGTTATTTTTTGTACGCTTTCAGCAGTTATCAGCACTGCCTTTATGGTTCTTGCTCCGTTTCTTGTAGGAAAGGTGACGACGACGTTGTTTGCAAGTATTGCCGATAAAGTTTTTTACTGGGAAACGATCATCTGGCTTTTGGCGGCGTTGGTAGCGTTATATTTTGTATCACAGTTGTTTTCCTTTTTGCAGGGATTCGGTATGGCAAAGATCACTGCAAATGTGATGCAGACGATCCGCAGGGAAATCGATGAGAAAATGCATCGGCTGAAACTGAATTATTATGACGTTCATACACACGGAGATATTCTCAGTGTAATTACAAACGATGTAGATACGATCAACAATACGATCAGTCAGAACTTAACTTCGATCGTAACACAGGTTACGACTGCCATCGGCGTACTTATTATGATGCTGATGATCAGCCCGAAGCTGTCTTTGATCCCGATTGTTATGGTGCCTCTTTCTCTATTGAGCGCCGCAGGAGTGATGAAAGCGAGCGAAAAGTATTATGGAGAACAGCAGGAGCTTCTCGGTAAGCTGAACGGATATGTAGAAGAGATGTATAACGGACAGTCCGTTGTGCAGACGTTTAATTATCAGGAACGTGCGAAAAAGAAATTTTCTCAGTTGAATGACGCGCTTAAAAACAGTTCAAGAAAAGCGGAGACAACAGCAGGGGCGATCAGTCCGATTACAACTCTTGTGAATGATCTTGGGTATGTTCTTTGCGCCGCTTTAGGATGTCTCTGGGCGATCGCCGGAAAGATCGCAGTCGGAAACGTACAGGCTATGTTGGAGTATACATGGCGTTTTGCAGAGCCGTTTTCCGCAATCGCCGGAATGGTAGGAAGTTTCGGAGCGGCAGCGGCAGCAGGAAACCGTATTTTCGGACTGCTTGACGCAGAAGAGGAAATTCCGGATTCAGACCAGTGCATCGTACCTGATGACCGCAGCGGTCGCGTTACATTTGAAAATGTGACGTTCGGATATACGCCGGATCATCTTTTGATGAACGGGATCGATTTGACGGTAGAACCGGGGCAGAAGTTGCGGTAGTAGGACCTACCGGAGCGGGAAAAACAACGCTGATCAATCTTTTGATGCGCTTTTATGAGGTAAATAACGGATCGATCAAAGTGGACGGAACTAAGATCACGGATATGCCAAGGGAAGAACTGCGCGACAGATTCGGTATGGTTCTTCAGGATACATGGCTGTTTGAAGGAACGATCGGAGAGAATATCGGATATGCCGAGGATAATATGAAGAAAGAGAAAATAGTAGAAGCCGCGAAATCGGCATGCGCCCACAGTTTCATCAAAACACTCCCGGGCGGATACGATATGACGCTTAGTAAAGGAGCGGAGAACATTTCGCAGGGAGAACGCCAGCTTCTGACGATCGCAAGAGCGATCGCTTCCGATCCTGAGATCATGATCTTAGACGAGGCGACAAGTAACGTAGATACCCATACGGAAGTTCTTATTCAAAAAGCGATGGCAGAACTGATGAAAGGACGCACAAGTTTTGTGATCGCCCACAGACTTTCTACGATCCGTGACGCAGATATGATCCTTTATATGGAAGACGGAGATATCAAAGAAGTCGGAAATCATGAAGAACTGATGAAAAAGAACGGGAAATATGCGGCTCTTTATATGAGTCAGTTTGCGTAACCGGATTATAGAAATTTTACAGCGGGGCAAAGGAACTGAAATAGAGGGAAAGATGCACTATTCGTAAAATACTGGAAATTCGTTGTTTTTTGTAAAAAAGCGCTTGCAGAAAGTAAAAAAACGAAAGTATATTATCAAATGGGAAAAATTAGTGTAACAGAATAACAACCGGAGTCTTGCGTGATCTATTCCACAACTCTCCGGTTATATTTATGTAAAGGTATATTTTCGTAAGGAGGGAAAGCATGAAGATGCAGAAGAACAAGAAACTTGTGCAAGCTGCTGCGGTAGGACTTTCAGTCTGTGTGCTAGCAGGAGGCGGTCTGTTCGTATGGAATATGTACGGCAAAAAGTGCAGAAGAAAATGAAAGCAGATCGTATCAGATGAAGTTGCGGAAATTGAAAGCTTGATTCACGCGACAATGTTGTAGATTTGGAGGAGCTTTTCGAGGGAGAAAAGGCGTCGGGAAAAGAATGATGTGACGAGCGAGAAAACAGAGAAGAAAGAAGATTCTTCGACGAAGTCAGGCTCTTCTCAAAAGTCGGATTCTTCTAAGCAATCAGGCGGGGCAAAAAAATCCGGAGTCATCAAAAGATACAGATACATCAAAGAAGCCGGATAAGAAACCATCCAAACCGGACGAGAAGCCATCAAAACCGGATGAACAACCGTCAGAACCGGATGACAAGCCGTCTGTGCCGGATGAGAAGCCGTCTGTGCCGGATGAGAAGCCGTCCGTACCGGATGAGAAACCGTCCGTACCGGATGAACAACCGTCAACCCCGCAGAAACCGGCATTGCCGCAGGTGAATGAACCGGGGTGGATCACAGGTATATATTAAGGAAGGAATATGAGAGGGATGAATCAAAAGAGAAAGAGATTAGGGTTATGGATACTTTTTCTGGCGGCGCTGCTTTTGACGCAGTTCACCGTTCCGGTTAAGGCATCCGAGCCGCAGATACAAGATGTAAACATACAGATGGTTGGAGGGCAGATTCGTACGATCGATCCGATGGGGCTGCGAATGGTTGCCTGCATCAAGAAATCATATATTCAAGAGTTGGAAAAAAGCGGAGCGACGGTAAGTTATGGAATCGTACTGCTTCCGAAAAAGTATTTGACAGAAGGTCAGGCATTGACGCTTGACGGCAAGTACCTTTATAACGGCTCGGTCTATAAGCCGGCAAAAGTACCGGCAGTAAAGAAATTTTCAGAAGACAATGATAGGATTTACTTTACAGCCGTTTTGGCAAATCTGCCGAAAGAAAGATATAAAAATGATTACGCGGCGAGAGCTTATGCAGAAATCACGAGAACTGTGACAGAAGACGGCGGAAAGAAAAAAACAACGACAGAAGTTGTATACAGTGAGAGTGAAATCGACCGTCAGGTATATCGGATTGCAGAAGAGGCTGTAAACGGAACTACAGAGACGGAAGAGACAAAACAGTGGCTTCAAGATAACATTCTCGCTCCGGTAGATACGCCGGAAGAACTGCCGGAAGAAGAAAAAAAGATCTCGTTTCGTCTTGGAAAAGTGTCCGGTGTGACACTGTACCATAAGACAACGTCAGAAGCCGGAGTGGAAACTGTAGAAGAAGTATCACAGTTTAATCTTACAGAATTTAAAAAAGAAGATTATCTTGTGAAAGTTGAGATGGAAGATCAGCCTGAGATATTTGCGGGAATTACGGAAGTGATCGCACCGCAGACAGAAACAGGAAAAGTAAGTTTTAAACTTGACAGAAAAGATTATACTACTTCTCAGGCAGGACAAACGATCGAAGGCGCGGTTGTAGAGTTTGGTACGAAGTCTAACGATAAAGTATCTACAAAATATATTACGATGCAGTCGCTGATCGATCAAATGAAGGCAAATCCAGGCGGAACTTATACTCTGGAGCATGATATAGACGCAAGTATGGTTCAGGGAGATGATTACCTTGTTCCGACATTTAGCGGTACGTTTAACGGAAATGGATATAAGATCAAAGGTCTGACAACAACTCTGTTCGGAACGGTTTCTGGAGGTAAGGTACAAAATGTTAAACTTGAAAATGTTTCCATTACAAAAGTAAACAGTTATAAAGATGCAGGTGGTGGAACAATAGCGAATAAAGCTCAGAAAGATGCTGTGATCGAGAACGTACATGTAAGTGGAAGTTTGAAAAGTACAAACAGCCGAGAACTTCTCGGAGGTCTTGTAGGGCGTATGGATTATGCGAAAGTAAGTAAATGCTCTGCTAATCTGGAGATTACAGGATCTTTCAATACGACGGGCGGACTAATCGGTCAAATGTCCAATCAAAATGAAGGTCCTAATATTGTAGAAAATTCATATGCTGTTGGATCAATTCGAGGAAATAGAACGAATGGGGCGCTTGGCGGACTGATCGGATGGCATAACTGTAAAACAAACTTTTCAGTAACAAATTGTTATGCCGCTATCAATATGGAACTGACTGGAACCAACAGACAGCCAGGAGGATTCATCGGATATATAGGAGAGGCTGATGCGACAGGTGTACTAAAGAGCAATGTTTCATACAGTACCGGAAATGCAGGATATAAGTTTGATGGATCAACTGAAACTATCAAATATACTACGGCACAGATTGAAAATCTTTATAGTTTAAGAGAAAGCAGACTGAAAAGAGAGAGTAGTCGTACCGGAAATACGAATCTGACTCAGATCACAGATGTTACAGTGGATAAACTTTCACAAAAAGAGTTTTACACGAACATGGGCTGGAGTGAAGACGTTTGGGATTTTGCTCCTCTGAAAGAAGGAAAAACTCCAATCCTTAGAAACAATGACTCAAATATGACGACAATGCTCCAGACAAAGGAAATCGCATCGGCAGCCGACCTGAAGAATATTAAAAATGATTTGTCAGGTGTGTATGTTCTGACTACAGATATCGATATATCGGAATCAGCGTCGGGAACAGCGGTTATCCCGGGAATATTTAAAGGAACATTAAAAGGAAACGGCCATCAGATCATCGGTCAGAAGATTCCGTTGTTCGATACGTTAGATGGAGCGACGATTGAAAACGTGAAGCTTGTACAAGGCGAGATCAATCAGAAGGGAACAGATAAAGTTGCGGCTCTGGCAAAAACTTCACAGGCAGACACTCTTATCAAAGACGTATATGTCAGAGATATGAGCGTTACGGGACAAAGTAATGTAGCAGGTCTTGTTGCAAGTATGAATAAGACAACTGTAGAAGAATGTTCTGTCAACGCCACAGTAAACGGAAAACGTGCAGGTGGATTTGCGGCAGAGATTTTAGGAGATTCAGTCGTTAAAAACAGTTATGCAAGAAGAACGGCGGATAAAGAGACATTCGCAGCAACTGAAGGCGACCTGCAGGGCGGATTTGCGGCTGTCATTAAAAAAGTCAGAGCTGATCAATAACTTCAGTGAGCTTACATTAAGTCAAAAGGCAGAGGAAAAACCGGAAGAGACACCGAAAAAATCATCTGAAAAAGCGGCGAAAACGGCATGTATGGTCGGTAATTTCGTTGCAGAAAGCGGAGTAGGATCAGAAGCGGTTACAAAAGCAGAGCACAATATTTCCTTTGGTCCGAAGGAATATTCTTTTGCAGGAAACAGTACGGCGGAAAATGTTTTAACGAACTATACAGAGAACTACGAGTATACAGGAAGCGTTTCAAATGATGAGGGAACTCAAACTCCTGAACATACAGGAAAAATCGATAAAGCGACAGCAGCGCAGATTACAAATAAAACCTTCTATATAGATACACTTAAATGGGATGAGAAGATCTGGTATCTGGATGATGTGGCAGGTGGAAAAAGACCTCGTTTAAAGGCAGAAGGTGATGTTTACGGAGCTGAGGAAGAAGATACTTCAAAAGGAGAGGGCTCGGAAGGAGATTCAAACAACGCGTCTTCGCAAGAAGTAGTTTACATACAGGCGCCGGTACAGGATGAAGAAACGGAAGAGCCGCAGATGGCAGGAGAGACTCCGGCAGAAGTGATCAGTTTTATCGCGCAGAAAAATGCAGAAGAGATTGCGGCTATGGACAGTCTGGAATCTGTAAAGGATTATCAGGCAGATCGAAAACTGATTTATGAAAACTTGCGGTTGTTTATGCCGTTCTATACATATGAACAGATCGTCAAAGACGGAAATAAGGTTGATCCGTCGCATGTATTAAATAAAAAGACGGTGCTTGCGGTCTATCCGATGGATGACCGTGGCAACAGAATTGTGGCATTATCCGATAAGACAGTTCAGGATATAAAAAAAGATCCGTATTCAGTTTACAGATGAAACAACACCGTTGATCTATAATATTACATATATTGATACAAGGGAAAATATTGCTTCGTACAAAGTAGCGCAGATCCCTGTTCACTTTAACTTTAGAAACTATGTTGTCAGTACGACAACAACGCAGTTTAATAAACTATTGACTGCGGCAAAGGGATATGATTTTGACGGAGATATTGAAACGAGAGTTTCTCAAAAAGACAGCGCTTCTGTATTGTCGGTATACCGGAAAAATTATAACAATGTTGTCAAATCAGAGATGGAGCAGGTGCTTATTTCCATGGCGGCATCAAATCCGCAGTATCCGGTAAATACTACAAATAAAGCAGCAGAACTGATGGTAGAGGAAAATCTTATCGCAAATGGATATCTGAAGGACTTCCTCTATGCGTATAACTATATAGACCGTTGGTACGATTTTCAGATCGGCGGTATTAATATAAGAGACGTTGTGCTTTTTGACAACTCGATCTTAAAATCGGGCAAATCTCCGCGCAATCTTGTGGCAGAGATCGTACAGCTTAGCAGCAGCGGGGGACGTCAGGGAAATAGTACGCCGTCCTTCTACATCAACCGGATCTCACAGTATACGGGAATTTCAAACGTCGCTTCTTTCGTAGAATATTTTATGACTGCATACGCAGGATACACGGATGTAAACGACTGGATCATTGATAATTTCCAGGGCGGATTCATCGTAGAAGCAAGAGCGAATAATCCGAAGATCGATTCCAGATTATGGAGAATACTGAAAAACAATACGGTACAGAGAAACAACGAGCTGATCCTTCCGGTATTGTCTTATAAGACATCGAAGAACTTGTATCTGGCATCGTTCCCGACATCTCTTGTATATGGAAACTTGCAGATTTACAACGGATATCAGAATACAGATGAGTGGAGACAGCAGAAGAAGCAGCAGGTGATCAATCAGATCAATGATTTCAAGACAAGCTATGATAACTTCGTGGACGTTGCAGAAAACGGAGCACAGTCAATTAATAAAAGTAAATTCCTGATCGTCGATTCCTCTGCAAATAAAGATCACAGTCAGGATGTATTTCAGGAATTTTACAAACCGCTGCAGACGATGTGGAAGAGCAACAACGGAGCGGTAGCCGTAATATTCGGAAATCCGAATTATGATTACATTTATTATAACAGCTCTAACTTTATCGGAGATCTGACCGTCTTAAACCATGAGATGGGTCATGTGACAGATATGTGGATCTGGATGGAGAATAAAGGAAAACGTCCGGGACGTAACGGAGAGGACTATTCTAACGGATATGCGAACCAGGCAAACGTCGATTACAACATGAACTTTATGAAGACGTATGCAAGAGACGGCTCGATGGTGACAAACCTGACTCCGGACAGAATCAATACACAGGAAGAATTTAAAAGCTATTACAAAGAAGTGTTCGAGACGATCTATACGTTGGATTATCTTCAGGGCAAAGCGTACCTGGAGTTGACGCCCGCACAGCAGTCGGCGATCACATCGCAGCACAGATATGGAACGACGAACAATTACCAGAGTCGGAATCAGTCAAACAGTACATGGAGAACGATCGGCGCCGCCGAGCTTGAGAATATGAATCTTAAGACGTTGGACGATCTTTGGGATAATCAGCTGACGATCAGACCGGGACATCGGTTCGATCTTAGAAGTATGAACGATGTCGGCGTGAATAATCTCGGGGCATATCAGATCGACAGAGTGTGCTATGCAAGCTGGTACGTGCCTTACGTTGACGGAGGAACGCCGAATGCCCAGACATTTAGAAGAAACGGATACGAACTCGGCGGACTGTACGGATACAGCGACGGTCTTGTAGAGTATTTAAGTAACCGTACACAGACAGGAGATCTTGCAT
>ENA-OQBL01001136-OQBL01001136.1-human-gut-metagenome-genome-assembly--contig:-NODE-1136-length-11085-cov-5.682698_pt1 | contig 11085 bp, 8 predicted proteins | sample MGYA00242747_ERZ504553 | MGnify/ENA primary metagenome ERZ504553 (study PRJEB26092, sample SAMD00036240) | human gut metagenome | host: Homo sapiens | study: EMG produced TPA metagenomics assembly of...
TGTCGAGACAGCGCTCAAATCATTACGCCTTTCGTGCGGGTCGGAACTTACCCGACAAGGAATTTCGCTACCTTAGGACCGTTATAGTTACGGCCGCCGTTTACTGGGGCTTAAATTCAAAGCTTCGATTGCTCTAACCTCTCCTCTTAACCTTCCAGCACCGGGCAGGCGTCAGCCCATATACCTCACCTTACGGTTTTGCATAGACCTGTGTTTTTGCTAAACAGTTGCTTGAGCCTATTCTCTGCGGCCATCTCTCGATGGCACCCCTTCTCCCGAAGTTACGGGGTCATTTTGCCGAGTTCCTTAACAATGCTTCTTCCGTCGGCCTTAGGATTCTCTCCTCATCCACCTGTGTCGGTTTACGGTACGGGTATCTTAAGAACAATAGCGGCTTTTCTTGATACATGGCTCACACACTTCCCTACTCTGAATTCGGTCCGCATCACGTCTTCAGATTGTACAGCGGATTTGCCTACTGTACTCCTACCTCGCTTGCGCGCGGCTTTCCATTCCGCGCCTGTGCTCTCCACATATGTCCCCACAGTTCTGTCTTAAGATAGTGCAGGAATCTCCACCTGCTGTCCATCGGCTACGCCTCTCAGCCTCGCCTTAGGCCCCGACTTACCCAGGGCAGATCAGCTTTACCCTGGAAACCTTGGATATTCGGCCGTAAGGATTCTCACCTTACTCTCGCTACTCATTCCGGCATTCTCTCTTCCTGACACTCCACGGCTCCTTCCGGTACCGCTTCCCCGCGTCAGCAATGCTCCTCTACCAACGTATTACTACGTTCCTGTGCTTCGGTGCCGTGTTTCAGCCCCGGACATTTTCGGCGCAGGACCTCTCGACCAGTGAGCTATTACGCACTCTTTGAATGTATGGCTGCTTCTGAGCCAACATCCTGGTTGTCTTCGAAATCCCACATCCTTTTCCACTTAACACGTACTTTGGGACCTTAGCAGCAGGTCTGGGCTCTTTCCCTTTTGACCGCCCAACTTATCTCGTGCAGTCTGACTCCCGTACACCATTTCTGCGGCATTCGGAGTTTGATATCCCTTGGTAAGCTTTGACGCCCCCTTAGGAATTCAGTGCTCTACCTCCGCGAAACTTGTACGAGGCTAGCCCTAAAGCTATTTCGAGGAGAACCAGCTATCTCCGGGTTCGATTGGAATTTCTCCCCTACCCACACCTCATCGCCACCCTTTTCAACGGATGTGCGTTCGGTCCTCCATTTGCTTTTACGCAAACTTCAACCTGGACATGGGTAGATCACCCGGTTTCGGGTCTGCTCCTGCTGACTCACTTCGCCCTCTTAAGACTTGGTTTCCCTTCGGCTCCGGACCTTCAGTCCTTAACCTTGCCAGCAGACGCAACTCGCCGGACCGTTCTACAAAAAGTACGCGGTTGTGCGCATAAGGCACTTCCACAGCTTGTAAACACAGGGTTTCAGGTTCTCTTTCACTCCCCTCCCGGGGTCCTTTTCACCTTTCCTTCACAGTACTATGCGCTATCGGTCACTGAGGAGTATTTAGCCTTGGAGGGTGGTCCCTCCTGCTTCCCACAAGGTTTCACGTGTCTCGTGGTACTCTGGATCCTGCCAGCCTTCTCAAGATTTCGCCTACGGGATTTTCACCCTCTCTGATCAGCTTTCCCAAAACTGTTCGGCTATCTCTCAAAGTGCCTTACGCAGTCCACAACCCCGCGGTGCACGCACCACGGTTTGGGCTCCTTCCATTTCGCTCGCCGCTACTTTGGAAATCGAGGTTTCTTTCTTCTCCTCGGGGTACTTAGATGTTTCAGTTCCCCCGGTTCCCTTCCATACGTTATGGATTGGCGTATGGATAACAGAGGTTTCCTCTGCTGGGTTTCCCCATTCGGACATCTCCGGATCAATGGATATTTGCTCCTCCCCGAAGCTTTTCGCAGCTTATCACGTCCTTCATCGGCTCTCAGTGCCAAGGCATCCACCCTGCGCTCTTATTGCTTGACCTTTTTACAGTCCGCTGCCACTATAGCGTTAGTGACAGGCTTTTGTGTTCTCTAAGCATTCGGTTCATTCTTAAGCTTCCCTTCCGGATCTCTCTTTCCGGGCCTCTTTTTCCTGAACCGGAAGTCTTTCAACTTCCTAGGTTTGATAACATCTCACACTCTCGTGTGCGATGCCTCGGATGTCTTTTTCCTATCTCTTACGTTTTACGTTTGATATAGATGTTTGTATATGCGGTTTTCAAGGTACATCGTTACGGGCTTAAGCGGACCTTTCCTCTTCAATGAGTACTGTCCTTTATTAAACCCTATGGGCTTAAGTGGGCCTTTCCTCCTGAATGAAGGATTTGCCTTTTCAAGCCGGAACTTATTTCTAAGTTCCATGGGCTTAAGTGAACCTTTCCTCTTCAACGAGTGCGATCCTTTATTAAACCCTATGGGCTTAAGTGGACTCGAACCACCGACCTCACGCTTATCAGGCGTGCGCTCTAACCGGCTGAGCTATAAGCCCTCAGCCTTATTTACTTTTCGGCTTCTTTTCAGATGTTTCCATCTGAACTGGAGATGAAGAGATTCGAACTCTCGACCCCCTGCTTGCAAGGCAGGTGCTCTCCCAACTGAGCTACATCCCCATTGGCGCTGGCAGCCACCTGCTCTCCCACACCGTCTCCAGTGCAGTACCATCGGCCGCTTAGGTCTTAACCGTCGTGTTCGGGATGGGAACGGGTGTTTCCCCTACACGCATCGCCACCAGCAGTAGTTATCCAGTTTTTTGAAACTGCTAAGTCTATCCCGGATCTTCTCCGGCATTCCTTAATAACTAAACAGTAAAACACATCTTCTTTACTCGTTCTTCCCTAGAAAGGAGGTGATCCAGCCGCACCTTCCGATACGGCTACCTTGTTACGACTTCACCCCAGTTATCAGTCCCGCCTTCGGCAGCTCCCTCCTTGCGGTTGGGTCACTGACTTCGGGCGTTACCAACTCCCATGGTGTGACGGGCGGTGTGTACAAGACCCGGGAACGTATTCACCGCGACATGCTGATTCGCGATTACTAGCGATTCCAGCTTCGTGCAGTCGAGTTGCAGACTGCAGTCCGAACTGAGACGTTATTTTTGGGGTTCGCTCACCTTCGCAGGGCTGCTTCCCTTTGTTTACGCCATTGTAGCACGTGTGTAGCCCAGATCATAAGGGGCATGATGATTTGACGTCATCCCCACCTTCCTCCAGGTTATCCCTGGCAGTCTCCCCAGAGTGCCCAGCCTTGCCTGCTGGCTACTAAGGATAAGGGTTGCGCTCGTTGCGGGACTTAACCCAACATCTCACGACACGAGCTGACGACAACCATGCACCACCTGTCTCCAGTGTCCCGAAGGAAAGGCGCCGTTACGCGCCGGTCACCGGGATGTCAAGACCTGGTAAGGTTCTTCGCGTTGCTTCGAATTAAACCACATGCTCCACCGCTTGTGCGGGTCCCCGTCAATTCCTTTGAGTTTCATTCTTGCGAACGTACTCCCCAGGTGGAATACTTAATGCGTTTGCGGCGGCACCGAAGAGCTTTGCTCCCCAACACCTAGCATTCATCGTTTACGGCGTGGACTACCAGGGTATCTAATCCTGTTTGCTCCCCACGCTTTCGAGCCTCAACGTCAGTTGCCGTCCAGTAAGCCGCCTTCGCCACTGGTGTTCCTCCTAATATCTACGCATTTCACCGCTACACTAGGAATTCCGCTTACCTCTCCGGCACTCAAGCAAAACAGTTTCCAATGCAGGCCCGAGGTTGAGCCCCGGGGTTTCACACCAGACTTGCTTCGCCGTCTACGCTCCCTTTACACCCAGTAAATCCGGATAACGCTTGCCCCCTACGTATTACCGCGGCTGCTGGCACGTAGTTAGCCGGGGCTTCTTAGTCAGGTACCGTCATTATCTTCCCTGCTGATAGAGCTTTACATACCGAAATACTTCTTCGCTCACGCGGCGTCGCTGCATCAGGGTTTCCCCCATTGTGCAATATTCCCCACTGCTGCCTCCCGTAGGAGTTTGGGCCGTGTCTCAGTCCCAATGTGGCCGGTCACCCTCTCAGGTCGGCTACTGATCGTCGCTTTGGTAGGCCGTTACCCTGCCAACTGGCTAATCAGACGCGGGTCCATCCCATACCACCGGAGTTTTTCACACCGGACCATGCGGTCCTGTGCGCTTATGCGGTATTAGCAGTCGTTTCCAACTGTTATCCCCCTGTATGAGGCAGGTTACCCACGCGTTACTCACCCGTCCGCCACTCAGTCACAAAATCTTCATTTCCGAAGAAAATCAAATAGAGTGCTTCGTTCGACTTGCATGTGTTAAGCACGCCGCCAGCGTTCATCCTGAGCCAGGATCAAACTCTCATGTTAAAAAGTTTTGTCCTGCCAGAATTAAATCTGGCTTTTAATCAGAAACAATGTCCTGATTTACTGTTTTAAGGTTGCTTCTTTATAGAAGCGTTCTTGAATTATTCTCAAAATCTTTCAAGGTTTTTCACTGTTCAGTTATCAATGTTCGTTGTTGTTATTTTCAACAGCTTGTATATTTTATCATATCTTCAAGTCGTTGTCAACAACTTTTTTTATTTTTTCTTTTTATCTCTCAAACGCGACAACTCTGATATCTTATCATGTTTGTCATTGTTTGTCAACAACTTTTTTCATCATCATGACCACCAACCATCACTCAGCTTCCTGCCAGTGCCTGTATCAGTGTCCTCGTCACGAGTCAGCTTAGATATAATATCACGCAGACAACCTAAAGTCAACAAAAACTTTACATTTTATTTGCAAAAAGTATAAGCACCACAAGATATTGTTCCCTGGGTGCTTACAAACCACAATTCAATCATAAAAAGCGAAAGCAGAATCGTCAGTATTAAATTATTTTCATATAGCCATTGCAGAATTTCCGACTGATATACCGCATCAATCACAACACTCCCGGCTTCTGTCGCTGCCCCCATTGCTGCAAACGCAAATACCAGCCATACCAGCAACAGTCCTTTGATCAATCCGGCAATTCCCCCAAAGCATATGATTTACTTCTCCTATTACGGGCAGTTTTGCCACCAGATCAATCGCAGTGGCAATCAGATGAAAGGCGATCACCGTAATCAGCATAACAATAACAAATGCAATCGCTTTCATGGCAAGGGATGATGCTTTTGACGCAATTGTATTATACAGTCCGCTTTGCTCCATCCAGCCATCCGCAAGTTTATGTGTATCCCCTATCTGGTTCCATACGTTTGCCGGCAGTTTCATTCCCAGACCGCTGAGATCTTTCTGCTCCTGCGTGTTTTGTTCTTCTGTACTTTTTTTCTTCCCCTGCCACGGCATTTTGCAATTTCTCTTTGCAATTCTTTTCAATTCTGGTATCCAGGCCTGTGTGTTCTGTCATCCAGTCTGCAACATACGGCGTTGCAAACGTAACAAAAACCAGAATCAGTATCCAGGCAGCCATTGAATAAACCACACGCAGGAAACCACGGAAGAATCCCCAGACAATATTTCCGGCAACAAGTAATACAACCAGTATCAATAACCAGTTCATTGTAATCGTACCTCTTCTATTTCTCCGTTTAATACCAATGTATAATTCTGACCATCCGATCCCGACAATACGTTATAAAGCTGCCGGTCAAACGTATAACGGAATTTACGGATGCTGTGTATGGTAAACAATTCACAGTTATAATCATCCCGGACACATATTTCATTATTATCGAGGAGCTCGATTCTGTTGTATGCGATCTCTGTATCATTCTCCATGACCGTTTTACCATTCATGTCATAGACTTTTATGTGCCAGCTGTTTTCTTTTTTGGTATCGCTGTATGAAACACCGACATATTTATTATTATAGAAGACACTCTGTATCCCCCGTTTAAACTTTATCTGTTTTTTCGGCGCAGGTTTTTGTGCTCCGTCAAACCAGATCAGTCCGGCATCGCTGATCGCGAGAAGTTTTCCGGATTCGGTATAAACCAGTTCCGATATCATCGTATTTTTGTAACTGTACGTTCCCACATTGTTGTCGATTTCATTCTGCCCAACCGAACCAAAGTTATAAAAAGTAACCGTGGAACAGGTTTTACCCTTTGTCACGTCGAGCATATCTACTGCCAGTTTCTGCGCATCCGGAGCCAGCGCAATATCTACAGGAAAACTTCCTTTTTCCTGATAAAATTCACCGCTGGCAAGTTCCTGTCCCTTTTTGTCATAAAGCCGTACATACGAGACATCATCCTCCTTCATCAGCACAGCCACCGTTCCCTGACGGGCAACACATACACGTTCAATCGGTGTTGCCGTTTCGATTTTCTTTACCAGTCCTCGTTCCGACATGATATAAATGAATGTCCCTCCACGATCATAAACCGCAAGATACTGTTCACACACGGAAAGTTCCGGCGTAGTCATTTCATAAGACTGGTTCCAGATCAGCCGGTCATCTGTATCGTGACACACGATTCCGTCATTATCATATTCCAGTATTTTTCCCTGGAACATCTTATATCCCGTTGCCGCACTGTCCTTTCTCTCCGCCGATGCCTGCACCTCAAATCCTGAATATGTGCGAAGTGCAGACCAAAGTTCTACAAAAATCACTGCTGCTACAACAGTAACGATCACAAGTGCCGTTCTGCGGGCTATTTTATGCCTGTGTCTCCTGATTTTTTCTTCCAGTTCCTCCAGGTCTTCCTGACTTGTCTCTACGGTTTTAAATTCCGTTTTTTCAGCCACCGATTTTTCTCCTTTCGCTTACGTTTCTATCATTATAGCATTGCAGTCCCCGTTACGGAAGTAATAATTTCTGTCCAACCCTGATATCATCCGAATCTTCCAGATCATTCGCCTTTTCAAGCTCTTTTAATTTTTTCATTGATCCATATGCCTGTTTACAGATTCCGCTCAACGTATCCCCCTGTTGTACCACATAATAATTTTGTGCTTTTTCTACCGCCACAGGTTTTTCTTTTTCCTCGGCCGGCTGTGTGGAAGGAGCCGCTTCCTCTGCCTTTTTCACCGCTCCCGCCGGAACCTCTTCAATCGGTATCAGCTGCATGGGTTCACTGATGGTTTCCGTACTCTTTGCGCTCTCCGTCTGTTCTTCCACTATATTTTTTTTCAGTTCCCACCAGGACTTCTGCCGGTTGTGACACATGGCGGATTTTTTCCCCTATCGTCTCCACGGTCTGCTCCAGGCCCGGAATATGAATTCGCTGCTGCCAGATTCCGACCCCGGCCAGAACCAAAAGCAACGCGATTGCAGCAGCCATCGCATACGACGTTGGTTTGCGTCGCTCTTTGAACTGCTGCATTCTTCTTTTTCGTTCTCTTTCTTGCTCTCCGTCAGAATCTCCGGAAGCATCTGCCGGGTTCCACGTCTCGGCAGTTCAATCGTCACATCCGGGATCCGTATCTCATGCAATTCCCTTGCATAATAGATATAAAACCCGTTTTTCCGGTTGCAGCCGGTTGCCTTTATGCAGATAAAAGTATTCTTCCCCCTCCATACTGTCCATAAGGAAAAGAACCTGATGTGCACCTCCGAACTGTTCTCTGTGGATAGCTTCCAGTTCTGCTGTCAGGCGTGGTGGATATCCTTTACAATCCAACGCCCATCCGACAATAATGGAATTCTCATAAGATCTCTTAATCTCACGGAATACATCCGACCACGCATGTGTTCCCCATCTCGGCAGATTCTGTGAAAACTCCATATCCCTTACCGGAATGGCAGCCTCTACAAAGGTCATATATACACCCTGCTCGCACTCTGTATGCCCCATAAAGATAAACACTCTCCGCTCCTCATAAGTTTCTTCATGCACCCTGGCATACGCCGCATTTTCTATGTAAATCCGATCCCCCTCTGCCGGTGTCCCGATCTGTCTGATATTTTTCAGGTCACGTCCCGGTCCTTCTGCAATATCTATCATATCCTGCCTCCTTATCCGTTTTTCCAGAATATAGTATCACCACCATCCGGTAGAATTTTGGAAAAACCTGACAGGCATGCAAAAAAATCGTACGACACTACCGGACATATTTCCAGACTTCAGGCAAAAAAAGACTGCCATATCCTTCGATACGACAGTCTCCTTTGTACTTGCTGTATTATTTTGCAAAAGCTTTTACTTTTTTGTAAATTCCTTCTGCGTCCAGTTCGTATTTATGAATCAGCTCAACCGCCGGTCCGGATTCTCCAAACCGGTCATTCACGCCGATACGCATCATCTTTGTCGGTGCCTTTTCACACAATACTTCCGCTACTGCGCTTCCAAGTCCACCGATTACGGAATGTTCCTCAACGGTTACGACTTTCTTCGTCTTTGTTGCAGATGCAACAACCAGTTCCTCGTCAATCGGCTTGATGGTATGGATATTGATTACTTCTGCAGAAATGCCATCTTTCTCCAGCATCTTTGCAGCTTCTAAGGACTCTGACACTTCCAGTCCTGTCGCAAAAATGGTTACATCCGTACCTTCTTTTAATACGATTCCTTTTCCGATCTCAAACTTGTAATCCTCTCTGTCATTGATCACCGGCACTGCCAGACGTCCAAACCGAAGATACACCGGTCCCACATGATCATATGCTGCATGTACTGCTGCGCGTGCTTCCACGTCATCTGACGGATTGATCACTACCATACCAGGAATCTCACGCATCAGAGCCAGATCCTCCAGACACTGATGTGTAGCACCGTCTTCTCCAACCGAAATTCCTGCATGGGTAGCTCCAATCTTTACATTCAGATGCGGATATCCGATGGAGTTGCGAACCTGCTCATAGTTACGTCCGGCTGCAAACATTGCAAAAGAACTGATAAACGGAACTTTCCCACAGGTAGATAATCCTGCAGCAATACCTGTCATGTTGCACTCTGCGATACCGCAGTCCCAATGGCGCTCCGGAAATTCTTTCTGGAAAATACAGGTTTTGGTAGCACCTGCCAGATCTGCGTCGAGCACGATGAGATTCTCATGCTCTTTTCCAAGTTCTACCAATGCGTTTCCATAGCTGTCTCTGGTTGCAATTTTCTTTACTTCTGACATAATGCTTCACCTGCTTTCTCAAGATCTTTCATAGCGATTTCGTACTGCTCGTCATTCGGAGCTTTTCCATGCCATCCGGCTTCATTCTCCATAAAGGAAACTCCCTTTCCCTTAATGGTCTTTGCAATAATGGCAGTCGGCTGACCTTTGGTCTTCTTCGCTTCCTCAAATGCTGCACGGATCTGGTCGAAATCATTTCCGTCAATCACGATCGTGTGGAAATTAAATGCCTCAAACTTCTTATCAATCGGATACGGAGAGCATACTTTGTCAATCTCCCCATCAATCTGCAGATTATTATTGTCTACAATCACTACCAGATTGTCCAGCTTCCGGTGTCCTGCCCACATAGCAGCCTCCCAGATCTGTCCCTCCTGAATCTCACCATCTCCGGTCAGGGTGTATACACGATAGTCCTTGTGATCAAATTTTCCGGCTGCTGCCATACCTACTGCTGCAGAAACTCCCTGCCCCAAAGATCCACTGGACATATCAACGCCAGGAATATGTTTCATATCCGGATGTCCCTGCAGATACGAACCTGTATGGCGCAGTGTCACAAGATCTTCCTTCGGGAAAAATCCGCGCTCTGCAAGTGTGGAATAATAAGCCGGTGCTACATGTCCTTTGGATAATACAAACCGGTCCCTTCCCTCCATCTTCGGATTCTTTGGATCAATGTTCATTTCTTCGAAATACAAATATGTAAAAATATCTGCAGAAGACAAAGATCCACCCGGATGACCGGATTTTGCGCTATGCACTGCAGTTACAATGCTCTTGCGGATTTCATTCGCAAGTTTTTCCAATTCTAAATTATTCATTATTTATTCTTTCCTCCTCTTAAAATGGTGGTGTATTATAATTCCGTTCTTCCCTGCAATGCCCGCAGGAGAGTCACTTCGTCAATATATTCCAGATCTCCGCCAACCGGTACTCCACTGGCAATCCGTGTCACTTTAATCCCGGTCGGTTTGATCAGTTTACTGATATACATGGCTGTCGTCTCGCCTTCTAAGCTGGAATTTGTAGCAATAATCACTTCATCCACATCCTGCTCCAGACGAACCATGAGTTCTTTTAAGCGGATATCGTTCGGTCCGATTCCAAGCATTGGGGAAATAGCACCGTGCAGCACATGATAGACTCCATTGTATTTTCCGGTCTTTTCATATGCAACCAGATCACGGGTATTCTCCACTACCATAATCGTCTTGTGGTCTCTGGAAGTATCACTGCAGATCGGACAGATTTCCTGATCTGTCAGGTTAAAACAGCACTTACAGTATTTTACGTTTTTCTTTGCCGAAACAATCGCCGAGGCCAGTGCATCCACGTGGTCCTGCGGCATATTTAAAATATGAAATGCCAGCCGCTGCGCAGATTTGGCTCCGATTCCGGGAAGTGCAGACAATTCCTCAATCAATTTCGCAATCTCATGACTGTAATAATCCATATTTAGAACGGAAGTCCTCCGCCCAATGCACCGGTAATCTGTGACATGGACTGCTGGGAAGCTTCATCGATTTTACGCATTGCCTCGTTGGTTGCTGCCATGATGAGATCCTCAAGCATCTCAATATCATCCGGATCTACGACTTCCTCTGCAAGTTTTACCTTTGTCACCTCATGCTTGCCGGAAACGGTCACTTCCACCGCTCCACCGCCTGCTGTGGCTGTCACTTCCTGCTCCTCTAAGTTCTTCTGCGCTTCTTCCATCTGCTTTTGCATCTTCTGCGCCTGCTTCATAATATTTGCCATATTTCCCGGCATACCGCCAGGGAATCCACCTCTTTTTTGCCATGTGGGGGTCCTCCTGCTATTTCATTTTCTCTGATGATTCAGAGTTGTCTTGTATTATCATACCATTAGAAGTTTTCTTCCTCAATATCAAAATTGATTAATTGACGCAAATCCGGTACGGTATTGGCCGCACTGCGCCCGCCTTCATTTAAGCGAAGCTGTACTTCCACCTGCTTTGCGCACCGCTGTGTGATCATTTC
>ENA-OQBL01001137-OQBL01001137.1-human-gut-metagenome-genome-assembly--contig:-NODE-1137-length-11082-cov-2.217526_pt1 | contig 11082 bp, 17 predicted proteins | sample MGYA00242747_ERZ504553 | MGnify/ENA primary metagenome ERZ504553 (study PRJEB26092, sample SAMD00036240) | human gut metagenome | host: Homo sapiens | study: EMG produced TPA metagenomics assembly of...
AGAAGACTTCTTATGTACATCATTGTATCCTTCGACAAATTCCAGCATTTCCGGATTTCTTTTTAAATCCTCTAAAAGAATATCCGGATAATTTTCTGTATGTAAAAATATCTTCTTCCACTCTGCACTTTCCATTATCTGTTTTTTGTAAGCGTCTGTCAATATAATACCCTCTTCAGTTTTTTTCGCTCTTACTGTCACAACTATCCATGCTGCCAGAATTAAAATCAGAAGAATAATTTTACTACAACTTTTTCCCATATGTTTTTTCTTTTTTCATCATAAATCACCATTAATATGATCCCGGTAAATCCTGCCATTGTTGGAATTGAAGCTGTAAACCCTACCGAACCATTAATTCCTGTAAGCAACATATTTTTACTATTTACAGTATACATCCATATTGCAGGAAAGTTCTGTGCCACGTCAATATGAAAAATCTGGCTTTCTCCTGATAGAATATTATACAGACAATGAATCATAACCGAAGACCATATAGAACCTGTCTGCTCTGTAACAAGTGCCAATGCAATTCCTGCAATTTCAACAGAAATAATCATCATAATTACTTTTCTATATCAGAAGTATCAATCCCATCAAAATGATAAACAGCGAATAAAAAACTTGAAACAAACACTGCACATTTCTTTCCAAAAGTATTCTGAAGCAATCTTAAAATCATACCACGAAAGACAATTTCTTCTGTTACTGCCGCTTTAATACCTGATGATAAAATAGAAATTGTAACTACATCTATGATTTCTTTATATGTAAGGTTTCCTTTTTCAAATGTTCCCTTTGTGAAAAAATATATTAAAAAAGGCATATTAATACCGGCATTAATACCGCTGTTATACACCACATTTTTTTCGGAAGCGGCATTCCTAAAACAAATCCTGCATTTGAATTCTTATAATATACTTCGTATATAAATATATCATGGTCAGCAGGCTCAAAATCGCAAATGTCACATATAGAATTCTCACATATGGATTCTTCTCACATATCCCATATGCAAATGCTATACTAAATTCATCCGTAAGCTGAATAAGAATGAATGCTATTGCAATATGGAACGTACATTTTATTTTCATAAATGCTCCTTTACTTTTCTCCTCATGTATTATTTTCTAAGAGTTATCTCTTAGAATGTACTTATACAATAACATTTAATTCTTACCTGTTCATTTAACTGTACCTTAACTATTCTTAACTATCTTCAAGCAGATGCAAAGCCTATGACGAAAGCTTTGCCTTAGAAGCTATAGCATCATCCATGGTCATGTTTCCCATGAAAAATTTGTTTTTCATGTCTACCATCCGAATGCGTCCCGGATCAAAGCTCCGGTTTCTCCGTCTATATAAAACAATTCCTGTTCTTCTGGTGAATCCTTCCATTGGTAAGGACAGCAAAAACTCCATACAGGCCTGTAAACAATTCCATCTGTGGTTTCATCAATATAATATTTCAGACGAATTTTCGTAACTGGAATCGTGATTGGTTCTGATTTTTTTCCGTCGTGTCCTCTTCCGTAAAAAATCCAATTTTTCCTTCTTTTACATATTGTCCCACCGATTTCATAATTTCTTCCATGGAAAGCATAGTAACTGTTTCTTTCTCTTTCACCTGAAGCGGGATCGGTATTTTGAAATAACAGTCTTCAAGCTTGAGACCAAATCCTGCGCTTCCCTGGTAATGATACTGGGAAAGTCCACCTGTCGGTATTCCATTCAACATAACTTCTGTGTCGTAATAATCATATCCTTCCGTCATGTTGCTAATTGATTTTCTTACAGAAGTTCCAGCTAAATCAGCTTTGGAAAACAGTTGATTTATAATATTTAATTTCTCATCTTCTGTATTCTCACCTAAAAATCCCAAATCTTTTTCACTTAATCCATCACACTCTATCATCCCATCCGAAATAAATAACTGCAGTCCTTTTTCTTTATTTTCCCAGACCGTTTCATCTGTTACAGATTTTTCCCATCCATCTTTCCCGCCAAACCAGGAGCAGATGTCTTTCTCTGATATATTGCATTTTTTGCAGAACTCCCTTTGAAACGTCATCGGTATTTCCGGTAATATCAGCTTCTATCGTAAGGGTTCCTGATTTTCCCGGCAGAGAAGCTGTTACATGGTTTTCCTTTACCTGCAACATTGTTTTTTCCGGATCATATTTTTCATTTACACTCGTAGTATTTGACGAACTTTCCAAATCTGTTGTGTTCTGCGTACTCTCACCCGAAGATGGTTCTATTCCGGTGTCAGCAGCCTGCAATTTCCCTTCTTTTCTATATTTTTCAATGATATCCCTTACTTCATCCTTTAATGGGAGGGGTTAACGTAAGAGTCTGAGGCGTATATCCTCTGTAAACGTCCTCCGCAGGAAGTGCATAAGAAACCCTTCCTTCTGAATCTGTAAAAGAACCAATTTTAAAAATCTTTTCGTAAGCTTCAGTGTCTTTCCAGGTATAATAAATCTTACCGTCATAAACAGGATATGCCTGAATAGTCATGGAAAGTTCTACTTCAGAATCTTCTTTTAATATTTTCTCAATCAAAGCGTCATCATACAAAGTAATATGCCCATAATAAAGATCTTCTCCTTCTATTTTATTTAAAGAAGCCAGTGCATCTTTTCCATTCACCGTTGCATGATCACGGCAAGTGATCATATAATTCTTTGCCTCATTGGAAGGTTCTCCGAGAAAACTTAAACCGCCGCCATCAAAATACGCTTCTTTAACAGTCAGCATGGACTGATTCCAATCGACCGTCTCGGGAGTTATTGGATAAGAAGTAATATTTTCCACATTTTCTGCAGTTGACTCAGGTTCTGTGACAACCATTTGAGCTGCCTCCTGTTCAGCGACCCCCTGTTGTTCAAGTTCTTTATACAGTCGTCCGATATTTGTTGCAAGTACGCCAGTACTAACTCCTAATATAGCAGCTACCGGAAGAAGAATCCGAATTATTTTTTCTTATTTCCTGAATTTTCGTTCTTTCTCCATTTGTTTTTTTACTTAAAGCCCCCGTTGTTTTCTCGTCTGGGGAATTTAAAATTCCGCTCAGAACATCTTCCATGGCTTTATCAATATTTTCCGGTATTGCAGTTTCTTCTTTTAAAATCCTTCTGATTTCTTTCATATAGTCTCACCTCCTGATCACCTTTTTTAATTTTGCTCTTGCCCGGGAAAGTTTGGTTGATACGGTATTGCTGTTCATTTCAAGAAGGGCACTGATTTCCTTAACTGAAAACTCATCAAAATAATAGAGTTCCACGATTTTCCTACTTTCTTCATCCAGGCATAAAAGCAATTGTTTCCATTCACAGAGATTCAGTTCTTCACAATGTACACCTTCTGCAAAATCATCCAGTTCTGCTGCATGGTTCTTTTGGCGGAGAATGTCCTTGCACTCATTTATAAGGATCCGCATCAGCCAGGTTTTAAAATACTTCGATTCTCTCAGTCTCTGTATATTTTCATAGCAGGATAGGATTGTATTTTGCAGGGCATCTGCAATGTCCTGCTCATCCCGAAGATAAATCCAGGCAGTCTTATACAGGCTCTGCTTATTCATCCGGATTAATCTGACAAATGCTTCTTTATCTCCATTTTTAGCCTCTGTTATTAAAGCATCCATAAAGTACCTCCTTTTCTTCTTATAATTATTAGACTTGAAAAACAGCCATTTGCTTTCAAGAAAAAATTTTATAAAAAACGCCATAGGTTTTCGATACCTATGGCGTGTAGATATAGGGAAAAGCTGCCTTTTTTATCGGCAGTGGAATGTTTTCTGTGTTTGTGCCAGATCATCCAAATCATATGAGTGAATTCCTAATGCTTCTAAATCCATTATCCATTCCTGAACTTCATATCCCAAAATATCTGCGAATATTTTTTTCAATATTCTTCGTCTTATCAATTATCTTGTATATGATTCGGTGTCTTTTCCGTCATATACAAATACTTTTATATCCGTATTTTCACCAACATCAGCATGAATACCTACCGTGTGTTCTTCATCTGTAACGTTCAGAAAAGAATAGCAGCCACCCGCAGGAATACTGCCAGATACGAGTTCCTGTTTTCCTTCGCAGAGCAGATGCACAATAACGTCAAAATCGTTTCTGTTCTGAACCGTCAACACGCCTGTTTTGGATAAAATTTTTGCATCAGAATATGTAATTACATAAGAATCAGGCGTTGACTCTTCCGCACAGGTTACAGAACAATCCCACTGTATCGCGGCATTTGCTTTTCGACAGGCTTCTGAAGACTTATATGTTGAAAACATAATCATTGTACTTATAGCAACAATACTAATAATGACCAACACTATTGTCACTTTTTTCTTCACAGCCATCACCTCCACACACAGTTCAATTTGTTACCCATATGATATCATATCTTTTCTTCAATTACATTACCTAATTTTAATACACAGCCATTCGACTTGCTATTACTTTGTTTTCTTCCATGTATAAAATTGCGGATTTGAATATATCTCCCGGTCACAATCTTTTAAAAGATCCTGAAAAAGTTTTGCCCACATCACAGGTAGTTTTTTTATTCTTTAAAAAATGAGGTCTTCTTTTCCAAAAACAAATATCCGGCGGATTGAAAACATATTAATTAAAGCCGTCTGGCAGAATAATATAGAATTAGTAAAAACAAATTATCGGGACATCATACTGAATAAGACTATAAAGCTGCCCGGCATTTTCCGGGGGAAGATTGATGCATCCATGAGAACCACCTGTAAGATATCTGTCACCACCAAAGTACGGCTGCCAGTCTGCATCATGAAAGCCAATTCCTCCATTGAATGGCATCCAGTACGTTACCGGCTGTTCATAAGAATATGTTCCATTTGCTGTCATTTCACCTCGCAGCACAGACGGACTGCTCTTTGAATCCAGTGTGAATATTCCAGGGGGTGTTTTTCTATCCGGATCACCTGGCAGTCCGGATACGATTTCTGATTGAAAAATAATATTTCCATTCTGATAATACCACATATACTGCTCTGTAAGATCTACCTCTATATATGTATCTCCGAGATCATTGATCCCATGTGCATTTGCTCTCATAGAATATACCGGTTCCCTGGTTGTCTGGGTTCCTGATTGAATTTCCTGCATGAGCTGTGCTGCTTCCTTGTCCTGATCAATCTTCCATCCATAGGCTGAGCCATATACATACACAATCCTTCCGCTTGTGGTCTCAAATTGTCTTTCAGTGCCAACTGTATCATGATCTGCTGCAAGCTGTGCCACATAATCCACTACATGCTGCCTGAAGGCTCCATCATCCGGAAGCAACTGCCCTTTCTCGTCAAACTGCAGCCAGTTTTTGATGGTATTCCCGTCAAGTGTTACCGTTTCATCTCCAAATGTATATGTGATATTTACTTTTGCCAGGCCATTATACATATTTACCATATTCTGAAGTTCTGAACTATCTCTCGTCACATCTGCTTCCTTATAAGCCTTTGGATTGCTTCCCAGATCTACATCTGCCGCCTCATTATCAATTGCTCTGCTTATCATCTGATAAGCTTCCTTGGCATTTAATTCACTGCCTTCTGTCTCTGGCACAATAGTAAATTCTGAATTAGAAAAACTTACATACGCATTTTCCGGTGCTATCTGATTCTCTTTTTTGGCACAATTTAATGAACTTACCTGTTCCTCCAGCTTTTCCCGACTGAAAACAGTCTCTTCTTGAACCATATAATTTTTCGTTTCAAAAAAACCTCTGATCCATTCCCCATGGTTTCTGAGTCTTCAGCAGCTGAAGGATTTTCCCCCGCTGGATACATATTGATAATCAATGTCTTTACCTGTAATAGTCTGAGGTTCCTGCATCCTTGCACTTACCTGAATAACATAGTTATCCCTTTTTCCCTGCAATCTCCTGCTCAACTTCATAAGCTGTCTTATTTGAACTGTCAATTCCATTGATGGTCGTACCCAAAAAGAAGTGATATGAGTAATAATAAGATATACCTGCATACACACAACAGCTCATAACCAAAATCATCACTATAAGCATTACAACTATTTTCATAATTTTGTTTTCTTTTTGTTCTGAAGATACAGTAGATCTGAATTCAGACTTGTCTATCGGCACATAAGTAATTGTTCCGGGTCTTGCCGATTTTGAAGTTCTTATTGATTGCCCCATCACTTCTTTTTGTCTCATATCTTATTCATCTTTCTTTTATATCAACTAGTTTTTTACATTGTCATTGTCAAAATGCAATGTCTTATGGTACTTCGCATTCTCCTCCAGAAGTTTTTTCCATTTTTGTCCATCCTCTTTCGTAGGATTATCAAAATTCTGCTGGCCTTTCAGCTCATCCATATACTGGACATAATCCAGAAAATAAATGTCTACCGTAGAAATATCTCTGTCCTGAATTGCGAAGTTATTACAGTTTCCAGTAGACTCATTGTACGGAAGTGTGTTTCCATTGGCATCAAGAGCTACCATAAAGCAATCACTGTTGGAACCTTCCTTATAAAGTTCATTTACCGTCAATTCATATGGAGTACGAATCACCGATTTAAGTCCAATACCTGCATCGTTTGTATCATTGAGTTCCAATACTTCTGTCTGGGAATCATCTACCGTAACCGGGATATCGAAGCTCCAGTCACCTTCATATTTGAGTAGCCAGCATCCCTTCCATATTTTTTCTCATCCTCTTCTGACCACTGATAGTTTGCTTCCAGTCCTCTTACCTTCGTAATATCCAGATGCAGGTTAAAGGTATCTGGAATATCAATATCTTTAATGTACTTCTGATATTCTCCACCACGTTCAGACAATTTATTGATAAACTCTTCCAGCAGCGCATAACCTTCATCCGTCTGATCATCTAAGTCCGCCTGAGTTATTCCCATCTCATCCATTACCTGCTGTGTCATTTCATTGTATTTCTCATTATATTCCGTATAATCTTTTGCGGCTTCAGCCAAATCATAACGGAAAATACATGCATAGGTGTTATCATCCAGAAATTTTCCTTCCACTTGACCGTCAATTACCGGGCTAGCCTCTGAATTAAAGTCCACACCCCCTGTCATATCCAGATCAATGACTGGTGTTCCACTTTCCGCCCCAGTTTCTGTTTCTGGGAACGGTTTATCACTTTTAAACTGCATAGTCACATAAATTGCCTGGCTGTTTGCATATACCTCAGAACATGTAATTGTCAGCCCATCTGCTGTCTTAGTGTAAATAGCATCATTATTGGTATGATCTGTCTTGGCTCCGTCTGTTTCACTGCTATCTGTCTTCGTTCCATCAACAGCTTCCAAAGTTGTTGCATGATCTGAAAAGTCACCAAAGAAACTCACATTATCCTGTAAAATTTCAAAGAGTCCTCCTACAACCGGGATATTTTTTGCCATTACCGGATTGATTGCACAGAATACAAATCCTACTGCCAGTACCGCTGCCATCCCTCCTGCTATCCTGCCTCCACTTTTCATCCAATGATATGGATCCTTTGATGCTTTTTCTGTAAAACAGCGTTATTTTCAATCAAACGATATGCCTGATTAATATGTTCATGCACGATTTCCGGCATTTCTATGTCCTTTTGAAGTTTTTTCTGGAAGTCTTTCTCATTATAATTTAAAGTCATCATTAGGCACGTCCCTCCTTAACCTTATATCCATACATCTCTGCAATCTGTTTTCTGCCACGATAAAGACGAGATTTTACAGTGCTTTCCTTCATATCCAGAATGTCACTGATTTCCCGGATACCAAATCCTTCCATATAGTATAGAAGAACAACCAAGCGGTATTTACTGTCCAATGGCTCTAAGGCCTGGATCCATTCCATTGCTGCATATTTTTCTTCGTGAAAAGGCGTTTCCGGCATCTGATCCGTATAAGTAACCAGCTTTTTCTTCTGTATCATGTCCTTGCACTTATTGATCAGAATTCGGATCATCCATGTCTTGAAATATCTGTTCTGTTTCAGACTTTTCAAATTTTCATAGCAGGAAAGAATCGTATCCTGTATTGCATCCGCAACATCTTCATCATTTTTCAGATATGCCGCTGCAACCTTGTACATACTCTGTACATTCTCATCTATAAGCCGACAAAAAGCATCTTTATCGCCTTTCTTTGCTTTTCGTATCAAAATCTCATTCATTGTCGTCTCCCTTCTCCTATATCAGACCGGTCATCAGGAAATATTGTATAAAAGCTTTTCTTTATGTGCTTCTACTTATTAGACGTGCAAACTCCCAAAAAAGTTGCAATTTTTTTTGAACAATCTCAGAAAATCCCCAAAAGATTAGTTTGAACACTTCCATGCTTTTCATGATTATCAGTCAAGGTGCTATAAAATTATTCCAGGTACTAAAAGCAGCCGTACCATGTGCTTTTACATGATACGGCTGCCAATGATTCCAGCCCCTCAGGACAGATCAATCAAAAATCATATTCTCTGTCCCATCAGGTTTTAAAAATACTGTTTTCGAAATTCCATTACATTCCAGCGTTACTTTCTGCTCATGGGAAGAACAGAGGCGAACCCTGTGTATCCTGCCCTCTCTCCATTCAAAATCAACTGTGATGTCGCCCTGTGCCTTCATTCCCCGGACTTTTCCATCCTTCCATTCATCCGGAAGTGCCGGAAGTGACAGGATATACCCTTTCCTGCTCTGGATAAGCATCTCTGCAACTGCAAAGCCAAAATTCCCATCAATCTGGAACGGAGGGTGTGCACACAGCATGTTGGGATAAATGCCGCCTCCCACACAGGAGATATTTTCCTCCCTGGTATAACGGAGCTGGTTTTTCAAAAGCCCCAGTGCATGTTCCCCGTCCCGTAAAGAAGAGGAGGAACAGACAATGAAAAAATTTAAAGCTTATATCGAATATGTAATGAACTTTTATGCCAACTATTACAGATTTTACCGGTAAGTGCAAAATATGGCTTCCGGATATAACCCGGAATCTGTATTTGCAGTTCATGTAGACCTTGTAATCAATAATTTCAGTATACGCTAGAATCCGTTTCCTGTACATGAACAGGATGCGTTAATATATAAACAAAATTTTACAGTTGGCAGACTTAGCCAAAAAAAGACCGATATCAGTCTTGCAAAGACCTTGTATCGGTTCTTTTTGTATTTTCTCATTATCTAATTATGGGAGGATTTTTGCTATATCACCGAAAAAAACTATTATTCCCGCACTTCAAGCCACTGGTCAATGTTCCCAAAATGTACCGCCTGCAGGTTATCTACATCAACCAGTTGCGGGAAACTGTTTCTGATGATCATGACACCATTTTCCTTATCCTGTTTTTCTCCACCGCCAGCGATGCCTCCCATGGTCAGATCGAGTGTTAAAACCGTTCCATCTTTATAACGCACCTGGTCAATATTAGCTCTGCCATAAAGATCCATGCCATAATCTGTACCTGTGTACTCAAACTTGTTTTTCTCATCTTCATACACCTTCATAGCTTCATCATAATCAAGATATAATGACCATAAAAGGGGCGTTACTTCCATTTTTTTCACTGTGATTTCATAACCTCCAAAATTACATTTCCGGTTCACTTCCAGAGTTGTCGGAGGCTTTACTGCACCCAGAGTCCATTTAAAGTCCCATGTTCCATCTGTAATAACAGTCGTATCATAATCTCCTTCCTCCGTAAGATTCTTTAATGTGATTTCTACTGTTTTATTACTCAGATCATAATCACCGTCATAAGATATACAGGCGTTAAAAATATTTAAGATGTGCAGAAATTTTGATCTGTTTTCAGTAACACATCCTGTCCTACCCCAGTATTGAAACTTCCAAATCTGTTATCGTCCACTGCATATACTTCTTTTCCATCGATCTTAAAATGTGTCATCTCCTCAAAAGAAGTATGATCAGTCATAGAAATACTGTCCTCTGTTTTCACTTCAAAAAAACATACAGGAATCCCTGATCCATGAACAGAATCTGTCAGGGTAACCGTCACACCATTTTGTGTTACAGACTGGTCTATATTCTGAATATAAGTTGATTCCTGCAGTGTCTCCTGCTGTTCCTCCGATGGATCCAGTCTTTTCACCAGGTAATCATTCCATTTAAAGAACTCTTTTGCAGCCACAGTAACAGCCATAGCAGCACAGATCACCGCTGCCACAATTAATACACGGCCACGTATCTTCTTTCTCTTATATCTTTTACCTGCAACATCTGCTTTATCAATCTGCTGCAGCGTCTCTTCAAACTTTTCGTGAAAATCATACGGTACTTCTGGTGCTATATCTTTCCATTTATTTTCTAACATGGCATTTTCCCCTTTCCTGTCACTTTATCCGACATTTTACTGTTCTTCCTGGCAGTTGGTGGTTTTTCCTCATTAGAAAGCTGTTCTTTTAAAGAATCTCTTGCCCTGGAAAGTTTGCTTTTGATCGTTCCTGTCGGGATCTCCAGAATTTCACTAATCTCTTTTTGCGAAAAAAGCCCTCTATATAATATAATGTTACCAAAATTCTCAAATCTTCCGGAAGTTCCATGATTGCCATATATAAATGATCATAACGATTTTCCTCAAACATTCTTGCATTATCCATATAATCTTCATATGGAATCACATTTTTTCGTCTTCGAAGAATCCCTTTACACTCATTGATCAGTATCCTGGTGATCCATGTTCGAAAAAATTTCTCTCTTTTTAATGTAGGAAGTTTTTCGTATGCTTTAAGAAGAGTTTTCCTGTACCGCATCACCACAATCAGAGTCATTCTTCAAAATAGACTTTGATACATGATACAGCATGGCTTCTGCCTCCCGAACCTCCCTGATAAATGCATCTTTTGTCATAATATGTTTTCTCCTTCTGTCCGGCCGGATCTATATACGTTTTTTGTTTTTACACTAATTAGATGCATATACAGGCAAATTGGTTCTCGTAATAGCAGATTTTTTATAAATATTTAGTTGTTCCTGTAGAAACTGCCCACCCCGCCTGTACTCTTTGTATCACGCTGCCATCGCGTGCATCGATCGTAAGAAGCGAAACACCTGCATCATCCAT
>ENA-OQBL01001138-OQBL01001138.1-human-gut-metagenome-genome-assembly--contig:-NODE-1138-length-11081-cov-3.601972_pt1 | contig 11081 bp, 16 predicted proteins | sample MGYA00242747_ERZ504553 | MGnify/ENA primary metagenome ERZ504553 (study PRJEB26092, sample SAMD00036240) | human gut metagenome | host: Homo sapiens | study: EMG produced TPA metagenomics assembly of...
ATTTTTGTTCTGAGGTTTCAGATAACGGATGGTATTATAGATTCGTCCGCCGTACTCTACACGAATTCCAAAACGTGGGTTAATTAATACAGTGATCTCACGGCGGGCATTGATAATCGGAAATCCCTCATCTAGGATTTGAAAACACCGATTTTTAAACGAAAATGTCCCGGCTGCATCTGTTTTTCTCGTGTGCTTTACACAAAGGATGGAATCCAGATTCAAATCTTTTGCGGCAGAGACAAAAATAGACTCTGCTTCCGGCTCAACGGCAAACCTCTGATTGAAAAGTTCCCTGTACTCTGTTTCCAGAAAACGGTTTGCTTCTGACACAGTAGTAATCCCACGTTTTGCGAACTCAACAGGGAGCCTGCTCTGCAGTGTGACCCATAAACGTTCAATCCGCCCCTTTGCCTGAGGAGTCTTTGCGAAAATAAGGTCAATGCCAAATTCGTGCAGGGAACGTCCGAACTGGGTAAGATGGACAGTCTTGCCTGCGATTAGTTCATCAACAGTCAGCTTTCCGGTTTTAGGAGAACGGAAGATGGTATGGTTGTCAGAATAAACCGTCTGTGGGATGCCGAAATCAGAGCAGCATTGACGCATGGTTTCCAGATAACCGTAAAGGCATTCATTCTGTGTCAGGAAAAGTCCGACGACCTGCCCGGTAGCATCATCGATAGCACCATGAAGGGCGTATTTGATATTTCCCCCAAACCACTCGTAAGGCGTGGCATCGATCTGGATGAGCTGTCCGGGATGGGGCTTACGTTTGCGCCGATGTGTGCGGTGTCGGATTTTTTTCTTTTTAGGGCTTTCAAAACCAGCATTTTTTAGTATACTGGAAAGAGCAGAGTAGGAAAGTTGAATTCCGAAATCTGCAGAGAGTATATCTTTGAAATGGAGGAAGTTGGCATTAGAGAATTCTGGGCGGGAATAAATCTTAAGGACAGCTTCCTTCAATTCGTCAGAAACGGAGTGAACGGGTTTTCTACCGGTATTTTTATGAATGAGGGATTGAGCGCCAGAGGTAAGGACTCCTTTCTTTAAGCGTGTGATCTGGCGTGTGGAGAGACCCAAAAGTTCAGCAGCCTGTTGTCTGGAAATAGACTTGTCAATGAAACGGTTGATGACAGTCAGCGTTTTCAGTTGTTCTTGTGACAATGTAATTTTACCTTCTTTCATAGCTTTAATAGAATACCAAAAAGAGACAAAACCTCAAGTGAATCTTAAGGAGACATTATCACAAGTTAATAACATACTAAACTTTTATTTCTTGAAGAAATCCCCTTATTATGGTACAATTTTACAATATATTGCACATTTTGCGAAAGGAATGAGTGACAAACATGACAACAGAACACATTTGTATTATGATCGCCATTATTGTTTATCTTGGCGCCATGCTCTATGTCGGCTACCGTTGTTCCAAGAACAACCATGATACGACCGATTTTTATCTTGGAGGGCGTAAGCTCGGACCTCTTGTGACGGCAATGAGCGCCGAAGCCTCCGATATGAGCAGCTGGCTTCTGATGGGGCTTCCCGGTCTGGCCTATCTGACAGGTATTGCCGACGCCGGATGGACTGCCATCGGACTCGCCATCGGAACGTACATAAACTGGAGGATCGTAGCAAAACGGATCCGCCGCTACACTCTCGTAGCCGGCAATTCGATCACGCTTCCTTCTTTTTTTCAGTAACCGATACAGAGATCAGCGTAAGATCCTTCAATCTATCGGAGCGATTTTTATCGTTATATTTTTCATACCGTACACAGCCTCCGGATTCGCCGCATGCGGAAAACTGTTTTCCAGCCTGTTCGGGGTTAATTATGTTGCCGCTATGATCATAAGTGCGATCGTCATCGTAGGGTATACGGCGCTTGGCGGATTTCTTGCCGCCTCAACAACAGACTTCATTCAGAGTATTATCATGTCTGTTGCCCTGATCATCGTCTTTATATTCGGCATCAATATTGCCGGAGGTATCCCTGCCGTAGTTGAGAACGCACAGTCGCTTCCGGGATATTTGACGATGATGACTACATACGATCCTGTTGCAGGTGTCGAACAGCCTTATCCGATCATCAATATTATTTCCATGATCGCATAGGGGGCTCGGTTACTTCGGTATGCCTCATATCCTGCTTCGCTTCATGGCTATCGAGGACGAAGGAAAAACTCACGCTCTCCAGACGCGTTGCGACAATCTGGGTTGTCATTTCCCTTGCAGTTGCGGTTTTGATCGGTGTGATCGGTCTGGCAATGAGCGATGTAGGCGCTTTAAAAACTCTGACAGGTTCCGATTCTGAAACGATCATTGTGCAGATCGCCGACTTGTTAAGTAAACACGGTATTCTTCCTGCCTTACTTGCGGGAACGATCCTTGCCGGCATTCTTGCCTCTACAATGTCCACGGCAGACTCACAGCTTTTGGCTGCATCCTCCGCCGTATCTTCCGACCTTTTCGGCGACAGAGTTGCCAAAACGGGAGACAAGAAAAAAGCAATGAACGCAGCTCGCTTCACCTTGCTTGCCATCGCGGTAATCGCCGCTTTTATTGCCCGTGATCCGAACAGTTCGGTATTCGGCATCGTTTCCTTTGCATGGGCAGGTTTTGGCGCCGTATTCGGTCCTGTCGTATTATTTGCCCTCTTCTGGAGACGCTCAAACTGGCAGGGCGCACTTGCCGGAATGATTTCAGGCGGAGCTATGGTATTCATCTGGAAATACCTCGTACGTCCTCTCGGCGGTGTATGGAACATTTATGAGCTGCTCCCGGCTTTCAGCGTATCATGCCTTATGATCGTCATTGTAAGCCTGCTCACAAAAGCACCTTCAAAAGAGATCACAGAAGAATTCGACCGGGTTTAGGTTCTTAATTTAGAACATACAAATCACTTGTATATTCAAACTCATTGTATTAAAATAGTGATAATAAAGAGAACTACCTTTCTTTGTTTCTCTTTTTAAATTCCAAAAAAGGAGGATACATACTATGGCACACGTTATTAGTGATGAATGCGTAAGCTGTGGTTCTTGCGAAGCTGAATGTCCTGTAGGCGCTATCTCTGAAGGCGATGGCAAATACGAGATCGACGCTGATGCTTGTGTAGACTGCGGAGCTTGTGAAGCTGCGTGTCCGACAGGCGCTATCTCAGCTGAGTAATATAAATCGCAAAGTGATCACTAAAAGAGAAGCACCGCTCCTATGTGGAGCGGTGATTTTTTTGTAGGAACTTGACGAACGATTTTTTCGTTCTGAAAGTCATGGTCTATGCTATAATAACCTCAAAAGCAAAATGAGGAGGTTCACATATTAATGGGTGAAGTCAGATTTATGATTTCCGAAGCCGCAAAACAGGTCAATGTCGAATCACATGTATTAAGATATTGGGAAGAAGAACTCGACCTGACGATCGGGCGAACGGAAATGGGACATCGATACTACACCAAAGATGACATTCAGCTCTTCTGCTGTATCAAAAAACTCAAAAACGAAGGAATGCTCTTAAAAGACTTAAAACCACTCATTCCCGAATTAAAAGAAAAAAATCTAAGTTAAAAACTCCCGAAAAAGAAAAAACTCAACTTCAGACAGTCACTTCAGAAACAGGAGATATTCTTCTTCCTCTTAATACGATCGATCAAATGCGTGCTCTCGTAGGCGATGTTTTCCGCGAAGCGCTGAATGAAAACAACTCCATATTAAAAAATGACATCAGCAGTACGATCACCACTGACGTCATTCATGAAATGGATTTTATACTTGAGGCAAAAGAACGCCGTCAGGAAGAACATTTCCGCAAACTGGACATGCTCATCCGCAGACAGCAGACCGCGCGAAAAGAATCCTCTAAATCAGGCGCGATCATGAAATTAAAAAGCATATTTACATAATCACTGCTGCTGACGCAGTTCATTTCCGAAACGGGTATACTGCGGCATCCACGCAAGACGGACGGTTCCGATGGGACCGTTCCTCTGTTTTGCGATAATGATCTCCGCAATATTCTTATCCTCCGTATCCGGATTATAATAATCATCACGGTAAATAAACATACATACGTCGGCATCCTGCTCGATTGCTCCCGATTCACGAAGGTCGGAAAGCATCGGTCTTTTATCCGTTCTCTGCTCAACCGCACGGCTCAACTGAGACAATGCGATCACCGGTACGTTCAATTCTCTGGCAAGTCCTTTCAACGATCGTGAAATCTCCGAAATTTCCTGCTGGCGGCTTTCATTTTTACGTCCGCCGCTTCCGCTCATCAACTGCAAATAGTCGATGATGATCAGATCAAGTCCCTGCTCCAATTTGTATTTACGACATTTTGAGCGCATCTCCGAAATACTGATACCCGACGTATCGTCTATGATCATACGAGAGCTTCCGATCGTGCCTGCTCCCTCGATCAGTTTCTCCCAATCCGTATCTGTCAGGTTTCCGTTTCTCAGCACCTGTGCGTCAACATGCGATTCCAGTGAAAACAGACGGTTTACAAGCTGTTCCTTTGACATCTCAAGACTGAAGATCGCTACCGCAAGATTTTGCCGAAACGCTACATGCTGCGCAATATTGAGCACGAACGCCGTTTTTCCCATAGACGGACGCGCCGCTATAAGAACAAGGTCTGATCTTTGCAGACCGGACAGTTTGTAATCAAGGTCGATGAACCCTGTCGGTATTCCGGTGACGTTTCCTTTCGTCTTAGACGCCTTTTCGATCACATCCAGCGCGTTTAATACGACCTGCTTTATCGGAACGTATTCCTGGGAATTCCCGTTTTCCGCAAGTTCAAACACTCGCTTCTCTGTTCGTTCAAGCAGTTCATCAAGAGGCTCGTTTTCAAGATAACACGCATTCGCCGTCTCTTCGTTAAGTTTGATCAAACTGCGTAAAACCGATTTTTCTTTTACGATTTCCGCATAATATTTTACGTTGGCAGATGTCTGAGTTCCTACGAGAAGATCTCTTGCAAATTCCATACTGCTTACTTCCGGAGGCACGTCTTTTGTTTTTAAATATTCCTGAAGCGTGATCAAATCTACCGGACGCCCCGATTTAAACAGATCTGTCATAGCGTCGAATAAGATCCCATATGCCGTCTGATAAAAATCCTGTCCGGCCAAAATCTCCGATGTGACCGTAATCGCATCTTTATTCATCAGCATCGCCCCAAGTACAGCCTGCTCGGCTTCTGTACTATGGGGCGGTATCCGCTTCATGGCAGCTTCTATATTTTCCATGAGAACTCCTTATGCTTCTTCTTTTACAACAACTTTCAACTCTGCCGAAACTTCAGGATGAAGTTTTACTGTCACGATATGCGTACCAAGCGACTTGATCGACTCTTTCAACTGGATTTTTTTCTTATCAATATCTAACTGCATCTGATCTTTGACCGCTACCGCGATTTCTTTGCTGGAAACAGAACCGAACGTTCTTCCGCCTTCGCCGACTTTGATCGCAAGCTCGACTTTGCCTGCCGATAATTCCGCTGCAAGTTCTTTCGCAGCGTCAAGATTTTCCTGAGCCACTTTTTTCTCGTTATTTTTCTGAAGTTTCAGATCATTCAGATTTTTTCCCGTTGCTTCCACGCCCAGTTTTTTCGGCAAGATAAATTCCTTGCGTATCCGTCGTTCACATTAACGATCTCCCCTTTTTTCCCGAGAGATTTTACATTTTCCAATAAAATAACTTTCATCTATATATCTCCTTTCTCAATCATATCGTCTATCGTTTCTTTCAATGTGCTGATCGCCTCTTCCATATTCGTATGGTCAAACTGCGCTCCCGCAGAATTAATATGACCTCCGCCTCCCAGCTTTTCGGCAATAATCTGCACATTTACCTCGTCGATTGAACGCGCACTCATATAAATCTTTTCCTGATAAACCGTCAATACAAACGACGCGTTGATCCCACTGATATCAAGAAGCTCGTTTGCGGTCTGCGCCGCAAGAACCGTCGGACTTTCAATATCGCCCGGGCAGACTGCGATCGCAAACTGATTCTTATAAACCTCAGCCTCCCTCATCGCCTCTGCTTTCGCTCTGTATGATTCCATATCGTCCCTGAACATCTTTCTTACCCGGGTGATATCCGCACCGCAGCGGCGAAGGAATGCCGCCGCTTCAAACGTACGCACTCCCGTCCTGGTTCATAAAGTTCCTTGTGTCGATCATAATTCCCGCGTACATGCACTCCGCCTCGACAGCCGGGATTTTGATACTGTCAGAGATATATTGAAGCACTTCGGCTACCATTTCACATGTAGATGAAGAATACGGTTCTACATAAGATAAGACTGCATTTGCGATTACCGTACTGCTCTGACGGTGATGATCTAAAACGGCAGTCATTCTGGAACGCCTCAAAAGTTCGGGACATTCTGTCATCTGCGGCTTATTTGTATCGACTACGATCACCATCGTATTATCCGTAATATAATCCATAGCTTCATCTGAAGTCAGAAAGATATCATCCTCATACGCCGGACTTTCCACAATCTCATTATAAAGCGGCCGAACCGACTCTGTCACCGTATTCACGATAATATGAGCTTTCTTCTCAAGGCTGACCGCCGCTCTGTAAATTCCCATACAAGCGCCGAACGAATCCGGATCCGCAATCTTATGACCCATGACAAGAACTCTGTCTTTCGTCACGATAAACTCTCTTAAAGCCTCTGCTTTTACACGGGCTTTTACACGGGTGTTTTTAGCAGTCTGTTCTTTCTTACCGCCAAAATAAGTGATTCCGCTGCAGTCTTTTATCACCGCCTGGTCGCCTCCGCGCGCAAGGGCAAGGTCGATCGCCACACGCGCATACTGGTAACTAAGCGCATATGTCGCCGTATTCAGACCAAGTCCGATACTTAACGTTGCCGAGCGGGCATTTCCGATATTAACCTGCTTTACTTCTTCAAGAAGCGAAAAACGGTCTTCCGCTATTTTTTTCGTAAGCAGATTTGCGAAGAACATAAAATATTTGTCCTTCTCCATTTTCTTTACAATACCGTCCTACATCGCCGATATATTTATTGATCTTTCGATCGATCAGAGCAACCAGAAGCGACTGTCGTTACCTCTTCAACGCTCTCCATCACCTCGTCGTAATTATCGATGTAGATCAGCCCTGCGATCATCCGCTGCTCTTCATTTTCGCGGATATACGCATTCAATTCTGTTACATCCTGCATGGATACCGCTACGAAAAACTCCTCTTCCTCGGGAATCTGTAACAATTTTTCCTTGTCGCTGAAGCCGTGAAGCGATACTCTGCGCAATTCTGCCTGATAGTGTCTGTCACAGTACTCCACCTCCATCTCAACATGTTCCATGTCGTCTTTAGGAAAAACACTTGTCGTAAGAGCCGGTATCATCCTGTACAGATATTTTCTTTCTTGAACTTTGCGTTAATTTTGAAAACGCATCAGTTTTTCCAAAGAATACGTCCATCCTCAAGAGCGATCGCATAAGGAACCGCAAGTTCCTTTAACAGCGTATTTTCAATCCCCTTATACTGCGTGGAAAATTGAATCAAATCCGCTAAAATAAGCGATCTGTTATAAAAATACAATCCTCCCGCAATCGCCAGATAAATCAGGATAAACATAAACATGATAAACGCTGCTTTCCGGTCTACCATTAAAAACCCATATATTCATCGCAACGAGTAAAAACGTCATGATAAGCGGCCAGTTCATATACAGCCTGAGTTTTCCTTTTAAGCGCATTTTCTTCTTTTTCATAGTGATACTACCTCATCCGCACCCTTTAGGACACATGCAATGTGCATCATTAGATTACCAAAAAACTTTGTTTCGCTACAATGTCTTATTATAACATCTTTTTGAATTTTATTCTACTATACTTTTTTCTTCAAATTATTGCAATTGTAGGATTACAATACATGTGTTACAACTGAATAATTAAAAAGCGGAAATACCTTTTCTGTGTTATGCTTTAAGCTACCAAACCTAAACATTTAAGAAAGGAAGTATTCCCGCATGGCAAGTATAACACAAGATATGAGGTATCGTCTATCCCTGATCCGTTTCGCCGAAAAATATGGTGTCTCAAAAGCAGCAATTAAATATAAGACAAACCGCCAGTATATTTATCGTTGGAAGCGCCGCTATGACGGCACAATAGAGTCTCTCCGCGATCGTTCACGCCGTCCCCATCACCATCCCAATCAGCATACACCTGAAGAAATCAAGCTGATCCAAGATATGCGTAGGCGCAATCCCCATTCTGGTCTGGTTGTCTTTTGGGTCAAACTTATGCAGCGCGGTTATAAACGTTCCATCCCAGGATTGTATCGTTTTCTGAAGAAACAGGGAATCTTGGCTCAAAAACTTCCGAATCCCAAATATATTCCGAAGCCTTATGAGCAGATGAAATATCCCGGACAGCGTATCCAGGTCGATGTGAAATTCGTTCCTGCATGTTGTCTTGTCAATAATGCGAAAGGAAAGAAATTCTATCAGTATACCGCCATTGATGAGTACTCCCGCTGGCGGTATGTGGAAGCTTTTGAAGAACACAGCACCTATTCATCCGCACAGTTCCTCAAGCATCTGATCCAACGCTTTCCTATGCCAATCGAATGCGTTCAGACAGACAACGGCGTGGAGTTTACAAAGCGCTTTTCCACTTCCGGCAAAGAAACATTGACTTTATTCCAACGGACTTTAAAAGAACTTGGCATCCAACATAAACTGATCCGACCCTTTACACCACGTCATAACGGAAAAGTGGAACGCAGCCACCGCAAGGATAATGAACGTTTTTATACCTCGCATACTTTCTATTCCTTTGAGGATTTTTCCAAGCAGCTTCAAACCTATAACCGTAGGGATTATAACCAGTTTCCCATGAGACCTCTGGGGTGGAAATCACCACAAACTGTTCTGAGGGAATTTATTGATCGGGGTGTAACATATGTTTGACAAACCTACAACGCCAAAAAAAGGCGCCCGCTTACTTATCTTATCCCATATTTTATCTGCAATTTTCCGTTTACGGCATTTCCGCTTTCTTTTCTTGCAGTCCGGCTGTCAAATTTGTATTTATTTTAATCAAGTTCGATCTCTTCTAATTCTTTCGGCGGAATTGACTTACTTGAGTTTTTCACGAAAGCCGCAAGATCTTTCTTCGCCTTCGGAAGAGGAATATTCGTTCCCGCTCCGGCAATACATCCTCCCGGACATCCCATTCCTTCGATCAGACAACCGTTCATCTTGCCTGCCTTTGCCAGAGTTAATATCTTTTTACATTCCTTCAATCCTTCTGCGTGCTCAATATTCACCTGTACATCAGGATAATATTCGTTAATACATTTTTCTATTGCCTCGGCAACTCCGCCTGCACATCCGTATCCCCTGCCAGCTCCGGTTGCATCATGGAAGGAAGACTCTGCTTCATACTCTGTCAGATCGATCTCTTTTGCATCAAACATTGCCTGCAATTCCTCAAAAGTAACAACAAAATCAACGTCACTTCGCACGCTTCTTCTTGACGCTTCCAGTTTCTTCGCGGCACATGGTCCGATAAAGACTACTTTTGCTTCAGGGTGTTTCTGCTTAATTGTCCTTGCCGTCGCCACCATAGGAGTAAGTTCCTGGGAGATCTGGTCGATCAGATCCGGGAAAAATTTTTTGCCATGACAGACCATGAAGGACAACAGGATGTCAAAAGAAACGGCAGTTCACCCGTCACAACTTTATCCACATAGTGATGCGCCTCTGCAATCGCGCCGATGTCTGCTCCAAGCGCAACTTCATACACTTCCGAAAATCCGAGTTCACGAAGAGCGGCTTTAATATTTCTCGGTGTAATATTATCACCGAACTGTCCTACAAATGCCGGAGCGATCTCCGCAATTACATTTTCACCTTCTGATAACGCCGTGCAAGCTGGAATATCTGAGACTTATCCGAAATCGCGCCAAACGGACAACTTACCATACACATACCGCATGAAACACATTTTTCATTATCAATATATGCTCTTCCCATTTTGTCGGATTTAATCGCATTCACACCGCAGGCTTTCTGACATGGACGCTCCTTTTTCGCGATCGCATCGTACGGACAGACTGATTTGCATTTTCCGCATTTGATACATTTTTCCTGATCGATATACGACCGCCCGTTCACCATGGAAATAGCGTCTTTCGGACAGACTTCCTGACACGGGTGCGCAAGACAGCCTTTACAGATATTGCTTACCTCGTATTTATTCTCTTCGCAGCTTTCACATGCGGACGGAATAACCTGCATCAGCGGAGGCTCATAATATTTTTCAGAGATATTGCTTGCTTCCACGCCCGCAGTTAAATGAACCGGCTTATTTTCCGGACGCAGGGAAAGTCCCATCGCCAAACGCAGCCGTTCCCTTACGATCGCCCGTGCGCGGTAAACGCTTTCTCTGTATTTCTCTGAATCTTCATTTACGATCGCATACGGAATGGCTTCCATATCCGCAAGAAGCGTATCCGCATCTGCCTTAAATCCAAGCTGCGCCACTTCCTTAAACACTCTTCTCCGGATTGCCCGTACCGGAGTATGTAATCCTCTCATCATCTGCACTTACCTCCTGATATACTAAATTGAAACGACGAGCACATCTGTTCCTATTTCTTTAAATATATCTGTTTACAAAATCATTGTCAACAACCGAATATTCTTTCTCTGACAAGTATTTATTCTTTTTTATCGGCACTTTTTTGCAGAGCATCTTTAAAAAATTCTTTTTCGGCGTAATGTACTGGACTGCATCGCATCTTTCCCATAAAAATTCCGCACCGATCATATCTGCATACTCTTGGTTGAGCACAGCTCCCCCGACCATCACTTTACAGTCCGGTTTCTTTTCCCGAAGCATCTTTATCGTCTCTTCCATACTGACTACCGTTGTTGTCATAAGAGCGCTTAATCCAACAAGCGGAACTTGCTTTTCACATGCCGTTTCTACAATTTTTTCAGGCGATACGTCTTTTCCAAGATCGATCACATCAAAACTGTAATTTTCTAAAAGCACTTTCACGATATTTTTTTCCGATATCAT
>ENA-OQBL01001139-OQBL01001139.1-human-gut-metagenome-genome-assembly--contig:-NODE-1139-length-11073-cov-8.165997_pt1 | contig 11073 bp, 10 predicted proteins | sample MGYA00242747_ERZ504553 | MGnify/ENA primary metagenome ERZ504553 (study PRJEB26092, sample SAMD00036240) | human gut metagenome | host: Homo sapiens | study: EMG produced TPA metagenomics assembly of...
TGTTTAGTTATCAAGGTTGTCTGTCTTGCGACAGCTTGTTTACTTTATCACATCTCTTTTTCTTTGTCAAGCACTTTTTCAAGTTTTTTCAAAGTTTTTCGAACTCTTCCGGATTTCCGAACTGTTCTTTCAATCTGTGATTGTCGGCTCTGTTCAAGCGACTTGATTACTTTAACATATTTGTTTTAAGTTGTCAAGCACTTTTTTTAATTTCTTTTTATTTCAGAAATCGCTTTAAATTGTCTCTTTCTAAGAAACAATTATTTCCGACAGCTCAACTAATATAACACCGAAAGCAGTCCCTGTCAACAGTTAATTTTATAATTTGACAAACTTTTTATATTTTCACCCTAATCTCCACTAAATTCCCAACAACCATCCAGTCTATCTGACACCGGAATTCCAACCATCCTCCCCATCTATCCTTCCTATATCATGCAGCATCCATATACCATATATACACAACACCCCAGCTTTTCCGTCCCCTTCATACTATATATAGGAAACTTTTCTATTCCGCCAAACTAACAAACCACCATCCCGCTTCTCTTTCAGCCATCTCTGTCACAGCCAACAGCCAGCAAGCTCAAATCATTCTCTTCGGCGACATTTGCAGGGCCTTTAGAAAAACTTAGCCCCGGGAAATCTGCGTTATTCGCAGATCACTCACTGTCTGAGCCGCTTCGCGGCGAGTTTGAGTTATCTGTGAATGCTTTTAGCAGATTTTCCGGGGCTTAGCTTTTCTTAAGTCCCGAAACCGAGCCGAAGAGAATGATTTGAGCTTGCGTCCCTCTTACCTGATCTTCCCGAGCTTAGTTTTTCTTAAGACCCGAAGTCAAGCCGAAGAGAATGATTTGAGCTTGCGTCCCTTTCATCTGGAATAAAACCCACTCTCAACCTCCACCGGAATCACCCTTTCCTCAATCCCCTCAATCTCAATAAACCTCTGTCTCCCCAACATCTCCACCATCTGCGCAAGCAGCTCCCTGCTCCCCTGCGCCTCCATCTCCACGCGGTCATCCCAGTTATTTCTCACCCAACCGGTAACCCCCAGAGAACTGGCAATATAACAGGCCCGATAGCGAAATCCAACTCCCTGCACTCTCCCCGAAAACCAATAATGCTTCCTTATCAGATTCTCTCTCATCTCCGAACCCTTCCCATCCTGAACATCATGCTTTTTCCAGACTCCCCGGCCTTTCTCATACTCCTCAGCAATCTCCTCACCTGTCTCAGAATCCTGCAGAAACGTTCTGTACTTCTTTCTCTTAAAATCAAATATACTCAACAGCAACCCTCTCTCACAGCTACTGTGCCGGCAACTTGATTTCCCGAACATTCTCACATCTTTCCTGCCAGCCTGTTTCAGGAATCACTCTGCCGCCACACTACAATCACACCCTGATCACAAATCCGTCTTTTCTCGCTTTCGCTTTCGGATATTCCCCGGAGCGATAACCAAGCACACAATGACCAATTCCAACATAAGACTCCGGCACACCCCACTCTGCCTTCAATGCCTTTCCTTCTTCAGAAGCAAACACCTCTCTTGCACGATGAATCCAGCAGGAATCAACCCCAAGGGCATGAGCAGCATTCATCAGATTTCCCATAACCAGACTTCCATTTTCCACACATGTAGGCATATTACTGTCTGCAAAGACCACAACAACTGTCGGTGCCCCATAGAACGGATCACTCTCAGTCCCCATCACATCCGCATTCATTTTAGAAAGCTTCGCAACAAGTTCCGGATTCTGTGTTACTACCATAAGTGTACCCTGTTGTCCCATTCCGCTTGGTGCGTATTCCCCTGCTTCAAGAATTTCATTCAACACTTCTTCCGGCACCAGATCTTCTTTATAACCACGTACACTTCTTCGCTCCAAAAGATTTTTTATTGTCTCATTCATGTCTCATATCCTCCTGTATTTATTTTCATCACTGTCAAAGCAACATTACTGTCCACCACGTTCTCAGCAACACAGCCAGGCAACAATATCTTCCTATATTATAGCACTACATCTACCAAAACTCACCTGTATTTCCCATAATTTTCAGGCAATTTTCCTTGCCCCTGCATCACAACTGGTCTATAATAAAGAACAGACTAACATGAGGTATAAACTATATGAACAAAAAAGAAATTTCTGAAATCAAGAAACAGTTCACTCCCGAGAACTGTTCTCTCACCCGCATCTGCGGATGTTACGTTGACGGAGAAAAGAATAAAAAAACCGAACTGAAAGAAGCATTTCTCTCTTTATCAGAAGAAGAAATGTTCAAATACTTTGAAATTTTCCGCAAATCCCTTTCCGGAACAATAGGAAAAAATCTGATGAACATGGAATTTCCTCTCGAGCAGGAAACTGAGGACGGAACTCAACATTTTCTTATGAAACTGAGAGAAAGCAAACTGACCGATGATGCACTGGTAGAAAGTTTCTACGATAAGATCATTGGAAACTATGATTATCCCGAAAACTACTACATCATCCTGATCCATGGAGTATATGATATCCCCGGAAAGTCTTCCGACGGTGCAGAAATGTTTGATGCATCTGATGAGATTTATGAGCACATCATGTGCTGTATCTGTCCTGTAAAACTCTCTAAGGCAGGTCTTTGCTACAATGCCGAAACCAACAGCATCCAGGACCGTATCCGCGACTGGATCGTGGAACTTCCGGATGTTGCTTTCCTTTTCCCGCAGTTTAACGACCGCAGCACTGACATCCATGGTGTCCTTTATTATAGTAAAAATGCAAACGAGCTTCGGGATATTTTTATCGATGAACTGCTTGGATGTACAGCACCTCTTTCTGCAGGAGGACAGCGTGATTCCTTTAACGCACTGGTTGAAGATACTCTGGGCGACGACTGCAGATATGACACTGTATTAAGCATTCACGAGAAATTAAACGACCTGATCGAATCACAGAAGGATGAGCCGGAACCTGTAGTTCTGACCAAATCTGAGGTAAAACGCCTCTTTGAAGAATGCGGCGTAGAAGATGAAAAACTACAGTCATTTGATGAACAATACGAGATCACAGCCGGGGAAAAAATCCTCTCTGGTCGCTTCCAACATCACCAATACAAAAAGATTCGAGATCAAAACCCCGGATGTTGTAGTCCACGTAGATCCTGAACGTGCCGATCTTGTGGAAACACGCGTAATTGACGGACGCAAGTGCCTTGTGATCCCAATGGAAGGCGAAGTTGAACTGAACGGAATCCGCGTACATACAGGAAATGAAAATCCTTCTGATGACGAATTTTATGACAATACAGATACTGAGACAGAGGAGACATCTGATGGAGAATAATCGTAAACTCTTATTTTTTGACATTGACAAAACCCTGTTAACCCCTTACCCATGGACAGTTCCGGACAGTGCGAAACAGGCTTTAAAAGAAGCCCGCTATAATGGTCATCTCCTTTTCATCAATTCCGGACGTACCTATACAATGATTCCGGAAATCATTAAAGAAATGGGATTCGACGGCTATGTATGCGGATGCGGCAGCCAGATTTATATGAATGAAGAGCTTTTGTTTTCCAGTTCTATTCCAAATCCGCTTTGCCGTAAAACAACAGAATTACTGCGGGAATGCAGAATTCCTGCGTTTTTTGAACGCCCGGATAAGATTTTATATGACAGCAGTTCATGTGCTGTTCCTGAAACTGTTCAGAAGCTGAAAGCAGAAGTTATAGTAGAAGATCTGGCTCTCTACCCGCCCGAAACATACAACCATTTTACATTTGACAAGTTTCTGGCTTTTCCGTCTGCTGATTCTGATATGGAAACTTTCCGCAAATTTGCAGATGAACATTTTCTGTGTTTCATACATGAAGACAAGGCCTGGGAACTGACTCAGAAAAATCTCAGCAAAGCAACCGGAATCCGGTTTCTGGCAGACCGCCTTGGGGTTCCGGTCAAAGACACCTATGCATTCGGCGACAGCACGAACGATCTTCTTATGCTGCAGTTCGCCGGAAACAGCATCGCAATGGGCGACTCGGATCCCCTGATCCTGCCTCACTGCACTTACCAGACAACCGATATAGAGGACAACGGAATTGCCAATGCTTTGAAGCATTTCCATCTCATTTAGCAGAACATACAAAATAACGTATTATCATATCTCTATTTATCTGTGTTATTTTTGCATATTTAGGAGAATGATTTCGGATTTATTTAAACTTAAAAACAGCTATGTGAAAACACTCAGGTTTTCATCATAGCTGTTTTAATTTACATTAATCAGTTTACATTAATCAATTCCCATCAGCAGGCTACTGACAGTTCGGATTTTCTTATTTAGCTGCTTCTGTCGGTGTTGCTTCCGGTGTTTCAGTAGTTTCTGCTGCTTCTTCCTCTGCCGCCGGAGTCTCTGTTGTCTCTGTATCCTCTGCTGCAGGTGTTTCTGTAACTTCCTCTGTTTCCGGTGTTGGAGTTGCCTCTTCTGTCACTTCAGGTGTCGGTGTTTCCGGAACCGGAGTAGGAGTCGGCGCCATGAAGGTATGTTTGTCAGTGATCTTAAGTGTCTTAAGGACTTTCTTAACCGCCTTTACATCTGCCTCATCCAGCCATTTAGCAGTTGTATCTGTAAAATAGGTACTTTCTTTGGAATTCTGAAGAGATTCTCGCTTGGAAGCTGTGGCATCTTCATCATTGATCTTGTCAAGTCTTACTACATAGTATCCTGTGTCAGTCTCAATAATATTGTCTGCAACTTCTCCGTCTTTCAGTCCTCTCAGAACCTTCAGAACCTCATCTGGATATGCCTCGCTGCCGGAATCTTCATCCTCGTCTTCGCTCTCTTTTGTTGTAAAATTACCCTGTACTGCAGAATAACTGTCATCTACACCTTTGGCAATCTCACTCATGTCTGCTGTAGGATCCTCTTTCATCTTATCCAGAATCTCCTGGGCCTGTTCTTTCTTAGTCTTTTTCTCCTCATCAGTTATATCATCACCGCTTGTAGAGATACTTACATAAGTGAAGGTTGTCTGATTCGCTTCATCATCAGAAACTGTGATCTTTCCTTCTGCTACAACCGGATCATACATCTTCTTCTGAATTGTCTGAAGCTCCAGAAGTGTTTTTACCTGATCTTCCGTTACCGCAAGTTCCTTAATTGTCTCTTCACTGTTTGCAGCCATAAACTGTGATGCTGCATCTGCGATCGCTGCTTCATCATCATCTGTAAGCTCTACGTTATAATCCGCAGCCTTCTCTTTGAGAATATACATCTTCTCAACAGACTCCAGACTGCTTGTCACTGCCTGATCACCATAAGTCTCATCTGAATCATCACCTGCTGTCTGATCCCAGATATTATCTGCACTTCCCATATAATTTAAATACATGGTTGTTGTCTGCTGTTGTTGTTCGCGGGCATAAAGACTTACAACTCCAAACGGAATATCTGTTCCGTCAACAGTAGCCACTGTCTTTGTTCCATCTAATGTTTTACTTCCACAGCCGGAAAGCATACCAACTGACATCACACCTGCCAGTGTCACAACGGCTGTTCTCTTTACCATTTTTTTCATTTCTTCCTCCATATTATCAATCTGGTCTTTCTTCCATACCACTTTCCCAGAATGTACTGTTATTAGAGTATAAACTTTTTTCCTGCGAAGGGCAAGGCAAATCGAAAAATATGTAGTATATTTCACATATTTTCCGCCATGCTCTTAAGCTCCTCTGCAAATTCCGTCAATGCCAGGATCAGATTCCCCTGTGGTTCCAGGATAAATTTCGGTTCCTGCTCATTCTTAAACTGCAGACCTCTTCTGTATTTCTGCATAAGAGCCGGAAAGCCTTCTGTATTCAGCCTTGCTTTCTCATAAAGGGTAAACCGGACTGTTTTTCCAGTCTGCTTTATTTCCGTTACGTACCCCTGATGAGCAATCGCCTTTAACTTCGCAATCGCCAGAAGATTCAGCACTGCCTTTCCGGGTTCTCCGAAACGGTCCAGAAGTTCTTCCAGCATATCATCATAATCCTGTTGTGTCTCAATCCCCGCAATTCTTTTATAAATATCCAGCTTCTGAAATTCATTACTGATGTAGGAATCAGGAATATACGCATCAACATTCAGATCAACCGATGTCTCGAAATCCTCCATTGTATGAATACCCTTCGCCTCTTTCACTGCTTCATTGAGCATCTTACAATAAAGATCATATCCAACCGCATTCATATGTCCATGTTGCTGCGCACCCAGCAGATTTCCGGCACCTCGAAGTTCCAGATCTCTCATTGCAATCTTAAATCCGCTTCCCAGATCCGTATACTCGCGGATCGCAGCCAGACGCTTCTCAGCCGTCTCCTTCAGCATCACATTCTTTCTGTACATCAGAAACGCATAGGCAGTTCTGTTGGAACGCCCGATCCTTCCCCGAAGCTGATAAAGCTGAGAAAGCCCGTATCTGTCTGAATCATGGATAATCATAGTATTTACATTGGAAATATCCAGCCCTGTCTCAATGATCGTGGTGGAAACCAGCACATCAATATCCCCGTTTACAAAGGAATACATCACATTCTCCAGTTCCCTCTCACTCATCTGGCCATGAGCAAAATCCACCCTTGCGTCCGGCACCAGCTTCGCAATACGCAGGGCAACATCTGCAATATCCGTCACTCGATTATAAACATAATAAACCTGTCCGCCTCTGCGCAATTCCCTGTTGATAGCCTCTCGGACTGTCTCTTCATCATATTCCATAACATATGTCTGGATCGGCATTCTGTCCATAGGAGGCTCCTCCAGGACACTCATATCCCGGATTCCGATCAGGCTCATATGAAGAGTACGGGGAATGGGCGTTGCAGTCAGTGTAAGGACATCCACATCCTTCTTTAACTGCTTGATTTTTTCCTTATGCGTAACTCCAAACCGCTGTTCCTCATCAACGATCAACAGGCCAAGATTTTTGAACTGTACGTCTTTAGAAAGGATTCTGTGCGTTCCAATAATCACATCCACCTGACCTTTTTTCAGATCTTCGATTGCCTTCTTCTGTTGTGCCGGGGTCCGGAATCTGCACAACAGTTCCACACGTACCGGAAATTCCTTCATCCTCTGCACAAAGGTATTATAAATCTGCTGCGCAAGGATCGTTGTAGGTGCAAGATAAGCTACCTGTCTGCTCTCCTGTACTTCCTTAAATGCGGCACGCAGCGCCACTTCTGTTTTGCCGTATCCCACATCCCCGCAGATAAGCCGGTCCATAATCCTGGTACTCTCCATATCACGTTTGGCATCCTCAATAGCACTGAGCTGATCCTCTGTCTCTTCATATGGAAACATTTCTTCAAATTCTCTCTGCCATACAGTATCAGGACCACAGACATATCCTTCCTTTTCCTGACGCACTGCATAAAGCTCTACCAGTTCTTTTGCAATATTTTTAACTGCCCCACGAACCTTGCTCTTTGTTTTATTCCACTCCTGAGTACCAAGTTTGTTCAGCTTCGGAGCCTTTGAAGCATCTGCCCCTGAATATTTCTGCAGACAGTCAAGCTGAGTAGCAGGAATATAGAGATTGCTCCCGCCTCTGTATTCAATTTTAATATAATCTTTAACGATCCTGTCTACTTCAACTTTTTCAATTCCTCGGTAAATACCAAGACCATGCTTTTCATGGACAACAAAATCGCCAATAGAAAGCTCCGCAAAATCCTGAATACGGCTTCCACTGTAACTTTTTTTTCTTCATTTTTTTTCTGTTCCTGTCCAAAAATGTCAGATTCTGTCATTACCGCAAACTTGATCAACGGGTATTCAAAGCCCTTCTTTGCATGGCCATAAACCACCATGATCTCGCCCGGACAGATCTCCCTGTCATAATCTTGTCCATAAAAGGCTGCCAGTCCCTCTTCCTGAAGATCCTTTGCCAGCCTCTCGGCCCTTGTGCGGGAACCGGAAAGCAACGCGATCCTGTATCCCTGTTTCTTATACTGATGAAGATCTTTTACCAGAAGTTCAAAACTGTTGTTATAAGCGCTGATTGATTTTACCTCCAGGTAAAATTTCTCCCGCACTTTCCAGCCTGCCTGTTTCGGTTCCAGCGCACATACAGAAATACAGTTGCGTTTATTCAGTTCTTTTTGAAGCTGTTCAAAAGAACAAAGCCAGTTTTCCGGCAGATTCCGGCTGCCTTTTTTCCTCTCTGTGCATACGGCTCTGTCTGTACTCTTCTTCTACAGCCCCGCCTTTCTCAGTCAGTCGGTTTGGTTCATCCAGAAAGATTATGGTTCTTTCCTCCGGAAAATAATCCAGGAAGGAAACCATATCCTTGTCCCCTATATGCTCCACCGCCGGATAGATCGTAAGTTCTTCCAGATTTTCCAGAGAACGCTGACTCTCCGGATCAAAACTCCGGATAGAATCAATCTCATCTCCCCAAAGCTCGATTCTCCATGGATTTTCCTCAGTGAGACAGTAAATATCCACAATACCGCCACGCACAGAGAACTGCCCCGGCATTTCCACCTGTCCTACCCGCTCGTAACCTAAAGCCACCAGCTGGTTCTTCAGCTGTTCTGTGTCTACGGTGCTGTCACTTTCGTAATGAATCAGCTGTTCTTTTATCTTTTCCAGAGATTCCAGAAAATCCATACATCCGTCAATACTTGTAACAACTGTCAGTTCTTTCTCTTCCAATAACGCCTTAATGACCTTCATCCTCTGACGTATCAGCAGATTTCCATGGATATCTGCCTGAAAGAACAGAAGATCTTTCGCAGGATAAGAATACACTTTTCTGTCATAAAATCTGTAATCTTCATAAATTTCTCTGGCGCGGCGTTCGTCCTCCGCCAGGATCAGACGATAAGGTGCAATCCCGGAAAGTCCGTACATCAGATGAGATTTCTGCGATTCCATACACCCCGAAACCTGCAGGATTCCCTTATTCGTTTTGCTTTTTTCTTTAATCTGTTCAAACTCTGCAAGCCCCTGCAGAGGTGTTAAAAATGCTTTCATCTTCACCCCTCATGATCCTTCGACGTAATAAAAGCGGCTTCTGTTTCCAGTTACCGCTTTCTATACCTTTTGCTGAACAATCATCTGTTTCCTGTCTGCTTATTTCTGTACAGGTACTTTTCTGTTATATTCGTTCATGGCTGCATCTGTACCCTGTGAGATTATGATATCCACAGCCTTTGCCGCCTTTGCTATTGCTTCATCCACAAGTTTCCTGTCTTCTGTGGAAAATCTGCCAAGTACATGATCTGCCAGATCCCATCCCTTCGGCTTTGCACCAACTCCTACTTTGATACGGAGAAATTTCTCTGTGCCAAGCTGGCGGATAATATCTTTGATCCCGTTATGTCCACCCGCACTTCCCTGCTTGCGGATGCGAAGCTGCCCGGGTTCCAGATCAATATCATCATAAATAACAATAAGCTCTGATTCCGGATCAATTTTAAAATAATTCGCCATCTCACGAACAGGACCGCCACTCAGGTTCATAAAAGAAAGCGGCTTCATAAGAATCACTTTCTCTCCGCCGATCATGGTTTTACCGTACATGGCATTAAATTTCACACCACCCTGAGGGACATTGTAATCCTCTACCAGACGGTCAACGGTATCAAATCCCATATTATGGCGTGTTGCTTCATACTGTTTCCCGGGATTTCCCAGGCCAACTACTAAATACATATATGTGTCTCCTGCTTAATTTAACACCATTTCCCGGAATTACCATACCTGTCCTGATGTCAAATTTATTTTTTACATCCTCTAAAGTGTGTTCAAAAAACCAATCCTGCAAATTGTAACGCACGTCTTGCGGAAAGCATTTTTCAAACACACGCTAAGATAATTAATTAAAATATACCATCTCTTCCTTAAGCGGCTCGCATTCTTTCACATCACTTGCATAAAGAACAATGCCCTCACCCTGATATTCTGTACGGTTCTCAAATGCGACCTTCGCTGTTACTTCTACCCAGCTGCCCTCTTTGATATGCGGTGCATAATCGCTTCTGCACACGTATCCAAGGAAAGTGGTATCATCTGCGCAGCAGGTCATTGCCACACGTCCCGGAACAAAGAATTTACTTCCCATTCCACGTGGTTTCATGACACGTCCTTTAAAGCGGACAATTTTGTCTACATATTTATCCGGATTATCCATGGCATCCACAAACCAGATACCATAATCTTCCGGTGGAATCTCAATGATCGGTGCATTGATATCAAACGGCATCTCATCCTGGAAAATGTCATCCATCTCGCCCTCTTCATTTTCAAAGATAACCTCTGCACTCTGATTTGCGACCTTGATCCCTCGTCTGTATGCAGGAAGCGGATCTCCCTCTTTACAGCGGTTAAATACAACCATATCTGTATTTCTGATCATATCCATGAACAGAGATTTCATGTTTGCCATATAAACCTGATAAGTAGTTGCATCCACACAGGTAATCTCCTGCTCAATGCCCCAGCCTTCCGGAAGCTCCATCTGCTCAAACTTACTTACAAGCCACATTCCGTTATACTCGATCACAACACGCTCCGGCTGATGGATGATATCCATGGCAGCCAGACGCTGTGGTGTCAGATCTTCTTCATCCTCGATCACTTCCACAACTGTGTTTGTAAGTTTCAGTTTATCCATATCATATTCTTCTTCGCCTTCTTCGCAAAGGATCAACAGAGTTTTGCCGTCAATGGCAAAGTACTCCTGCTGCAGTGTAAAATCCAGGAAAGTAGTCTTTCCGCTTTCCAGGAATCCCGTAACCAAATAAATGGGAACTCTGATATCATCCATCATATAATTTATTCCTTTATCTTTATTCTGATTCTGTTATTATCTGCCGAAATCATTCAGTCGCGCATCTATGACACAGGATTTCATGCTCCGATGAGCTGAATCCAGATGCAGTATTTTAGACAATTGCCATAAATCGCTGCTTCCTCATGATCATTATGCAAGCCCAAATAATTCTGCAAGTTTATCTTCTTTCAGTTTAGAGCCGATTACGCAGAGACGACCTGTGTATTCCGGTGCACCTTCACGGATCTCTGTTTCCTCCGGAACCA
>ENA-OQBL01001140-OQBL01001140.1-human-gut-metagenome-genome-assembly--contig:-NODE-1140-length-11072-cov-5.590041_pt1 | contig 11072 bp, 12 predicted proteins | sample MGYA00242747_ERZ504553 | MGnify/ENA primary metagenome ERZ504553 (study PRJEB26092, sample SAMD00036240) | human gut metagenome | host: Homo sapiens | study: EMG produced TPA metagenomics assembly of...
CAATATCAAAGTTGTCTATAAGCACATCCGGAAGGATGGCACGAAGGAGTCGTTCGGGTTTCATAAAACAAAGGTAAGCAAAGGTAGCTAATTTTAAAACTTAACAACCAGAAATTTCCGCTGAGCCAGAATTACAACCAAGCCTAAGGATAGGATTCTTGTAATTTTTGGAGCGGGGCATATGAATATCTTGAATTACCTTTTTGAATGTTCTCCAGAATACAGTTTGCAGGAAATATATAAGTATTTAAGTGTTGGAAAATAAAATAGACATTTTCGGTTCTAATTTCCATGCACCTAAAATCTACTGACCCTAAATTGCCAATCTTAAATAATACAAAAACACCCAATTTTACATTATAGGGTGTAAAATTGGGTGTAAATCTTATAAACCGCTAATTATCAAGGTTTATTGCGGAGAGACAGGGATTCGAACCCCGGGTACCTCGCAGTACAACGGTTTTCAAGACCGCCGCAATCGACCACTCTGCCACCTCTCCAAGACTCCTTTTCAGAAGTACTTTCTGTTGAAATCGCTGCAAAGGTACGACTTTATTTTAAATAAGCAAATAGTTTACCAGTTTTTTTTGCTATAAAATTTTCAAATCGTATTTTTGCATACGAATAATAAACGAAAGAAATAAATCATGATATACCCTCAGAATTTCGAACAGAAAATAGGTTTCGATTCCATCCGTCATTTACTAAAAGAGAAATGTCTCAGCACATTAGGTCAAGAAAGAGTAGATGAAATGAACTTCTCAGAATCCTTTAAGGATATTAATGAATGGCTGGAACAGGTGATGGAATTCATACGCATCATACAAGAGGAAGACAGTTTTCCCGACCAATATTTTTTTGATGTACGCCCATCACTAAAACGTATCCGCGTAGAAGGTATGTATTTGGATGAGCAAGAACTGTTTGATTTACGTCGTTCTTTAGAAACAATTCGTGATATCATCCATTTTCTGACACTGACCCCGAATGACGAAGAACAAGAAAACTCCCCCTACCCTGCCCTACAAAAACTGGCAGGAGATATTATCGTGTTTCCTCAACTCATCACGCGTATTAACAACATCTTAGACAAATTCGGAAAAATCAAAGACAATGCTTCTTCCGAATTATTACGCATCCGCAGAGAGTTGGCCTCGACAGCCGGAAGCATATCACGCAGTTTGAATGCAATTCTACGCAACGCTCAAGCAGAAGGTTATGTTGATAAAGATGTAACTCCTACCATGCGTGACGGAAGACTCGTCATCCCTGTCGCACCGGGATTAAAACGGAAAATCAAGGGAATTGTACACGATGAATCATCCACCGGCAAAACAGTTTTCATAGAACCGGCCGAAGTAGTGGAAGCAAACAATAGAATACGGGAATTGGAAGGAGAAGAACGCCGGGAAATCATCCGTATCCTGACAGATTTCTCTATCATAATCCGCCCACAGGTCCCCGCCATCCTCCAGTCATACGAATTTTTGGCAGAAATTGATTTCATCCGTGCCAAAGCCCATTTTTCCATTCAGACGAACGCCACCAAACCATCATTGGAAGACAAACAGATTTTGGACTGGACCATGGCCATACACCCACTATTGCAACTCTCGCTGGCCAAGCATAATAAAAAGGTTGTTCCTCTAGATATAGAACTAACTAAAAATCAACGCATTCTAATTATATCCGGACCGAATGCCGGAGGTAAATCCGTTTGTCTGAAGACTGTGGGATTACTACAATATATGTTACAATGTGGTATGCCGGTTCCGATGCATGAACGTAGCCATGCCGGATTATTCGGCAGTATCTTTATAGACATAGGTGACGAACAAAGTATCGAAGACGATCTGAGTACCTACTCCTCACACCTTACCAACATGAAAACAATGATGAAAAGCTGTAACGAACGCAGCCTTATCCTCATTGATGAATTCGGCGGAGGTACAGAACCACAAATTGGAGGAGCCATAGCTGAAGCTGTGTTGAAACGTTTCAATGAAAAGGGCACATTCGGCGTTATCACCACTCATTATCAAAATTTGAAACATTTTGCCGAAGATCACGAAGGAGTGGTTAATGGTGCCATGTTATATGACAGGCATTTAATGCAAGCTTTATTCCAATTACAAATAGGAAATCCGGGAAGTTCATTTGCAGTAGAAATAGCTAGGAAAATAGGTTTACCGGAAGAAGTAATAGCCGACGCATCCGAAATTGTAGGGAGTGAATATATCAATGCTGATAAATATCTACAAGATATCGTACGTGACAAACGTTATTGGGAAACCAAGCGTCAGAACATCCGCAAACGAGAAAAACAGATGGAAGAAACCATCGCCAAATACGAAGAAGAACTACAGGAACTGGAGAAAAGTCGTAAAGAGATTTTGCGAAAGGCCAAAGAAGATGCGGAAAGATTGATACAGGAATCAAATGCCCGAATTGAAAATACCATCCGTATCATCAAGGAAGCACAAGCCGACAAAGAACGTACACAATCGGCACGTCAGGAACTGACTGATTTTAAAAAATCAGATAGAAGATATCGAGAAAAAGAACAAGGAAGATGAAATCATCCGGAAAATGGAAAAACTCCGTGAAAAACAAGAGCGGAAAAAAAAACAAAAAGGATAAAGCCAAGACGGAATCTTCCCAACTGTCAATACCCAAAGAACAGCCTATCACTGTAGGTAGCACTGTAAAGATCAAAGGTCAATCCAGTGTCGGAGAAGTACTAGGAATTAATGGCAAAAATGCAATAGTTATGTTCGGAATGATAAAAACCAATGTAAAACTGGATAAGCTGGAACGTAGCACACCAATACAGCCCACCCAGAAAACAATGGTAAAAAGCACCTTCGTCAGCAGTGAAACACAAGATCGGGTATATGAAAAGAAACTAAATTTCAAACAAGATATTGATGTACGCGGTATGCGTGGCGATGAAGCGATACAGGCAGTAACTTATTTTATCGATGATGCCATACTATTGGGAATAGACCGTGTACGTATCCTTCACGGAACAGGTACAGGCATACTGCGCACCCTGATTCGCAGCTATTTGGGAAGTGTTCCAGGAGTAGCACACTATCAAGACGAACACGTACAATTTGGTGGGGCAGGTATTACTGTAGTAGACTTAAAATAATATTTTAATAGAATAAGAGGCTGTTTTTAATTAATTTTCTCTATATTCGCACTAAAATTAGAGAAAATTAAAAGCAAAGGTGGCAGCGGGAACTTCTCATACAACTATAAGTATTAAGCTTAATGAGCAAGGGTTTCATGATATTTTCAATAAATATTATGTAACTCTATGCTTATTTGCCAATCAATATACAGAAAACCAAGAAACTTCAGCAGATATTGTACAAGATTCATTTGCCAAACTATGGCAAATAAGAGAAGACTTTTTTTTATCTGCATCAGGTAAAAGCATTTTTATATACAGCTGTACGCAATAAAGCACTCAATGAACTGGAGCATTCAAAAGTAGTATATGAATACGCTCAAAATGTCATCGAAAAGAAAAAGGATTCCTTTTTTCACGATGCAATCGTTGAAGAGGAAACTTATCGTATCGTTTCTGAAGCCATAAATAAATTACCTGACCAAATGAAAGCCATTATGCAACTATCTCTGGAAGGGAAAAAAAAGCGCAGAAATAGCAGACAGACTAAACATATCTACAGAAACAGTCCATACATTAAAGAAAATAGCCTACAAGAAACTCAGAGAGAATTTGAAAGACTACTATTACTTCCTCTTGTTCTTTATATAAAAAGACATTAATTTGTTTTTTTTCAAAAAAAGGTCGTTTTATTATTCACCCAAATTTCAAACAGACCTGTTTTATTATAAAAGAGATAAAAAATCAGGTCAAAATATGATAAAACAAGATTTCTATATAGCCAACCTCATAGCAAGGTATCTGTCGGAAGAAATAACCCCGGAAGAAACAATAAAACTAACTGCTTGGAGAGAAGAATCTACAGCGCACGAGATTTTATTCAAGAAAATTTGTGATGAAGAAAACCAAAAGCAACATTTCCGGAAAAATACGGCATTCAATCCTTCATCCGGATGGAAAGAAGTGGAAAAGCGAATCAAAAGAAATAATAACAGAAGCAGATATATCAAAATAGTAAGTTATGCCGCAATCATTCTGTTACCTGTCCTTTTTGTAAGTATTTCCATGAAATTCACCTCGCCCGTTTCTCTTTCGGACAAACAGTTCATCGCACAATCCATTCTACCTGGGGAATCCCAAGCTATTCTGACATTGGAGGACGGCCAGACAATCCATATAAATAAAGAAACAGAGAGTCTGCTTGAGAAAATAGACGGAGCCCGAGTCCACATGGACTCTACAATGCTGAATTACCAAGTAACATCAAAAACAGCCCCAAAAAACAAGCCTGTATATAATAAAGTGGAAACTCCACGAGGTGGAGAATATGCTCTATTGTTAAGTGATGGAACAAAAGTGCATCTGAACGCAATGACCAGTCTCCGCTTTCCTGTGACATTTGATAACGGTCCACGCAAAGTGGAACTGGAAGGCGAGGCCTATTTTGAAGTCTGCAAAACAGGGCAACCATTTATAGTATGCACTCAAGGCATGCAAGTAGAAGTGTTGGGAACCACATTCAACATCTCTGCTTATCCACAGGAAGAGTATCAGACAACTTTGGTAAACGGTTCTGTCAAAGTAAATACAGAAACTGGAGAAAGCTGTATTTTAAAGCCTTCCCAGCAAGCTACCATCAGCCTCGGAAACAGCAGCATACAGATACGCATGGTAGATGCCGGATTTTATACTTCATGGATAAAAGGAAAAATTCATTTCAAAGACCAGCGATTGGAAGATATCATGAAAATACTATCACGCTGGTATGACATGGAAGTAATTTTTGCCAATGAGAAAATAAAAGACCTACGCTTTGGATGCAATGTAGATCGGTATTCGGAAATCACTCCATTTGTACGTTTGTTGGAAGAGACTCAAAAAGTACACGTAAAAGTCAATAACAAAACAATCACATTCTATAACTAATAAAAATGATGTATTATGGACAAAAAACACAACTACACCAATCACGGTAAAAGTAGTAAACGTTTGTGGATTACGTTCCTATTTTTCTGTATCATTACCACAGGTTTTATGCAGGCTGCCAACAAAGTGTTTGCACAAGCCACTGTCACAGCCTCATTCAAGAATGCCACGTTGAGTGAAATTCTTTGGGAAATCCAAAGACAAACCGACTTTACTTTTGTATACAGCACCAATGATGTAAAACAAATAAAAGTCCAAAACCTAAATGTAAATAACGAAAAAAATAGCCAATGTGCTTGATAAATGTCTTATGAATAGCGGTTTGACCTATTCAGTTCACAACGGCGTTATTGCTATCAAGCAAATTGAAGAAAAAGAGTCTGCTGTTCCTCAACAGAAAACAACATTAACCGGTACAGTACTGGATGAGACGGGAGAACCTATTATTGGAGCGAATATCTTAGTCAAAGGTACTACGAATGGAACTACTACAGATTTGGACGGGCACTTCTCATTAGATGTAGACCGTATACCTGCCACTTTGATTATCTCCTATATAGGTTATGGCAAGCAGGAAATAAAAGCCACTGCCGGAAAGATACTGAAAGTAGTCATGGCTCCTGATAATAATGTTATGGAAGAAGTGGTTGTTACCGGTTATGGTACTTTCAAGAAGTCGGCATACGCAGGGTCTGCTTCTACTATGAAGGCTGATAAAATGAAAGATATTCCGGCTGTTTCATTCAAAGATTTACTACAAGGTAATGCACCCGGGGTACAATTCAGTTCATCGTCAGGTCAACCAGGAGCTTCTTCCTCTTTGAATATTCGCGGTATGGGATCTTTTAATGCCAGTAATTCTCCATTATACGTAATTGACGGAATTCCTATGCGTTCAGGTTCTATCAATACGATGAGTTCAGATGCAGGTCTTGACATTATGTCAACTATCAATAGCTCTGATATTGAAAACATAACAATCATTAAAGATGCCGCTGCCGCCTCTCTCTACGGTTCACGTGCTGCCAATGGTGTAGTACTTATTACTACTAAAAAAGGTAAAAGTGGAAAGCCACAAATTTCATTCAAAGCAGATTGGGGTAGTTCTGATTTCGCAATGGATTATCGTCCTGTTATGGGGGGAGAAGAACGCCGCGAATATATTTATAACGGTCTAGTAGCCGGTGCGTTAAGAGACGGAAATAGTCACGACGAAGCCATAGCATATGCTAATGAAAATATTGACGATTATGCTCCTGTTCCTTGGTGTGGATATGTCGATTGGGATGATATCATGTTCAAAAAAGGAAATCACCAGACTTATGAAGCCTCCATTTCTGGTGGAACAGACAAATTCAAATATTATTCATCTATCTCTTACCTAAAACAAGAAGGTATTGCTATCAACTCCGGTTTAGAACGTATCAGCGGACGTTTAAATGTAGATTATCAAGCAACTGATAAATTAAAATTAGGGGCAAATATGTTATTTGCTACCGTTAATCAAGATGTATATGGTGAAGGTACCTCCTACACTTCTCCTTTCTATTCATCACGTAACGCTGTTGTCCCCTCAGACACACCATACAATGAAGATGGAAGCTGGAACCGCGATTTTATCCGCAACGGTGATCGTAATCCACTATTATCTGCAACTTACGACTATCAACGTGAATATGTTAATCGTGCTTTCAACACTATTTATGGCGAATATGAATTTATTAAAAACTTAAAATTCAAATCAACATTCAGCTATGACTACACCAACACTAAAGGCAAGGATTGGAGTGATCCCCGCACTTCCAATGGTGAGGATGTAAATGGCGGCATGAGCAAAAAATTCTACGAATACAAGAAAATGGTATGGGCAAACCAACTGAGTTATAAGTTTAATATAGCCAACGATCACCATTTTGACGCATTGGTAGGTTATGAAATTGATGACCAATATCGTGACTATCTGTCAGGGTATGCAACTAATTTCGCTACAGCAGACAAAGATGAAATAAGCAATGGTATGAAAACCGAATCCGTTGGTGGCAGCTCTACCAGAACCCGCATGGTATCTTATCTGACACGTGTAAACTATGACTATAAAAATAAATATTATCTAGGTGGTAGTTTCCGTACTGACGGTAGTTCCCGTTTGCATAAAGACAGCCGTTGGGGTAGTTTCTGGTCAGTATCTGCCGCATGGCGTATGATTGAAGAGGAATTCATGAATCCGGCCAAAGGTTGGCTGACCGATTTGAAAATACGCGCATCTTATGGTGTCAATGGCACACTTCCATCTGACTATTTCGGATATATGGGTTTGAGTAGTTTAACCAATGGTTATTTGGAACAACCGGGTATTATCCAATCACAAATCAAAAATACAGATTTAAAATGGGAAACCAATTACAACCTTAACTTAGGTCTGGATTTCAGTTTGTTCAATCGTATAAACGCAACTTTGGAATACTACACTCGTACTACTAAAAATTTGTTGATGGATCGTCCTATCTCTATGACAACAGGTTTCGGCAGCTATCTTATGAATATTGGTGAAGTAAAAAATAAGGGAGTGGAATTGGAAATCAGTTCGACCAATATAAAGACTAAAGATTTCTCTTGGAATACCACTTTCAACATCTCGCACAACAAAAATGAAATTGTGACATTGGATGGCATGCAAACAGAAATTATCAGTGGTACCCAAATACGGAAAGTAGGAAAATCATACCGTACATTTTATATGATAGAGTTCGCAGGGATCAATCCCGAAACAGGCGCTCCCCAATTCTATACCAATGATTTGGACGAAAACGGCAACTATATAAAAGAGATTACAGAAAAATATAGTGAAGCCAATGCTATTGTATTAGATAAGCATGCAGAGCCTAATGTTATCGGAGGTTTATCAAATACATTACGCTATAAATGGTTCGACTTAAACTTCATGTTCTCTTACCAATTTGGCGGTTATTCTTATGACAATTGGGCACAAAAAACAGAGCATGGTGGTAACGACCTAGAAGCAAATATACCAACCTATTATCGCGATAGTTGGAAACAACCTGGTGATATCACAAAATATGAACTATTTATTGAAAGTCCTGATGTAGCGATGAACAAATCCACTACTACTCGCAGGTTACACAGTTCTGACTTCATCCGCCTGAAAACATTAACTTTTGGAATAACTCTGCCCCAAGTATGGACACAAAAAATAGGAGTTAACAATGTACGTGTATATGCTTCCGCAAACAACCTTTGGACATGGGCTGCTTATGATTATTATGATCCTGAAGCTGTCAGTGGTGGTAGTGCCATCTGGGGGACTCCTCCTTTGAAGACTGTAACCTTTGGTCTAAGCGTTAATTTCTAACCCATTAAAAACTTGAATTATGAAAGTATTTAAATATTTATTTATCAGTTCCATTATGTTTGCCGTCACTTCGTGCGGAAATGACTGGCTAGATCTAGCCCCCTCCACACAAGTGGATACAGAAACCAGTATCAATGTTTTGTCAGATATTGAATTCACATTGAACGGAATCTACAGCACAATGCAAAGTTCAGATGCATACTCCGGCCGTCTGGTATATTATGGAGATGTAACTGGAGATGACATGCAGGCTGTAAGTTCAACGAAACGAACCGGTAATTATTACCGTTTCAATTTTACTAAAGACAATGGTCCCAGCAGTCATTGGTCATATCTGTACTCTATTATCCAGAACTGTAATCTGATTCTAATGAATGTTGATAAACTATCTATAGATGAAGATGAAACCGAATATAAAAATGATTTGAAAGGCCAGGCATTAGCCATCCGTGGTATGGCACTATTCGACCTGACACGTATTTTTGGTTATCCCTACCTAAAAGATAACGGAGCTTCATTAGGCGTGCCCATTGTGAAAGAGTTATCAACTATAGACAGTAAACCCGCACGAAATACAGTAGCCGAATGTTATACGGAAATTATTTCCGACCTCAAAAACAGTACAGAGCTGCTGAGCGGTGATTTTAATAAAGGAAAAGTAAACAGATGGGCTGCTATGACATTGTTGAGCCGAGTATATTTATATAAAGGAGAATACAATGAAGCATTGACCATGGCTGAAAATGCAATAAAGGGTGCAGAAAAAGAAGGCTACGCTCTTTGGACAAACGAAGAATATCCAACCGCATGGGGCAATGACGCATCAGCATCCAATCCTGGTGAAATATTATTCGAAATTGTCAATCTGACTACAGACAGTCCGGGCAAAGAAAGCATGGGATATCTGAACTCATACAACGGTTATGACGATATGTGTATTACTTGCTCTTTTTATCAATTATTAAAGAAAGATCCCAAAGACGTCCGGTTGAAAATCTTGAGTTTTGACAAAAAGTACTACGCATACGTCAATAAATACCAACCTCAGCAAGGAGAAAACATAACCGATGCCAATATTCCGCTTATACGCCTTTCAGAAGCCTATCTGAATGCTGCTGAAGCGGCCGTACAGACAGGAGATAATGCCAAAGCAGTGAAATATTTGAATTCCATAGTACAACGAGCTAATCCGGAAAAATTCAGTGGAAGGAAAAACATTAACATTAGAAAATGTATTAGACGAACGTCGTAAAGAATTGGTAGCAGAAGGACATCGTATGTACGATGTTATCAGAAATGGAATGACTGTCAAACGAATCGATGTGAAAGACAGTGATATAAACAAAACCAAACATAATACTGCTTACATGGAATATGACTGGAATTTCCATAAAATTCTACTTCCTATTCCCAAAAAAGAAATGGACGCAAATCCTAATATGAAACAGAATCCAGGATATGTCGATTAAATAATTCAAATACCAAATCGATGACAAGCAAGACTAATTTTATCAACTACTTTCTTCTTGCATTTACCCTCGCATTCATCAGTTCCGGCCTTAGTGCCGGAACTCTTGATTTCAAAGACAAGAAGAAAGACAAAGAGAAAAAGAAGAATTAACAGCCGACGGTCCATACGTATTGTATCAGCCTGACGGCCAAATCAGAGTAATCAATGTAGATAAGAAAGGGAATATCATTGATACCACTTATACCACATTACCTCAAAACTTTACCCTGCATGTGACAGACCACAAAGGCAGGTTTCCATTTGATGTAAAACTACACCCGGTAAAACGTCCCGGATGGAATTATCCCCAGGCAGACAAAGTTTTTGTCATGTCCGACCCTCATGGAAGGCTGGACTGTGTAATCAGCCTGTTACAAGGCAATCATATCATTGATAAAGACTACAAATGGAGCTTCGGGAAAAACCATCTGATGATTATCGGTGATATTTTTGACAGAGGAAAAGATGTACCGCAAATCTTCTGGCTATTTTACAAACTGGAAGAGGAAGCAGCCAAAGCCGGAGGACACGTATCGTTCATGCTGGGAAATCATGAACCGATGGTACTGGCCAATGACCTCCGATACACCAAAGAAAAATATAAAATATTAGCAGAAAAACCTAAAGATGAAGTACCCCCGGCTATTCGGTCCCGATACCGAACTGGGCAGATGGTTGGGAACCCGTAACACCATGCAAATGATAGGTAACGACCTATATGTACATGCCGGACTGGGCAAAGACTTCTATGACAAGAACTTGAGCATTCCCACTGTCAATGAAGAAATGAGTAAAGGGCTATTTATGACGAAAAAATGAACGCAAAGCGCTTTCTCCACTCACAGCCTTCCTGTATGGAAACAGCGGTCCCATCTGGTATCGCGGACTGGTACGCACCGATGGCAAATACAATCCGCTGGCAAAAGACTCCCTAGAAATGATTATGGACCGTTATAAGGCAAAACATATTATTGTGGGACATACCATTTTCAAAGATATTTCCACTTTCTATAACGGCAAGGTTATCGGAGTAAATGTGGACATAAAGAAAACCGGGAAAAAATGCGCGGACGTGCCATGCTGATTAAAATAATCAGTATTTTGTCGTCGGTGACAAAGGTATACAAAGA
>ENA-OQBL01001141-OQBL01001141.1-human-gut-metagenome-genome-assembly--contig:-NODE-1141-length-11066-cov-2.325075_pt1 | contig 11066 bp, 13 predicted proteins | sample MGYA00242747_ERZ504553 | MGnify/ENA primary metagenome ERZ504553 (study PRJEB26092, sample SAMD00036240) | human gut metagenome | host: Homo sapiens | study: EMG produced TPA metagenomics assembly of...
GACGGTAAAGACGGAACAACAGGTCTTAAAATTTTATCAAAGATTTTGAAAACAGAAATGATATTTGAGCTTTTTACTTATTTGACCCCGAAAAGAGAAAAGATGCAAAAGAGCGAGCAAAAATGATAAACGAAAGTGATATTACTTTCCTTTGCCTTCCAGATGCGGCTTCAATTGAGGCGGTTGAGCTTGTTGAAAACGACAAGGTAAAAATCATTGACACCTCAACGGCACACAGAACACTTTTTGATTGGGCTTACGGCTTTGCGGAACTTTCTGAGGAATTTAGAAATAAGATTGAAACAAGCAATCGAATTGCTGTTCCGGGCTGCTATGCAAGCGGATTTAATTCTATAGTTTATCCACTTGTAAAAAGCGGATTTATTTCAAACGACTATGACATTGTTTGCTTTGCAATGAGTGGCTACACAGGCGCAGGCAAAAAGGGCATTGCGCAATATGAGGACAAAAACAGAGATAAGGAGCTTGACTCGCCGAGAATTTATGCGCTTACGCAGCAGCACAAGCATCTTAAGGAAATGAAGGCAATTTCAAATCTTTCAAAAGAGCCTATTTTTACACCGATTATTTGTGACTATCCGCAAGGTATGCTTGTAAACATCCCGCTTTATACGGACAAGATGAGTAAAAAATATACTAAAGAGGATATTTATGAAATGTTTGCCGAACATTTCGACGGCAGTGACATTGTCAAGGTCAGACCTCTCGGCTACAGCGAGAATATGATTGGTTCAAACAATTTTGCAAACCGTGACGATATGGAAATTGAAATTAACGGAAACGATGACAGAATTATCATCACATCCCGATTTGACAATTTGGGCAAAGGCGCTTCGGGCGCAGCCATACAATGCCTTAACATTGCAATGGGGATTGACGAAAAAACAGGTCTTAATATAGGAGAATGATAATTATGAAATATATTGACGGCGGAATATGTGCGGCAAAGGGCTTTAAAGCAAGCGGCACATATTGCGGAATAAAAAAGCCTAATGTTGAAAACTTTGACCCACAAATCAAGCATAAAAACGACATTTGCCTTTTTACAAGTGATGTGCTTTGCAATGCGGCGGCAGTTTATACTCAAAACAAGGTTAAAGGCGCACCTATCCTTGTAACAAAAGCAAACTTGGAAAAAACGCGGAAACAAAGCAATTGCAGTTATCGCTAACTCAAAAAATTGCCAACACTTGCAATGCCGATGGTGTTGAAAGGCTGGCAAAATGTGCGAGCTTGTGGCAAACGAGCTTAACATTCCCAAGGAGCAGGTTATTGTTGCTTCAACAGGTGTTATAGGTCAGGTGCTTCCGATTGAGCCGATTGAAAAGGCTGTTCCTATTCTTGTAAAAGAGCTTGACTACGGCAAGAACGAGGAAGCTTCGACCGCCATTATGACAACTGATACAATTAAAAAGGAATATGCTGTTGAATTTGAAATCGGCGGTGTTAAGTGCACGCTCGGCGGTATGGCTAAAGGCTCAGGTATGATTCATCCCAATATGGCAACGACGCTCAACTTTATTACAAGTGACTGCGCTGTTTCATCCAATATGCTTCAAAAGGCGCTTAGCGAAATAGTAAAGGTTACTTACAATTGCCTTTCGGTTGACGGTGACACCTCAACCAACGATATGGTAAGCCTTATGGCAAACGGACTTGCAGGAAATGATGAAATCACCTGCGAGGGCGAAGAATTTGACACGTTTAAAAACTGCACTTTACGAAGTTATGGCAAATCTCACAAGAATGCTTGCAAAGGACGGCGAAGGCGCAAGCAAGCTTCTTGAATGTATTTGCGACGGTGCTCCTGACAAGGATACGGCAATTACTGTTGCAAAAAGTGTTGTTTGCTCTTCTCTTTTCAAAGCCGCAATGTTCGGCGAGGACGCTAACTGGGGACGTGTGCTTTGCGCAATCGGATATGCCGACGCAGAATTTGACATTAACAAGGTTAACGTTGATTTAAGAAGCAAATACGGCACGGTTGAGGTTTGCAAAAACGGCTCAGGTATCGAGTTCAGCGAGGAAAAGGCAGCAAAAGTCCTTTCAAGCGACGAAATTTATATTGATATTAATCTTAATCAAGGCAATGAAAACGCAACCGCTTGGGGTTGTGATTTGACTTACGATTACGTAAAGATTAACGGAGATTATCGTACCTAATAAGCGTTATTAAAACAGTAGCGCTATCAAGTCAAATCACTAAAAAAGCGAAAAATTGACGCACAACCGTACGGCAACTTTTTGAAAGGAGGAGCAATGAAGTGAGCGATAAATAACTTCAAGTCAAATCACGAAAAAAAGTTATTTTGAGCGATACGGAATTTGCGACGACGCAGTCGACCCCTACGTGATACGGTAAAAACAACAATATTTTGAAAATTAAAATCGGAAGGAGCAAGCCCCTTCCCTACGAAACAAGAATAAGGATTACATACTATGGATAACAACATTAACAATGCGCAGAAAGCGGAAATAATTGCACACGCTCTGCCGCACATTCAAAAATACAGAAAGAAAACAGTAGTTGTTAAATACGGCGGAAACGCTATGATAAACGACGAATTGAAAGAGGCTGTTATGCGTGACCTCGTGCTTTTAACAACTGTCGGAATTAAAGTTGTGCTTGTTCACGGCGGCGGACCTGCAATTAACAAAACGCTTGAAAAAATGCACATTGAAAGCAAGTTTGAAAACGGACTGAGAGTGACCGACAAGGACACAGTAGACGTTGTTCAAATGGTGCTTGCGGGAAAGGTTAATAAAGACCTTGTTTGCCAAATCGGCAATATGGGCGGTCACGCAATCGGTCTTTCAGGTATGGACGGAAATATGATTAGGTGCAAAGCGCTTGATGACAGTCACGGCTTTGTAGGTGAAATTCAAGAAGTAAACACCGAAGTTATTGAAGAAGTACTCAACCACAATTTTATTCCTGTTATTTCAACAATCGGATATGACGAAAAAGGCAACTGCTACAACATTAATGCGGATACTGCTGCGGCGGCTGTTGCAGGTGCGCTCAAGGCGGAGGCTCTCGTTTCAATGACTGATATAGTCGGCCTTTTAAGAGACAAGGATGACGATTCAACTCTTATTCACAAAGTATATATTTCAGACACGCCTGCGCTTATTGCAGAGGGAATAATCAGCGGCGGAATGATACCGAAAATTGATTCAATGACTCAGGCGCTCAGGGAAGGTGTAAAAAAAGCATTTATTATCGACGGACGTGTTCCCCACTCTATTCTTATGGAACTTCTTACAGATGAAGGTATGGGAACAATGTTTAGAAGCAGATAAAGAGGTACAATATGGAAACTAAAGAATTAGACAATGATTACGTTGCTCACGCTTACGGCAGATTTAACGTGACATTAAACAACGGCAAAGGCTCAACAATAAGCGATGACAACGGAAAGCAATACATAGATTTCGGTTCTGGAATAGGAGTAACGGCGTTCGGAATTTGCGATGACGAATGGAAAGCGGCGGTTGAAACGCAACTTGACAAGATGCAGCACGTCAGCAATCTTTACTATACAGAGCCTTGTGCAAGGCTTGCAAAAATGCTTTGCGACAAAACAGGTATGAAAAAGTACTTTTTCGGCAATTCGGGAGCAGAAGCAAACGAAGGCGCAATCAAATTCGCAAGAAAATATTCATACGACAAGTACGGCGAGGGCAGAAGCACGATTATTACGCTTGTAAACTCTTTCCACGGCAGAACGATAACAACGCTTGCGGCTACGGGACAGGATAGTTTCCATACTGTATTCGGTCCGTTTACACCCGGCTTTAAATACTGCCCTGCAAATGACATTGAAAAGCTTAACGAAATGGCAACTGATGATGTTTGCGCAATTATGTTTGAGTGCGTTCAAGGCGAAGGCGGCGTAAATAATCTTGACTATAACTTTGTAAAAGCCATTGAAAAGCTTGCAAAAGAAAAGGATATACTTATGGTTGTTGACGAAGTGCAAACGGGCAACGGCAGAACAGGCAGATATTTTGCTTACGAAAACTTCGACATTAAGCCTGATATTGTTTCAACGGCAAAAGGGCTTGCAGGCGGGCTTCCCATGGGTGCTGTTCTTTTTCGGCGAAAAGGTTTAAAGATACCGTCACTCCCGGCTCTCACGGCTCAACTTTCGGCGGCAATCCTGTTTGTGCGGCAGGTGCAATTTCAATCGTTTCAAGAATTGATGACGAATTTTTAAAATCAGTAAGAGAAAAAAGCGAATATATCAAAAGCTTTTTTAATGAATATTAAAGGCGTTAAATCTGTATCGGGTATGGGTCTTATGCTCGGCGTTGAAACCCAAAAGGATGCTAAGCAAATTGCAAGCGAATGCCTTGAAAACGGACTTCTCGTATTAACAGCAAAAACAAAAATAAGACTTCTTCCTGCTCTTAACATAAGCTATCTTGAGCTTGACAGAGGTTTAAAAATATTGAAAGAGGTAATTGAAAAATGAAACATTTATTAAAGCTTAAAGATTTAGACCAGCATGAGATATTAGATATTTTAAATCTTGCAGACCAACTCAAATATGAAACAAAACACGGCATTGAGCATCATCACCTTAAGGGCAAGACACTCGGTATGATTTTTCAAAAAAGCTCTACAAGAACAAGGGTAAGCTTTGAAACAGGTATGTATCAGCTTGGCGGACAGGCACTTTTCCTTTCAAACAGGGACTTGCAAATCGGCAGAGGCGAACCTGTTGAAGATACTGCAAGAGTTCTTTCACGTTACCTTGACGGCATTATGATAAGAACTTTTGAGCAAAAAGAGGTTGAGGACCTTGCAAAATACGGCTCAATTCCTATCATTAACGGCTTGACTGACTATTGCCATCCTTGCCAGGTGCTTGCAGACCTTATGACAATTCGTGAATATAAAAAGAGCTTTGACGGACTTAAATTCTGCTTTATAGGCGACGGCAACAATATGGCAAACAGCCTTATTGTAGGTGCAATCACAATGGGTATGAGCTGTGCTATCGCTTGCCCTGACGAATACAAGCCTGACGCTGAAATTATGAAATGGGCTGAGGAAAACGGCAACTTTATGTGTTCAAGCAACATTCTTGAATGTGCAAAAGACGCAGATATTCTTTACACCGACGTTTGGGCTTCAATGGGTCAAGAAGAAGAAAAGGCAGAAAGAGAAAAGGTATTTAAGGATTACCAAATTAATGATAAGGTTATGGAAGTTGCCAAGGACGACGCCATGGTGCTTCACTGCCTTCCTGCTCACAGAGAAGAGGAAATCACAGCCAAAGTATTTGAAGAACACGCAAACGAAATCTTTGACGAAGCGGAAAACAGACTTCACGCTCAAAAGGCAGTTCTCGTTAAATTGTTAGGATAATAGCTTTAATCAAAAATTGGGCGAACAATGTTCGCCCCTACGGTTTGATATATAGAAAATGAGCGTTAGAACATAAATATACAGGAAGAAAATATGGAAGAAAACAAGATTTATATATGCCTTGCAAACGGTGATGTTTTTGAAGGAAAAATGATTCGGCGCTAACGGCGAAGTAACCGGTGAGCTTGTATTTACCACAGGTATGGGCGGATATATTGAAACGCTTACAGACCCCAGTTACTTTGGGCAAAATTGTTATGCAAACCTTTCCTCTTATCGGCAACTACGGCTTTATTGACGAGGACAAGGAAAGCGAAAAATCCTACGTTTCGGCTTACATAGTACGTGAGTGGTGCGAAGAGCCGTCAAACTTTAGGTGTGAAAAAAGCGCTTGACGATTACCTTAAAGAAAATAATATCATCGGCGTGTACGGCGTTGACACAAGAGAAATAACTAAAACTATCAGAGAAGCAGGCGTTATGAATGCGATTATCACATCAAACCCTGCAACTGTTGATTATGGCAAATTAAAAGCATACGAGATTAAGGATGCAGTTAAAAGCGTATCTTGCAAAAGGCCATATATGAGTGCATCAGATGAGCACAAATACAATGTAGTTTTAATCGACTACGGCACAAAGAAAAACATTATAAGAGAGCTTAACAAGAGGGGTTGCAATGTTGCCGTTATGCCTTATGACACAAAGGCAGACGACATTTTATCATTAAACCCTGACGGAATTATGCTTTCAAACGGCCCCGGCGACCCCAAGGAAAACGTTGAAGCAATTGAGCAACTTAAAAAGCTTGTCGGAAAAGTTCCTATTTTTGCAATATGCCTCGGTCATCAGCTTTTGGCACTCAGCCAGGGCGGTGACACAACCAAGTTAAAATACGGCCACAGAGGCGTAAACCAACCGGTAAAAAATCTTGAAACAGGCAGAACTTATATTTCCTCGCAAAACCACGGCTATGCCGTTGTGAATGATAAAATTGAAAAGGTTGGGGCTAAAGTAAGCTACATTAATGCAAATGACGGCACGTGCGAAGGTGTTGATTATCCTGATAAAAAAGCCTTTTCGGTGCAATTTCACCCCGAAGCTTGCTCAGGTCCGCACGACACAAGATTTATATTTGACAAATTTATTGAAATGATGGGAGGTAGCAAATAATGCCTCTTAATAAAGACATAAAAAAGGTACTTGTTATCGGCTCAGGTCCTATTGTTATAGGTCAAGCCGCAGAATTTGACTATGCAGGTGCGCAAGCTTGCCGTGTGCTTAAGGATGAAGGCATTGAGGTTGTACTTGTAAACTCAAACCCTGCGACCATTATGACTGATAAGGCGCTTGCCGACCACATATATCTTGAGCCGCTTACGGAAGAAACGGTTAAAAGAATTATTGAAAAGGAGCGCCCCGATTCCATACTTTGCGGTCTTGGCGGTCAAACAGGTCTTACAATCGGTATGCAGCTTGCAAAAGACGGATACCTTGACGAAATGGGAGTCAAGCTTTTGGGAACGGACGCCGAGGCTATAGACAAGGCTGAGGACAGGCAAATGTTCCGTGACACAATGGTTAAAATTAATCAGCCTGTTGTGCCGAGCGACATTGCATACACTGTTGACCACGCAAAGGAAATTGCAAGCGATATCGGCTATCCTGTTATTATTCGCCCTGCCTTTACATTGGGCGGTGCAGGCGGCGGCGTTGCATACAACGAGCACGAGCTTGAGGTTATTGCCAAAAACGGCTTAATGCTCTCGCCTATTACTCAGGTACTTGTTGAAAGATACATCGCAGGCTGGAAAGAGATTGAATTTGAAGTAATGCGTGACAGCGTAGGTAATGTTATTGCAGTTTGCTCAATGGAAAACTTTGACCCGGTCGGTGTTCATACAGGCGACAGCATTGTTATCGCCCCTGCCGTAACGCTTGCTGACAAGGAACTTCAAATGCTCAGAAGCGCATCTCTTGACATTATTACCGAGCTTGGAATTGAGGGCGGTTGCAACTGTCAATTTGCATTAAATCCGGAGAGCTTTGAATATTCTGTTATTGAGGTTAATCCGAGAGTTTCACGTTCTTCTGCGCTTGCTTCTAAGGCTACGGGTTACCCTATTGCTAAAGTAACTACCAAAATTGCACTGGGCTACACTCTTGATGAAATCAAGAATGATATCACTGGCAAAACATGCGCTTGCTTTGAGCCTACGCTTGACTATGTTGTTGTTAAACTTCCGAAATGGCCGTTTGATAAGTTTGTAAACGCTTCCCGTAAGCTTGGTACTCAAATGAAAGCTACCGGCGAGGTTATGAGCATTGCGCCGAGCTTTGAGCAGGCAATTATGAAAGCAGTCAGAGGCGCTGAGATTGGGCTTGATACGCTTAATAACAAGGCGTTAAACGGCGTTGACATTAAGCAAAAATTGCACGACCAAGACGATATAAGATTATTTACCGTATTCAAAGCGCTCAAGGAAGGTGTGAGCATTGCCGAAATTCACGAAATCACTATGATTGACGAATGGTTTTTCGGCAAAGCTTGAAAATCTTGCAAGATATGAGCTTGAAATTGAGGGCAAACCGCTTTCAAAGGAGCAATATTTAAAAGGTAAAAAATTTAGGCTATCCCGACAAGGCGCTTGAAAAAATTCAGCGGCGGCAGCCTTACATATCACAAGGACTGCGTTTACAAAAGTGGTTGACACCTGCGGTGCGGAGTTCAAGGCTGAAACACCTTATTTTTACTCAACTTACGACGAGCATTGCGAGGCAAGAGAGCTTGACAAGAGCGATAAGAAAAAAACTAATCGTATTAGGCTCAGGGCCTATACGTATCGGTCAGGGTATTGAATTTGACTACTCCTGCGTTCACTGCGTATGGACTCTTAAAGAGCTTGGATACGAGGTTATCATTATAAACAACAACCCTGAAACGGTTTCTACCGACTTTGACACGGGCGACAGGCTTTATTTTGAGCCGCTTACAAACGAGGACGTTATGAACGTTATCAAGGCTGAAAATCCTATCGGCGTTGTTGTTGCATTCGGCGGGCAGACCGCTATAAAACTCACCAAATTCCTTGACCAAAAAGGTATTAAAATTCTCGGAACAAGCGCTGAATCAATCGACATTGCCGAGGACAGAGAACGTTTTGACGAGCTTTTGGAAAAATACGGAATATTCAGACCGAAGGGCGAAAGCGTTATGACTCTTGACGAGGCTTTGACGGCGGCTGAAAGGCTTGAATATCCTGTTCTTTTACGTCCGTCATACGTTATCGGCGGTCAAAATATGACTATTGCGTACACAGATGATGACGTTAAGCAGTATATGGCAATCATACTTGCGCAGGGAATTGAAAATCCCGTACTTGTTGATAAATATATGATGGGAACGGAACTTGAGGTTGATTGTATTTCCGACGGCGAGGACGTTCTTATACCGGGTATTATGGAGCATATTGAAAGAGCGGGTGTTCACTCGGGCGACTCAATTGCCGTTTATCCTCCTTACAATCTTAACGATATGATGCTTGAAAAGATTTGTGACGTTTCGCAAAAGCTTGCGCTTGAGCTTGGCACACAAGGTCTTGTAAACATTCAATATCTTATTTATCACAATGAACTATACGTTATCGAGGTTAATCCGAGAGCGTCAAGAACAATACCTTATATCAGCAAGGTAACAGGCGTTCCTATGGTTGAACTTGCAACTAAAATTATGGTGGGTCAAAAGCTTAAAGACCTCGGCTTCGGCACCGGGACTTTACAAAACACCGCCCTATGTTGCAGTTAAAGTACCTGTTTTCAGCTTTGAAAAGCTTAACGACGTAAATTCTAAGTTAGGACCTGAAATGAAGTCAACCGGCGAAGTTTTAGGCGTTGGCAAAATCTTGTGGAAGCATTGTTTAAAGGACTTGTATCGGCAGGATTTAAGACTGATTTCCATTCTAAAGACGAGCACGGTGTACTTATAACAGTAACCAAGCAGGACAGATTTGAAATAGTCGGTCTTGCAAAAAATGCTTGACGACCTCGGTAGCAAATGATTTGGGCTACTCCCGAAACGGCTAAGGCGATTGAAAGCTTGGGCATTAAGGTTAATGTTGTAAACAAGCTCAGAGAGGACAACTCCATTATGGACCTTGTTGAATCGGGTCAGCTTGATTACATTGTATATACAGGCAAAAGCGACAAAAAACTCAATTAGCCGATTACATCAAAACTTCACAACAGAGCAAATCAGCTTGGCATTGCTACAATCACTTCACTCGATACTGCCAATGCCGTTGCGGATATCATTGCATCACGTTACAAGGAAACGAACACCGAGCTTGTTGATATCAAACTTTATGCGTAAAGAAAAAGGAATACTTAAATTTTCCAAATGCAAGGCACCGGCGACGACTACATTTTTCTTTTAACAATCAATGCGGGTATTATCACCTGTCCTGAAAGTTTTGCAATTGAATTTTGCGACAGGCACAAGGGTATCGGCGGCGACGGAATAGTTCTTATTGAAGAAAGCAAGATTGCAAACGCTAAAATGCGTGTCTTTAATCTTGACGGCAGTGAGGGCAAGATGGCAGGCAACTCGATAAGGTGTGTAGGCAAATTCCTTTATGATAACGATATCGTCAAAAAAGATAAAATCACTATAGAAACGGCTTCGGGCGTAAAAGTTCTTCGCCTATTTACACGTGACGGAAAAGTATCGTCAGTCAAGGTATCAATGGGCAAAGCTGAGCTTAATGCGGCTAAAATTCCTGTTTTGATTGACAGTGAAAAGGCTATCAACTATCCTGCTGAAATAGGCTCAAAGCAGTACAATATCACCTGCTGTGCCGTCGGCAATCCGCACTGCGTAGTATTTGTCGACAATGTAGACAGGATTGATATTGAAAGCGTCGGCCCTCAGTTTGAAACAGCGCCTATTTTCCCTGAAAGAGTTAATACAGAGTTTGTCAGGGTAGTTAATTCAAAAACGCTTAAAATGCGTGTATGGGAGCGTGGAAACGGCGAGACGCAGGCTTGCGGCACAGGTGCTTGTGCGGCAGTTATTGCAGCGGTTGAAAACGGATATTGCAACAAAGACGAAGATATCACCGTAAAGGTTAAAGGCGGCGATTTGATAGTTAATTATTCAGATACCGGCGTTACCTTAACAGGCGACTGCAACCTTGTATATAAAGGGTGAAATTGAATATTAAATAAGCAAAAAGCGGTATTGCAAAATGCAATACCGCTTTTGTTTAATAAATGCTTAATCTATTCTGTTTTCAATTTCTCTTACAATGTCGCTCATTTTAACATCGAGAGCATTGCTTAAACGATAAAGCGTTTCTAATGTCGGCTTACGTTCTCCACGCTCTATTGCGGAAAGATGAGTTCTGCCAATATCGGCAAGACCGCTTAACACCTCTTGTGAAACAGCCCCTTTTTTCTTCTAAAATCAGCAATTACATCTCCTACTATTTTTGAATCAAGGACAGGAACATACATAAAATCACCTCAATTAGACTTTTATGTTATGAACGGCTCTGTTATGAACACATATGTTGACATTTTGCATACTTATGTGTTATTATAAATTTAAAAATTAAAGGAGGTAATTCAAATGAATGAAATCAACCCACAAAACCGGCAAAATCAATACTCA